>Ga0116231_10009514_pt1 | contig 16343 bp, 12 predicted proteins | sample S1TSphgellanicum_2_FD_89695 | JGI IMG/M metagenome (GOLD analysis project Ga0116231, IMG submission 89695) | Host-associated microbial communities from peat moss isolated from Minnesota, USA - S1T2_Fd - Sphagnum magellanicum MG | ecosystem: Host-associated > Plants > Peat moss > Unclassified...
GACGCGATTTTCGGCGCCGGGCTGTCACGCGACGTCGACTCGCATGTGGAAAATCTGCTGCGCACGGCACGATGCATCGCGGCAATCGATACGCCCTCAGGCGTTGACGGCGCCACCGGCCAGGTGCGCGGCTATGCGCCGCAGGCCGCACTCACGGTGACGTTCTTCCGCGCCAAGCCCGGGCATTATTTGTATCCGGGGCGCGCTCTCTGCGGCGAGCTCGTCATCGCCGATATCGGGCTCCCCGCATCCGCGCTGCAGCCCATCAACCCGCAAACCTGGCTCAACACCCCTGCCCTGTGGACGCTGCCGGAGCGCGCCGCCACCGGGCATAAATACACGAGCGGCGATGTCACCGTATTGTGCGGCTCGATGCCGGGCGCCGCCCGCCTCGCCTGCGCCGCCGCCCGCCGCGCCGGCGCCGGCATGGTCACGCTCGCGGCACGGGTCCCGATGATCCTGCCCGAAGCCGGGCTCATCGTCCGCCACGACGACCTCGCCACTCTGCTCGAAGACACCCGCCGGCAGGTCTGGGTCTGCGGACCGGGCCTCGGGCCCGACGCGGCCGCCAAACTCGCGCAGCTGATCGCCGCCGGCCGCACGATCGTTGCTGACGCGGACGCGCTCAGCGCCTGCGCCCGTGCGCCCGACAAGCTGCGCGGCGCCACCGTCATCACCCCGCACGAAGGCGAGTTCACCCGCGTGTTTGGCGGCGTCGGACCGGACAAGCTCGCAGCCGCGCGCGCCGCCGCGGCCCGCATCGGTGCCGTCACGATCCTGAAGGGCGGCGATACCGTCATCGCATCGCCGGACGGCCGCGCCGCGATCAATAACAACGCCCCGCCTACGCTCGCAACCGGCGGCACGGGGGACGTGCTGGCCGGGCTCGTGGCATCGTTGCTGGCGCAGAAAATGCCGCCGTTCGAGGCGGCATGCGCGGCGGTGTGGCTGCATGGGAAGGCGGCGGAGGTGGTCGGGCCGGGGTTGATCGCTGAGGACCTGCCGGACGCGATCGTCAGGGCGAAGGAAGCGCTTCTTTTTTGAAAAAAAGAAGCAAAAAACTTTCACTCCCCGGGGCATGGGCTTTGATGGCGCCAACGCCCATGCTCCAGATTCGTAAAATTTTTGCTACGCGGCCCGCTCAAGGGCTTCTCGTTCATAAAAAGGAGGGTTTACGTCCCTACCCTTCCTCAGGCGGCAATCCGCAACTACCCAGCAGCGTGGTCAGCTCCCGGATCACCGGAAACACCTCCTGGTTCCAGTTCCCGTCCTGCGCGTCATGGGCCTTCTGCTCGGCCTCCACGATCCAGCGGTCCTCTTTGAAAATCCGCTCGGTGAAGGCGACCAGGAAAGGCCAGCCCACCGTCAGCCCGGCGCGGCCCAGCAGCCCCTTCGGCTTGTGGATCGACAGCAGGCCGAAGGTGCGGATGGTTTTCTGTGCGGCGTCGAGCGGCACATAGACGATCCACAGGTCCATCACCGGCGCATCGCCGCCGGCCGGCAGGATGCGCAGCGTCTGATAAGGGTATTCCGTGCGGATCGTCATGACGTCCTTGTCGTTGACGTCCTTGGTCCGCTTGCCGCCGAACACGGCGGTCTCGCCGAGCGGCTGGCTGCCGCCGGTGCGCGCGAAGGTGTACTGCACCTCCAGCCAGCGCTCGCCCAAGCGGCGGCCAAGATAGCGCGGCCGGATCTGGCCCATTTGTTTGCGGTGCAGGAACTGGTGGTTCATGTCCATCAGGTTCTCGTGCATGAACGAGTAGTGGCAGGCGACCTCGCGGCCGAAGCGCCGGGTTTTGTAGTTCGGATCGCTGGCCGCTGACAGGTTAGGAAAATTTTCGGATTTCGCCGGATCGCCGGGAAAGATGAACACCAGGCCCGCTTCCTCCCGGCAGGGATAGGACTTGACGCCGTTCGGCAGCTTGCCCTTGCCGAGATACGGCACATCGATACAGGCGCCCGACGCATCGTACGTCCAGCCGTGATAGCAGCAGCGGATGGCGCAGCCCGCGACGACCCCGGCATCGAGCGGCACCTGCCGGTGGGCGCAGCGGTTCTCCAGCGCGAAGATGGCGCCCTCCTTCGGGCGCACGAGCACGATCGGCTCGCCCGCAAAGTGCACCGCCTTGGTCTTGCCCGCCTTCACCTCGCGCGACCAGGCGACCGGGTACCAATGATCCGGATGGATCCTCACCCGCCTTGTATCGATCTTCTGGCCGCTTGCGGGCGGCGGCACCTCGGCCGTGTCGTCGGTGTTGAGGATAATCGAGTCCATAAACGTTTCCTTGTCTGCCGGTACGTCAGGCACGCCTGCTTGTGCCGGACGATCTCATCCGCCGGGAAAACCATACCGGAAAGGGCCCCATCGTCACAAGCGGGCGCGGCCGCGCCGTCAGGGCCACTACCTCAGGACGTGGAGGATTTGTCACGGAAGTGATAGCGTTGACCGGCTCCCTCGCAGATAGTGGCAGGAAATCCCTATAAATTCATCAAGGGACCATGATTTCGCCCCTTTCCATACCATCTATGGGTGCATCGAAAGGAGCCGATATGAAACATTTCCGTTCATTCCTGCTGGCCTCGGCGGTCGCCACCCTGTCGCTTGGCGCAACCGCTGCCGAGGCGCAATACTACGCGCCGCCCAGCCCGCCGCCTGGTCCGTACCACCATCACCACCGCTGGCACGAGGGCGACCGCTACTATGGCCATGGCCACGTGATCCATCACTGGGCCCGCTACAACCTGCCGCCCCCGCCCTACGGCTATGTGTGGGTGCAGGACGGCCCGACCTTCCTGCTGCTCGGCGGCGGCGGCGTGATCGAGCGCGTGTTCGTTCCCTGATCTGCAAACCAAGGACAGTCACATGAAGCCGTTTTTTACGCGCAGCCTCGGTGCTGCGATGGCGCTCGCGCTGATAAGCGCGCCGCTCGCCATGGCGCAGGACGATCACCACGACCAGGCCGGCCATATGGATAGCCATGCGGCGGAGCACCCGGAGGCCCACGGGCCGATGGAGCACGCCGCTCCCATGCGCCACGAAGCGCCCACCGAGGCCGAAGGCCGCGAATCGAATATGCGCCCTGAAGGCCGCGAAGCGCCCATGCGTGCCGAAGGTGGTCATGACTACCATAACGGTGACCGGTACGCCGGCCGCCGCGAAGTGGTTGGCGATTATGGCCGCTACCACCTCCACCGCCCGCCGCCGGGCTACGAATGGGTACAGGATGGCGGGCAGTTCGTGCTGATCGCGGTGGCGAGCGGCGTGATCGCGGACGTGATCGCCAACGCGCTGCGGTAGGTGGAAAGCGCTTCTTTTATGGAAAAAAGAAGCAAAAAACTTTTGTGACTCTGGGTCATGGGGTCTGGGGGCGTTAAAGGCCATGGCCCAGGGTCTTCAAAGTTTTTTCCAACCGCCGCCCGCGCGAGGGCTTTTGTTCGCAAAAACTAGTGCTTTCTTCCCCTAAAACTTCTCGCTACATTGCCCCATGAACGAAATCCGGCCGATCGAACCGGCGCTGGGGACTCTGGAAACGTTGCGGCAGGTCGAGCAGAAATTGCTCTGGCTATCCGCCTGGATGATCCATAACGCCAATCATCTCCGCCCGAACCGGGACGGGCTGAAAGTCGGCGGCCATCAGGCCTCCTGCGCCTCCGTCACCAGCATCATGACCGCGCTGTATTTCGAGATCCTGCGCCCGCAGGATCGCGTCGCGGTCAAGCCGCATGCCGGCCCGGTGCTGCACGCCATCAACTACCTGCTCGGACGCCAGAGCGTCGAGCAGATGGCTGGCCTGCGGCAGTTCGGCGGCGCGCAGGCCTATCCCTCGCGCACCAAGGACGGTCCGGAGATCGATTTTTCGACGGGCTCCGTCGGGCTTGGCGTGGCGCTCACCAGTTTTGCCTCGCTGATGGAGGATTACGTGCGCGCGCATGGGCTGATCAGCCCACAGACGCCGCATAGCCGCAAGATCGCTATCGCCGGCGATGCCGAGATGGACGAGGGCAATATCTACGAGGCGCTGCTCGAGGGCTGGAAGCACGATGTCCGCGACGTGTGGTGGATCGTCGACTATAATCGCCAGAGCCTGGATTCCGTGATGCCTGACCGGCTGTTCGGCCGCTTCGAGGGGCTGTTCCGGGACATGGGCTGGAAGGTCGTCTCGCTGAAATACGGCCGGGCCCTGGAGGCCGCCTTCAACCGCCCGGGCGGCGCCAGCCTGCGCGGCTGGGTCGATGACTGCCCCAATTCGATCTACTCCGCCCTCACGTTTCAGGGCGGTGCGGCGTGGCGGCAGGCGTTGCTCGCGGATATGGGAAAGTCGCGCACCGTGCGCGCCATCATCGACCCGCTGACCGACGCCGAGCTCGGCGCGCTGATGACCAACCTCGCGGGGCACGACCTCGAAACCCTCACCGAGGCTTTCCGCGCGGCGACCAAGACCGACCAGCCGACCGTGTTCCTCGCCTATACGATCAAGGGCATGGGCCTGCCGTTCGCCGGGCACAAGGACAATCATGCCGGCATGATGACCGTCGAGCAGATGGACCTGTTCCGCACGCAGATGAATGTGCGGCCCGGCCATGAGTGGGATGCTTTCGAGGGCCTGGCGCGGCCGGAGGCAGTCCGGCATTTCGTCCACAGCGTCCCCTATGCCGCACCGCTGACGCCTTCGGGCCGCCGGCTGCCGGCCGGCCGCATCGCCGTTCCGGACAAATTGCCGCAGCCGCGCACGACCGGGCGGCGGATGAGCACGCAAGCGGGGTTCGGCGAGATCCTCTCGGAAATCGGCCGCGCCGCCGGCGATAGTGCTGCCCTCTCCAGGCGCATCGTGACGATGAGCCCGGATGTCGCGGTGTCCACCAATCTCGGCCCCTGGATCAACCGCCGCGGCGTGTTCGACCGGCACACCCGCGACGATGTTTTCCGCGATAACAAGCTCGCCAGCGCGCAGCGCTGGGGGACGGATCCGGGCGGGCAGCATATCGAGCTTGGCATCGCCGAGCAGAACCTGTTCCTGCTCCTGGGTGCGGCCGGGCTCAGCCATGACCTCACCGGCGCGCGGCTGCTGCCCATCGGCACGGTGTACGACCCCTTCGTCAACCGCGGGCATGATGCGCTGCTCTACGCCTGCTATCAGGATGCGCGGTTTCTGCTGGTTTCCACGCCATCCGGCATAACGCTCGCGCCCGAGGGCGGGCAGCACCAGTCGACCAACACCCCCCTGCTCGGCATCGTGCAGGACCGGCTGGCCGCCTTCGAGCCCGCCTATTGCGACGAGCTGTCGATCCTGCTGCGGCACGCCTTCGACCACATGCAGCGGCCGGACGGCTCGGCGGTGTGGCTGCGGCTCTCGACGCAGGTATTGGCGCAGCCGGAGCGGCAGCTGGATGCGGCGCACGTGATCGCCGGCGCGCACTGGGTGAGCCCGCCGGCGCCGGGCGCGCGGCTCGCCATCGCCTATCAGGGTGCGGTCGCCGGGGAGGCCGAAAAGGCGTTCGCCATGCTGCGGGAGGATATGCCGGAGGCCGGGCTGCTCGCCGTGACCAGCCCGGACCGGCTGTATGCCGGCTGGCGCGAGGCGCAGCGGTCGCGCCGCCAGGGCCGGGCGGGGACCTCGCATATCGAGGCGATCCTCGCACCGCTGGCGCCGGAGGCCGTGCTGGTGAGCGTGCTGGACGGCCATCCCGCCGCCCATGCCTGGCTCGGCGGCGTGCGCGGCAATAAAATCATGGCGCTCGGGCCCGACCATTTCGGCCAGTCGGGCGACATCACGGACCTTTACCGCGAATACGAGGTGGACGCGGCTGCGATACTGGACGCCTGCGCCGAAGGCCTCCTCACGATTTGACCGTCCGGCGCCAGCGGCTGGGCTCGCTGGAAATTGGCCGCTTCATCGCCGCAAGCGTGGTGATGCTCTCGCATCTGCTCGGCGTGCTGACCCGGCACGCCGCCCCCGGTGCGGCGGCCCTCGGCGGCGCGCAGTGTCCGGGCCCGCTCGGCGTACAGTATTTTTTCGTCCTCAGCGGCTTCGTTATGATCACGGCGCATCATGACGATTTCGGCACCTGGCGTGGCGCGCCCAACTTCTGGTGGCGGCGGGCGTGCCGCATCTACCCGCTCTACTGGCTCGTGCTGCTCCCGTTGATCTATTATTTCTACCGGATTGACCCGCCGTTAGGGCAGCTCTGGCAGTGGGTCGTGCTGAACCCGCATCTGGTCAACGACCTCGACCCGCCCGCCTGGACGCTGCGCTTCGAAATCGCCTTCTACATCATGCTCGGTTTGTGCATGCTGCCTTATGCCGGGCGATTTATCCTCGCAGGATGGGTGCTATGCGTGCTGTGGCTGATTTTGCCGCTGCCCTTGGTGAACGCCCTGAGGCTGGGACATGTGTATTATGTTTCGGTCTCGCGCATCGGCCGCTGGAATTTTTTTATCTCGCTGTTTGAACTCTATTTCTTTGCCGGCCTGCTGTCAGGGTTTTTGTTTTTGCGCTGGCGATGCGGGCCGCGGCGCGCGGTGCTCGTTCTGGTTGGGGCCCTGAGTTTATTCGCCATCGGCGCCGCGCAATCGGCCATGACGTTCGATTATCCGCCGGCCCGCGTCATTCCCGTCATCGCGCTGGGCTATGGCGGAATCATTTTCGCATTCGCATCCTTCGAAACATTGCCGAAGGCGTCCAAGACATCCTTAAAACACCGCGCCGCCGCGTGGCTCGGCGCGCTGTCCTATCCGCTCTATGTGGTCCACGCGCCGATGATTTTGCTACTAGACAAAATCCTGCCGAACCGCCTGCAGGAGGCGGCGCTGAACGCGACGCTCGCGCTGTTTCTGATCATCATATATGCCACGGCCGGCCTGATGGCTTTCGCCATCGACCGGCCGCTGCAAAAACGCCTGCGCCGGCGCCAACCGGCGCGGGCCTAGCCTGTTACTGCGAGTTGGTCTGAATCGGGCTGCCCTGCTCGGTGTTGCTCTTCTGGCCGATATGGCCGTTCGACATCCCGTTGCCGGTCGACGTGCTCGTGTTGGCACTGCCCTTCATCGAGTTATCGGTGCCCTCGGTCGAGCCGTTGCCGGTCGAGCTGTTGTTCGTGCCCATCGACATGCCGGCACCGCCCATGGAATTGCTGTTGATCGTGCCGCTCGTGGACGGGGTGGTATTCGCACCGCTGCCGCTGGTCTGCGCCATGGCAAGGCCGCTCACGCCCATCGAAAGGGCAAGGGCCAGGCTGAGGATTTTACGTGACATTTTTTTTGCTCCGTGTGGTTTGGATGGAGCTTTACGTAAGCGGTCCGATTGATCATGCGAGGTGGGGGAGATGAAAGTTTGGTCAGAGAGAGGTTAGTTCGGTGATTGGCTATGCCAGCGCAAACGCCCATGACCTAAAGGAGCAGAAGTTTTTTGCTGCTCTTTTTTCAAAAAAAGCGCTTGCTTGCCTTAAGCTGCTTCCTGCAAGTTAGCCAACTTGCGCAAATTCCCAAGCACATCCCGCGCGATACCCACCCGCGCCGATACATCCATATCCCTCGTCACCACCAATTTCTGGTCCGGCCGTACCTTGAGCGTACCGCCGCGCGAGGCGATCCACGCAATCAGACCTCCCGGATTATTGAACTCGTTGCGGCGGAACGAGATCACCATGCCTTTCGGCCCGGCGTCGAGTTTCTCCACGCCCGCTTCCCGGCAGGCGCGTTTCAGCGCCACGGTTTCGAGCAGGTTCTCGACCTCCTGCGGCAGCTTGCCGAAGCGGTCGACGAGCTCGGCTGCGAGCGCCTCGCTCTCGGCATCGCTCGTCAGCGCGCCGATGCGCCGGTAGAGCCCAAGGCGCACGGGCAGGTCGCTGACATAGGTCTCGGGGATCAGCACCGGCAGGCCGAGATTGATATTCGGCGTCCAATCGCGCTCCACGGGTTTTTTGTTGCGCTCACCGGCGCGGATCGCGTTCACCGCATCCTCCAGCATCTGCTGGTAGAGCTCGATGCCGACCTCGCGGATATGGCCGGATTGCTCGTCGCCCAGCAGGTTGCCGGCACCGCGCAGATCGAGGTCGTGCGAGGCGAGGGTGAAGCCGGCGCCGAGCGTATCCAGGGTCTGCATCACCTCCAGACGTTTCTCGGCGGCGGCCGAGAGCCGGTGATGCGCCGGCCAGGTGAGGTAGGCATAGCCCCGCTGCTTGCCGCGGCCCACGCGTCCGCGCAGCTGGTAGAGGCCGGCCAGGCCGAACATGTCGGCGCGGTAGATGATCAGCGTGTTGACCGCCGGCATGTCGAGCCCGCTCTCGACGATGTTGGTCGCGAGCAGGATGTCGTAGCGCCCCTCGCCGAATTCGGTCATCACGCGTTCGAGCTCGGTGGGGGCGAGCCGGCCATGCGCCATCACGCAGCGTATATCGGGCGATATCTCGCGCAGGCGCCCTGCCATCGGCTCCAGATCCTCGATGCGCGGGACCACGCAGAAAATCTGCCCGCCGCGGAATTTCTCGCGCGCGATCGCCTCGCGGATCACGAGCGAGTCAAACGGCATGATAAACGTTCTAACGGCGAGGCGATCCACCGGCGGCGTGGTGATGAGCGAGAGGTCGCGCACGCCGGTCAGGGCCAGCTGCAGCGTGCGCGGGATCGGCGTGGCGGTGAGTGTGAGCACATGCACATCCGCCTTCAACTGCTTCAGGCGCTCCTTGTGCGCGACGCCGAAATGCTGTTCCTCGTCGACGATCACGAGGCCGAGATCCGTGAACGTCACGGCCTTCGCCATCAGCGCGTGCGTGCCGATGACAATGCCGATGCTGCCATCGGCGAGCCCGGCGCGCACGGCCGCCGCCTCCTTCGCCGTCACCATGCGCGAGAGCTGTGCGACCTTGACCGGCAGACCCTCGAAGCGGGCCGAGAAGGCGCGGAAATGCTGGCGCGCCAGCAGCGTCGTCGGCACCACGACCGCGACCTGGGAGCCCGCCATCGCGGCGACGAAGGCCGCGCGCAGCGCGACCTCGGTCTTGCCGAACCCGACATCGCCGCAGATCAGCCGGTCCATCGGCTTGCCGGCGGCAAAATCCTCCAGCACATCCGCGATCGCCTTCGCCTGGTCCTCGGTCTCGGTATAGGGGAAGCGGTCACAGAATTCGGCGAAGGCGCCGTCATCGGCGGCGAGCATCGGCGCCTCGCGCATCTGCCGCTCGGCGGCGATGCGGATCAGCCCGGCCGCCATGTCCTGGATGCGGTTCTTGGCCTTCGCCTTGCGCGCCTGCCAGGACGCACCGCCGAGCTTGTCGAGCGAGACGCCCTCCGTCTCCTGGCCGAAACGCGAGAGCAGGTCGATATTCTCGACCGGCAGGAATAGCTTGTCGCCGCCATCGTAGAGCAGCCGCAGGCAGTCATGCGCGGCCCCGTTCACGGTCACGGTCTCCAGCCCGTCATAGCGGCCGATGCCGTGGTCCTGGTGGACGACGAGGTCGCCGGCCGCGATCTCGGTCGCATCCGCGATGAACTGGTCGGCCCGCTTGCGCCGTTTGGGCGGCCTCGCGATGCGCTGGCCCAGCAGGTCCTGCTCGGCGACCAACGCGAGCCTGTCGGTCACGAACCCGCGCTCGATCGCGAGCACCGCGAGGCCGATGGTCCCCGCGGGCAGCGCGCGGGCGGCGTCGGCCGTGTCCACGGCGCGCACATCGCGCAGACCGTGCTCGCGCAGCATCAAGGTAAGCCGCTCGCGGGAGCCTGCACTCCACGCGGCCAGAATGACGGTCCGCCCGGAGCTCGCCCATTTGCCGCGCAATTCGGCGAGCCCCTCGAACGCCGCGATCGCCTGGCCGGCGAGGATCGGGCCCGGGCGGCCGCCGATATCGACGCCCTCCACGCCATCCGGCTTGCCGAAGGGCGAAAAGACGAAACTGGGGGCCCGCGCGAGGGCCGCCTCCCATTCCGCCTGGTCGAGGTAGAGCATGCCGGGCGGGATCGGCCGGTAGGGCTGCTCGCCGGCCCGCGCCGGCCCGCGCCGCTCCGCGTAATGGTCCGCGATCAGCTCAAGCCGCGCGCCCACCGCCCCCTCGGCCCGGAAATCCAGGCTGAGCGAGGCGTTCGGGAGATAGTCGAAAATCGTCTCCATGGCGTCCGTGAACAGAGGCGCGTAATGCTCGACCCCCGGATGACGCCGCCCCTCGGTGACCGAGGCGTAGAGCGGATCATCCACCGCCTGCTGGCCAAACACCTCGCGCCAGGCGGTGCGGAACCGCCCGACGGATGCCGCATCGAACGCAACCTCGGAGGCCGGATGAAAATCGAGCGCGTCAACCGCAGCGCCGCTGCGCTGGGTCTCGGGGTCGAACCGGCGGATGCTCTCGATCGTCTCGCCGAACAGATCAAGCCGGACCGGGGCCGCCTCGCCCGCCGGAAACACATCGATAATGCCGCCACGCAGCGCGAATTCGCCGGGCTCCATGACGGTGCCGGTGCGGTTATAGCCATCCGCGTCGAGAAACGCCGCGAGCTCGTCCGGGGCGATGCTATCGCCGACCCGCAGCCGCATCCCCGCCCCCGCCAGCGCCGCGCGCGGCGTGACGCGTTGAAGGGCGGCGTTCACCGTCGTCAGCACGATGCGCTTTGCGCCGGGATCCGCCTGCAGCCGGCTCAGCGCCGCGATCCGCTCGGCGATGATGGCGCCGTTCGGCGACACGCGGTCATAGGGCAGGCAGTCCCACGCCGGGAGCGACACAACCTCGACCTCGGGGCCGAAAAACGCGACCGCCTCGGCCAGGGCGGCGAGCCGGCCGTCATCGCGCGCGATGTGCAGGACCGGGCCGCCATGCTCGCCCAGGCGCCTGACGAGCAGCAGCGCGTCCACCCCTTCCGGGACGCCGTGGACCGTGATCATCGGCTGAGTGCGGCGGCGCGGATGCGCTGGAGCATCGGGCTATCGGCGTAGGCGGGGATCGGCCGCCGGCCGGTCAGCCAGTCCGCGAGCTCGGCGTCCGGAAATTCCATGACGGCCTCCACCTCATCCAGCTCCGACTCCGACATCGTGGCGATCCGCGCCTTCACGAAGTCGCCAATCAGCAGGTCGTTCTCGTAGGTGCCGCGATGCTGGGCGCGGAAAACCAACCGGCGGCGGCGGTTGTCCAAGGGCTCAGGCGCCTGATCATCGAACGCGGTCATACTGGGTTGCGGTATAGGCATCGTTTGGCCAGAAGTCAGCATGTGACAGTTGAGATTCTGGCCCCGCTGCGCGCGCCCCTTGCAACCCTGCCAGGACTTGGGCCCCGGCTCGCCCCATTGCTGGCCAGGCTCGTTGGCGGCGACACGGTGCGCGATGTTTTGTTTCACTTGCCGCTCGATTTTCTCGACCGCCGCCCCAGCCCGAAAATCGCCGACGCGGTGCCCGGCATCGTCGCCACCCTGCGCGTGGAGGTGATCCGCCACGAGCCGCCGGCCAAAAAAACGCAGCCGCACCGCGTCGTCATCGGCGATGAAACCGGTTTCGCCGAAATCGTGCTGTTCCACGCGGCGCGGCTGGTCCAGTTCCCCATCGGCGCCAGGCTGATCGTGTCCGGCAAACTGGAGCGCTTCGCCGACCGGCTGGTGATGCCGCATCCTGACTATGTCCTCAGCCAGTCCCAGGAACGGAATTTTCCGTGGATCGAGCCGGTCTGGCCGCTCGCCGCCGGGATCGTGCCGCGGGTGATGCGCCGCGCCGTGCTGGCCGCCCTCGAGCACCTGCCAGATCTGCCGGAATGGCACGATGGGAGCGTGCTGAGGAGCCGCGCCTGGCCCGGTTTTGCCGACGCCCTGCGCGCGCTGCACGCACCCGCGGCCATCCCCGATGCCAAACCGGCGGAGCGCCTCGCCTATGACGAGCTGCTGGCGCGCCAGATCAGCTTTGCCCTGGTCCGCAACCGGCGGCGCAAGCGGCCCGGCCGCGCCTTGCTGGGCGATGGCCGCCTGCGCGCCCAGGCCCTCGCCCGCTTCGGCCACACCCCCACCGCCGGGCAGCTGCAGGCGCTCGCCGAGATCGACGCGGACCTCGCGGCCCCGCACCAGATGCTGCGGCTCCTGCAGGGCGATGTCGGCGCCGGCAAAACCCTGGTCGCCGTGCTGGCGATGCTGCGCGCGGCCGAAGCCGGCGCCCAGGCGGCCCTGCTGGCGCCGACCGAAATTCTGGCGCGGCAGCATTTCGTGACGCTGCAAAACCTTTCGCCCGTGCCGGTCGCACTCCTCACCGGCAACGTGAAGGGCCGCGCGCGCGCCGCCATCCTCGCCGGCCTCGCCGACGGCACCCTGCCCATCGTGGTCGGCACGCACGCGATCTTCCAGAAACATGTCGACTTCGCGGATCTCGCGCTCGCGGTGATCGACGAGCAGCACCGTTTCGGCGTCGACCAGCGCCTCGCCCTCGGCGCCAAGGGGCCAGCGACCGACCTGCTGGTGATGACCGCAACGCCGATCCCCCGCACGCTGCTGCTCACGCACTGGGCGGAGATGGACATCAGCCGCATCACCGAAAAACCGGCGGGGCGGCAGCCGATCACCACCACCATCCACCGGCTCACCGAGCTCGACAAAGTGCTTGACGCGATCGAACGCGCGGTCAAAGCGGGCGGACGCGTGTACTGGGTGTGTCCGCTCGTCACCGAATCCGAAGTGCTCGACGTCACCGCGACGGAGGTGCGCCACCGCGAACTGCGCGCCCGTTTCGGCGATGCCGTCGCCCTCGCCCACGGCCAGCAGGAGCCGGCGGTGCGTGACGCCGCGTTAGCGGATTTCGCCGCCGGCCGCCGCCCGATCCTGGTCGCCACCACCGTCATCGAGGTCGGCGTGGACGTGCGCGCCGCCAATGTCATGGTCATCGAGCACGCCGAGCGCTTCGGCCTCGCCCAGCTGCACCAGCTGCGCGGCCGGGTCGGCCGGGGCGATGCGAAAAGCTATTGTCTGCTCCTGCATGACTCCAAACTCGCACCGGCCGCGCGCAAGCGGCTGGCGATGCTGCGTGACACCGAGGACGGGTTTTTGATCGCGGATGCGGACTACGCGCTGCGCGGCGCAGGCGACTATCTGGGCACCAAACAATCCGGCCTGCCCGGCTACCGGCTGGCGGACCCGGACCAGCACGAGGCGCTGCTGCCGATGGCGCGGCAGGATGCGGTGCTGCTGCTGCAGCGCGATCCGAAGCTGGAGAGCCCCAGAGGGCAGGCGGTGAAGGTATTGCTCAATCTGTTTGAGCAGAAGGAAGCGATCAGGACCGTCAGGGCAGGGTAAGCGAGCGGTTCTTTTTCGAATAAAACCCAAAAAAACTTCTGCCCTTAAACGAAGCCGTGGACCCCGCCAGATACCAAGACCCGAAGTTCCAAAAGACTACTTTTTGTTCACAACGACTAGTGCTTACTTAGCCTTATGCTCTTCCCTCAAATCGGCATCGGCGTCGTCCTCCTCCGCGGCCCCGAGGTGCTGCTCATCCGCCGCGGCAAGCCGCCGGCTCTGGGCGCGTGGTCGCTGCCCGGCGGCCGGCAGGAGCTGGGCGAGACGGCGGAGGCCTGCGCGCGGCGCGAGCTGTTAGAGGAAACCGGCCTTGCGGTCGGCCCGCTGCGGCTTGTGGGCCATGTCGATTCGATCCATCGCGACGCCGCGGGGCGCATCGAATACCACTACACGATTCTGGATTTCGCCGGTGAGTATGTCGGCGGCGAGGCGGTGGCCGGCAGTGACGTGACGGCGGTGGCCTGGGCCCGGGCCGAGGCGTTCGACGCCTACGGCCTGTGGGACGAGGCGCGGCGGATCATCCTTACAGCACGCTCTCAATCGCGGCCATGACCTTGGGCGACTCCGGCGCGGCGACGGAGGAGAACCAGGTTTTCAATTGCCCCTCCCGCGTGATCAGATATTTGAAGAAATTCCATTTCGGGCTGGCGAGAAAACCGCCCTGGCCGCCGACCCAGGCGAAGAACGGATGCGCCTTGCGCCCCTTCACATGCACCTTGCCCATGATCGGGAAGTCGACCCCGTAATTGACCTCGCAGAACGTCGCGATCTCCGCGGCACTGCCCGGCTCCTGCCCGGCAAAATCGTTCGAGGGCACGCCGATCACCACCAGCCCCTTGTCCTTATACGCCTGCCAGACCGTCTCCAGACCCTTATATTGCGGGGTGAAACCGCATTTGGACGCGGTGTTGACGACCAGCAGCGGACAGCCGGCAAGGTCCGCCAGCGGGTACGGCTCGCCTTTGATCGTCGCGAAGGTGAACTCATAGGCGCTGGTCAATTTCGGCTCCCGACCCTAAAAACTCGTTATGAGCACTGAACCACCGATCACGGCCCTCATCAACGTCATGGCCGCCCTTCGCCACCCCGACACCGGCTGTCCCTGGGACCGCGAGCAGGATTTTGCAACCATCGCGCCCTACACGATCGAGGAGGCGTACGAGGTGCAGGCCGCGATCGCGGGCGGCGAGCCGGACGCCCTGCGCGAGGAGCTCGGCGACCTGCTATTTCAGGTGGTGTACCACGCGCAGATCGCGGCCGAGCGCGGGTGGTTCACCTTCGATGACGTGGCGGCCGGCATCACCGATAAAATGATCCGCCGGCATCCGCATGTGTTTGGTCCGGCAGCACCGCGCGACGCGGCGGCGCAGACCGCGGCGTGGGAAGTGCACAAAACGCAGGAGCGGCTGGCGCGCGCGCAGACAGGCGCGCTGGACGGCGTGGCGGCCGCCCTGCCCGCCTTGATCCGCGCGCAGAAACTAACGGCGCGCGCCGCGCGGGCCAGGTTCGACTGGCCGGATGCGACGGCGGTGCTCGACAAGCTCGATGAGGAAATCGCGGAGCTGCGGGCCGAGCTTGCGCATGGCACGCCGGCGCGCCTGCAGGACGAGCTCGGCGACCTTCTGTTCGTGCTCGCCAACCTCGCGCGCAAACTCGGCCAGGATGCGGAGCGCTGCCTCGCCGGTGCCAACGCCAAATTCACCCGCCGCTTCGGCCATATCGAAGCCTCGCTGGCGGCACAGGGGCGGCGCCCGCAGGAGTGCGAGCTCGCGGAGCTGGACGCGCTGTGGGATGCGGCGAAGGCGGCCGGGCTATGAAGACGCTGCTCGAGGGCTATGCGCGGTTCCGCAAGAATATCTGGCGCCGCCACCAGAAACGTTTCTCCGTCCTGGCGCGCGACGGGCAGTCCCCGCCCGCCATGGTGATCGCATGCTCGGACTCCCGCGTGGCGCCGGAGATGATCTTTGACTGCCTGCCGGGCGAAATTTTCGTCGTCCGCAATGTCAGCGCCCTGGTGCCGCCCTACGCGCCCGATACGAACAACCACGGCACCTCGGCGGCCCTCGAATTCGCCGTCAACGGGCTTAACGTGCGTAGCATTGTCGTGCTCGGCCACAGCCTGTGCGGCGGCATCCGGGCGCTGATGAGCGAGGGCAAGCACGGCGACTTCATCGGCTCGTGGATGACCATCGCGGAACCGGCGCGCGTGCGCGTCTGCGACAGCCCGGACTCCGCGGATAAAAATTTCGCTGAGCTGTGCCATGCCTGCGAGCTCGAATCCATCCGCGTGTCGCTCGCCAACCTGCTCACGTTTCCGTGGATCGCATCGCGCGTCGCGGACGGCACGCTCACGATCGCGGGCATGCATTTCAATGTGCAGACCGGGCGGCTCGCGCCTGTCGCGCCATAGGGGCTTGTAGACGCAAGCTCCACTTTTTGTGAACAAAAAGTGGCAAAAAAACGTCGCGAACTTAATTGGTGGTCTGGGCGCGGCTTTGCGCTCCTGGGCTGGCTTCGGCCGGCGCGTATGCGGGCCCCTCGGATTGTATACCATTCAGTGACAGCGCCCGCTGAAGCGAAGTTTTCCTGATTAATTTAATTTAATGTTGTTAACGCAATTTATGCGAAATCGATCCGCTTCGGATTTATGTGGTAATATCCTTGATATTTCATGAGCTATGTAACAAAAAATCTTTGACTTTTTAAGTTTTGTTGCCGAGTATGATTCGGACCCGTCTCGACTTTTGGTCCACCGTCCATGCCTGGCTCGGCGCCTGTTTTAGTCCGGTCTAGGAACAAGCGGTGCGACCATCACCCTGAGTGAGGAGCTGCCGCGTGAAGAATCTACCGATCATCGCTAAATTTCTGTCCGTCATGGGCGTATTCGGGGTGTTTGCCCTTGGCGTCGCAGTCTACTGCACGATGCAGATGCGTACCATCGACAATGCCTATACCGCTCTCATGGCTGGCAACGCGACGGCAAGCCTCGATATCGCCCGCGCCAGCCGCGATCTGCAGACCGCGCGCGCCAGCATCGGCGATCTGATGGTCGCCAACACCACGCAGGAAAATGATGCCGCCAAGGCTTCGCTCGACA
>Ga0116231_10009516_pt1 | contig 16338 bp, 10 predicted proteins | sample S1TSphgellanicum_2_FD_89695 | JGI IMG/M metagenome (GOLD analysis project Ga0116231, IMG submission 89695) | Host-associated microbial communities from peat moss isolated from Minnesota, USA - S1T2_Fd - Sphagnum magellanicum MG | ecosystem: Host-associated > Plants > Peat moss > Unclassified...
CTCTGATTTTGCACTAACATTTAATGCTCTGTGAGATTGCTTTGCATTGCTGTGGTCAAGCCATTGAAATCAAATCCTTGCCTAAGCAGCATTACTTTTTCCTCTCCCCATGATGCAGTTTAAAGAAGAAACTCATTTGTGAGTTGACAAAGCATTCATTCTTGCGTAGGTGGCAGATACTGTCCTCAACAAGCCATTCAAGAACGTTGTACACCAGCGGTTCTACGACTGGTTAGTAAGCCTTGTGGTAGAGCAGGTCAAGTTGGGCATCGCGCCCAAGGACTACAAGCTGGACCTCTCCGTCGGCCGCCTGAGGGACGAAGGCATCCACTGGATCTACGCTGGCTGGGAGCACATCAAGGGAATGTAGCGCAACGTGCTGAATGGCTACGCCAAGGCAAGCACCTTGCAGATCTTTGAGGAGGGGACGCGGTACCGGGCCGCGTGCGCGCAGCTGGGCTTGTAGACAGAACTACCACGAGCGTCAGCAGCAAAGTTGGCACACGCAAACGAGGTGCCTGCCGGGGATGAGGAGGAGGCAGATGACGACAACGACAGCGATGCAGTGTCAGAGTTGAGCAGTGGGTCGTCAGATGCAGAGTGGGACTCGAACTTTGAGCTGCCTACTGACAAATTGTCCATGCGCTTGAGGAACATCCGCAAGAGAACAGCTGCAATGAGCGCAGACCTTGCTGATGAGATAGCAGCATCTGACGCATCAAATGAGGATGGCAAATCAACAGAAGATTTTGACAGTGCAAAGGTAGACGAGGAGTAGGGCAGCTCAACTTGTGGAGCACTCGCTTAGCAATAGCTAGGGAGTGCTGCAAAGGGTTCCTTAGGACCTTTAGGAAAGATTTGGGAAAATAGAAGTGTGCAATGGAACCATGTTCAGCTAGCCCAACAATATAGAAGGGGACACTGACTGTGTGTACTGACTATTTGTGGTATTGCCATTTTCCCCTGCGGGACCCTTAATTAATTGTTTTTTTTTGTTACGGGATTGCAAAACTTTTAATCTGGCCTGCGGGGACTGCCTGCGGGAGGGAAAAAATAATTCCATTTTCTAGGGCTGCGGGGTTTAGGGTGAGCACTACGGTATTAGAACATATTTTGACAATGTGTAACCACAAAGGAAACACAAAAGATATTCATGAAGGATTTGGTGGAGGCCATTTTGTAGTAGAGATTACTACCAAGAATATTTTTGATGTAGGATATAGGTGGTCCACACTGTTTCATGATGCTTTTGGGTTAAAGCATGATTTGGTGTCCCTTTCTAGGTGTCACACTTGCAATTTTTCTTGCATCTCTTCAAGATTTTAATGCCTAATGTAATTTTTTAGAATACATATTTAAAAGGGTCTCACATATATAATGCTAATAAAATTAGTAATCCAAAAATTTATAAAACACATCAACATGATAAATATTCATTGAATAAAGTACTTTTAAAGTTTGACAACAAATATTGTAACGCCTACAAAACTCATACATAGGGACTTTTATCTTACAATGCACTAGTCATATGTATTTCATGTTTTGGATTCTAAGAGAATTCATGTTAAGAATAATAAAGATGAATAGGATGTGTATAATTTCATTTTCCAAAGTTGTGATATGGACTTTTCAAAGTCCCAAAGAATGTGATATTTAGAAATGTCCATATGAGCATGAAAATTGATGATTTCCTTGAGCTATCTTTTAGAAAAGTGTAGTAATTGCCTTAACACATTTAAATTTAACATCAAAATCCATAAAAAGTCCATTTATTTAATTTAATGTACTTAGTATGATGATGTATTGGTTGACGTCACCCTAGTTAGAATAGGTGGGTGTAGGGTTCCTTGACATCTCAATGTCAAATAGTTTGAAAATTGGGGCGAGATGTACGATGCATTTTTTCTTCATAGCACTCTTGTGGTATTAAGGTTTAGGGTTCTTGCAAAGTTCATTACATGCATCAATCATCTACTACGGGCAAGGAAACAATTGCCATGAACCCATCTTTTGCATTTTGTCATGTTTTGAACATGTGCGTGTTTTGAATGATGAATCTATGTTAGAAACTTTGAAGATCTTGACATATTTGCATTACACAACAAGGAATGTCAAGATGTGGCAAGTGTTGGAACTAGTTAATACTAAAGATGATATTTTGTCATTGGTAAGTATCTTATCATTGTTTTAACACTACAAACTACTAGCTAGGTCAAAACGTCACCATATCTTTCCTTCTGATAATAATTTTAAATGTTTGAAGGTTTGCGATCAACATCAAACAAAATTATAAATAGATTTTGAAAAACAGTAAATTGTGGGTGATGATTTTCTCAGCAAAACATGGCACATAGTTTTCACCACTAAAAGTTTTGCCCTTGCTGAAATATTATTATGTCATTTGTGTACAAAACAACATCCTGTTAATGAGTCCTTTTTTCATTTCTACAATTCAACCAAGAGATTTTCTAAACTTTCTTGATGCTTTGAGTTTAATAACCAGATTCATTGATTATGTACATGTTGTTGCTTTGAAAACCATCCAATTGAATTTTTTGTTAGAGGATGGTTAGTTTACCTGGTTGCTTGTGAAGTCCATAATTGTTCACATTGTTGATAGGCTCTATTTCTTTGTTTGCAACAAGTAAAGGTCCTTATAAAAAAGGTTAATCTATTGGTGTAATGCCACTTGCTACTGATGCCAATGGCAAGCCTTAGAAGTTGTGGTTATACTCCATAGCCAATAATGCTCCAAGCAATTTTGGGGATTACAAGATTGTTAGCCTAACCCTAAGCCCTTTTCTCTGCAATTATTGCAAATTTGAGACATACATCCAATGTCCCCAATTGTGAGTAGGTGACTTGTGGAATTACAATTGAAACTTTTTTAGGTTTTCTTAGGTTGTTGGCCACTAGTTTTCAGTATGTGTGTCATGGAGGTGCTCTTATTTATTCTGAACATTGGAAAATGTTCACTAATGTGAACAACGTTTGGTGGGTAGGTGTCCTTGTGTGTGAAGAAAATTGTTTAGACCAATGATAAGGGCGAGGTGGTCAAGGGTGTTTGTTCAAATTTCCTCTATAATGAACTTGCATTTTTTTACCTCTCAATTTATTAACCATCTAGCTTTTGGCCACTTTCAATCCTTACAGTAGTAAATGCTTGTTTAAATTGTTTAAATTGGTTATCCCTTAGTTCAAACATTGAGGGTGTTGGTGTTGGTGTCAAGGTTATGATGACTGGTTTGAGTCCCCTCAAGAATGTATATTATGAACTCCCAATCCTTTGTACAATTTTTAACAAAGTGCTTTTGGATACTTGAAAGCTTAAAAGTTTGTATTTTTCTCAATGTATGTCCCACTATTAAACTGATTCCTAAATAATGTAATATTAGGTTCTATGTTTGCCCAAAGTCTTTAAAGTTGAGTCAAACCTCAGCAATTTGTAGGAAGGATTTGTGATGGAGGTTACTAATAGAAAAAAATTCATGGGATGTAGTTTTTTGTGTGGTTAATTAAACTTTTAAGTGACTTGAAAATGACAATCACAAGGCCCATTGGCAAGGAAATGATGATGCCCACTAATCCAAATGCCACCATCATCATGGTAATAATTTTGTTTAATCTATGTTGTTTAGTTTATTTCAATTCATGAACTTTGAAGTTTTGGTTTCTTCTGTTGCTTTAAAACAATAGTGGTGAACATATAAGTTTCTTGGGCTTTTGATTTTCTTAATGTTGATGTAGTTTATTTTTCATTTGGTTATATGATGGTAGCTTACTATTAACATAGATATTACTTTAGGTTTTTTGTGGCGCATGTTTTTTGAGAATCATGACAATTACAAGGTAAACATTATATCCTATAATGATGTTCAAAACATCATGAATCCAATTGAACTAAACGAAGAATCATTGATGTGGGAATCATGCATGGGTGCCATTGTTTACTCAGTATTTATATTATAGACCTAGGTAGAAGTTATATTGATTGCACTAAAGTGATTTCATTTGCTAGCAATGTGCTTACATCATTTCCATGTTGTAGAACATAAAACTAATGTTAACAAATAGGAAATTTATTCAAGTGCAAACATAAATCTTTATTAAAAGGAAACTAAAACATGATGTTCACAACACGAAACATAACATCAAGAACTCCTCAAGGTTCTCGTCAAATGAAATACACAAACTTGTGCAATGAAAAAAAAAAGCCAAACCATTAACACCAAGGTATTTAATTAAAAGACCAAACCATAAATAACCAAACTAATATAAATAAAAAAATTAATTCAACCTTGTAAAGTAACCTATTTACTTTCCTATTCTAATAATTAATGAAACCTAATTAGTTGAGCTTGAATTTTCAACAACTAAGCCATAACACGTGTGGTGTGCAAGTTTGTAATTTTTGGCTTTTCTTGGGGGTGCCAACTGGCAACTTATTCTACTATGAGGTACAATACCATTGATTACTTGAGGCTTGGGAACTACCTTTGGTCTCAAAATTGAAGAATGTAAATTTATTTTTTTCTAATGCAGGTTCAATGCTTAATGGCATGAACTTAGAGTTCTGAGACCATATGCAATAATAAATATTTCAATTGGTAGTTAAACTTCCTGTGTTTTAGGGAGGACTATAAGATATAAAGGTAGTGTTGTGTAAATCAACACTAGTGAATAATATTATATTCATGGTTTGTTATTAAGGATATAGTGACTAGTTTTCTTCATTAAACAAGATCCTACTCCATAAGAGGATGGATATAAGTGCATAGTTCAAGTTTTGATTTATGATTGTTGTAAATTTTGAAGCAACAATGACTTGAAAACTTGCCTTAATTTGTGGCTTTGAGTGGATTTCAAGAGTTTAGAAGATGCAAGCAGATCACCTTGAGAAATTTTGTCTGGATTTTGTTATGAATCATGAACAAACAATTACCAAGGGTGAGAAGATGTACATTCAAACACACATGGCAAAGTATGCAAAGGAGTTTTGGAAGCTATTGCATCACACTATGTTCTAGGGGAACATATAAGTGCACAACCTACATCTAATGCATGTACTTGGTTTTAAATACAACTTTATTCATTTAAGTTTAATGTGATACAATTTTGGTGATTGATTTGGTTTCATGTGTTCATTAATGTAGGGACTTTGGTTATATATGGACTATTGTGAATAACATTAATTGGAGTCATGTCTAGTGTTTACAGTATTCCTAGAACATTCCATTTACGATGGTCTAATTGTACAATGAAGTTATTATATTATATTTTTAACGTTGAAGTAGTCCATATAGTCATTAATAAGTCCCTAAATATTGAGGTGGGTTTGATGTAATCCCTATAATCATGAACAATCCTTAAACAAATTGCAAATCAATTGAAGTAGTCTTTATAATCATGAACAAAGTCCTTGTATGTTCAGTTTGCATTGAAGTAGTCCCTATAATCATGATGAAGTCCTTTCATATTTAATTTGGGTTGAAGTAATCCTTATAATCATGACCAAAGTCCCTACCCATTCTATTTGGGTTTAAGTACTCCCTATAACTATGAAAGAGTCCTTATAGATTGAGGTCAGGTTGATAGTCCTAATGTTCATGAACAAAATTCCTACATATATTGAGTTTGGGTTGAATTAGTCCTTGTAAACATGAAGTCCTTAAAGATTGGGACTTTTTGATAGTCTTGGCTTTGTTGTTTAAGATAAGTCCCTAGAATTTGTCCATGACATAGTCTTGAAATAGTCCATCTAGACTAACTTCATATTCTACAAGTGTTTTGATTACTTTAATCATTTGTATATTTATGTTCCTTAGCAAGTTCTTAAATGACTTATATATGAAATATTGGTTGGAATACTCCAAATCATGTGCATCATAAAAATGTTATATTTGTATGTGATTTTTTGTTTCAGTTAGTTGGCAATCATGGGATTTTATGTGCTTCATGTACACATTGATTATTTACAAATTTATTTCCAAATCATGCCATAGAGCTATTATACATGTGTAATTTACCTTTTTAGTTGGAACTTCTAAGAAATTTTACACTTTTGTACACTGAATATTCGCACATATGTATATCCAGATAATGCCATAGATGTGCTGCTTTATGGATATCCAAACCATGCCAGAAATATGTTATTATATGTAATTGTTTATTTCAATTGGCAATCATGGGAATTTACATGTTCTTATACATTGAGTACCCACAGATGTACATCTAGATCATGCCACAAGTTTGTTCTTGTATGTAATTGTTTATTTTAGTTGGCATTCATGGGAATTATTACACTCATGTACACTAAGTATTTGCTTGTATTCGCAAGTAATTTTTATTGATTTAAGGAACTTTTTTTTTGCAAGGGGATGCATCTACAAGTAATTAATGTTTATGGAAGATTCTTTTTAAGAAAAAAATCTAGAATGTTAGTGAAGGTTTTCATAGGAGCTTGGTATGATTGTTAATGATTATCAGTAGAGGTTACGCATGCCAATTCCATGCCTAATGCAATTTTAGTGTTGGGTTGTATAGAATTGACGTCTTACCATGAATTCACGAGCCATTGCAAATAGGTTGACACAACAATAGTTGGAGAAAAGGTGAGCAACAAAAAATGCTAAACAAAAAAAATTTCATGATGCAAAACAAAAAATTGCATTCTGTCAAGAGGACATCATCTTTGCTCAAGGGGTTGCAAAAGAGATCATGGTTGAAAGAGATTAGAATAGGTTTGCTTCTATAATTTTACAATGCATCCATAAAAAATTGATCAAATGCCCATGACCAAAGGGTAGAAAATTGGTTATGGAAAAGGTTTTTGCTTACTTGATTTTTTTATTCCTAAAAAACTTGTTATAGCTACCAAAGAATTAATAGTACGGATGTGTGTTTCTTTACAAGAAACTAAGAGCTCTAATTCAAATGTTAAGCTTGTTACCAAGCACACAATCTTGACAACAAAAATGAGTGTTGAGGCATCTAATTGTAGCAACATAGCTAGGGTGTTTGGTATACACCTTCAAAACATTGCTACAGCAATGGTATGACAATTTTCTAACCTGTGATAGTGGTACCCATATGTGGAGGTTTTAAATTGAGGAAAAAAAAGTTAACAACATTTTTCCTACTATAAGAAATGCAATAATTCAATGGTGGATAGAAGAAACCTGTGTTAGCTCGAATAAAAGTGAGATGACTAGGAAAAGACTGGGCCTTGGCTTATATGATGAGAAATCAAGACACTTCTTAATGAAAACTTAGGTACATATTTACTTTTACATTTGTTGATTCATAACTTCTTTTCATGTATCTAAACTTGAACCTTGGATTCAAAATTGGAAGTGTAGGTTAGTGATTTAAGTTTTTACATGTTCAAAGATAATGTAGAATTTGGGCTTTTAAGGTCTAAGTTGGATAGTCCATAAATTCACTCAAATCTATTATTTGTGTTACATTATGTTTTAAGGATAACAATTAGATCTAATCTAGACCTAAAACCTTTTTATGTTATGTGATATGCACAAATTGAATTTTATAAAAAATTCCAAAGTGCCCATCTAGAATCAATTATTAGTCAGAGGGTATTTGAATATCTGAAACCATTATTTGTGAAGCCTCTAAAAGACAGGAATACATGTTGTTGCATCTACCATGTAAAATTGAATGAATTGAGGCTTGCATTGAACCTTTTGAGGACAAATAGTTTAGTTCATGATGTTCAATTGTGTGATTATCATTATGGAAATTTATGTGGCCATGATGGATAGTGCTAAGCATCATGTGTGGTATACAAGGGTATCACTCAATTGTGGGAGGCTATAGTGTGTCCAAAAGGCAAATGTGAAACATGGCACAAGTGTGCTTGCTTGTTTGGCAACTGTCCAATGTGTGGAGTGCAAAAATTAGCTATGTGTCCTAAGGAGTTGACAAGATCAAACTCTAATGTCATCCAATGGCATTGCTTTGCATTGGAAACCATTATGGCTAGGATTGGTCAAGTATTGAAGAAGTTGACATTGGTTTACAAGAACATAACATTAAATAAGTTCATAAACTATCTGAAACCCAAATTACAACATTTTGCTAAACACAATTTTGTTGCATAGTGAGAAGATAAACATTTCAAAAAATGTATTAAGTCTTTCCTAGCCAACATAATTGTGTATGTGGTTGATTTTGCTGAGAATTATAATTTTGAAGTTTCAATTGAAGTGCAAAGTATGCACTAGCATAGTTACCAAATTTCTATTATAGTGCATATTAGTTTTTGTCACAATCCTACACCTGATCCATATGATGAGGATTCAATAATTATAATTGAATACCATTTCTACATTTCAGATGATTGTAAACACGATTATGAGTTTGTGCAACACTATTTAAAACTCTATTGGCAATATATGGTGGAACAAGGATATTCACGTCAATGGCATTGGGTATGGAATGACAGTTGTGCATCCCAATTTAAGAGCATCAAGCCTTGGTACTTTGTTTTTCAGTATCCAAATTTGATTAGGGGTTGCAAAATGCTCTAGAATTTATTTGGTAGTGGCCATGGGAAAAGACCCCACAATGGGGCAAGAGCTATGATAAAAAGGTTTTTGTGTAGAAAGCACTTCAATCCCCAAGTTAGAAAGCTACAAAATGTTGAGAAGGTCATTCAATTCCTACATGAACGGTTGTCCTCTAGACTTGAATCATCATATTCTAATTCAATGAAGCCTCTCCATAGAGCATTCTGGCATGTGAAGGTTGGGGATGTGGATAGGGGTTCACCTTTGTTCATTTGTGATCCTATCAAGGGGACTATGAAAATCCACTCGATTTGTGTTGTTAACAAGAATAATCTGACTAAAGCTACTTGTGAAGGATTTGGCATGTTTTTGTGAGTTTTGTTTGGATAGTTGTTGGAGTGAATGCCAAAATGTTAAATGGACAAGCAAATGGATTCCAAAGCAACTTCAACTTCAAGATATTTGCTATGTGCAAGAAGCAATGTATGAAGGTTGGGCAATATGGGCTACAAGGTGTGTCCTCAAATGTGTTACTATTCTTGCAATTGGTTTATTTGATGAACTTTTTTGTTTTTGTTCTATTCTGTTTGTAGTTTCAAGAGTTGTAATCTACCATGTAAGCGATGAGTTGGCTATAGTGTTGGAGGTTGGTGACAACTTCACAGTAAATGCAGAAGAAGGGAATGATGAAGGTGCATCTTTTTGGTTGATTTTGTGCACCAAGCCATTGCACAAGGTAAAAACGCCTTTTATCAACAACTGGGGGAATATTTATGAGGAGGGTGATGATGTTGTTGAAGGTCTATATTATCAAAAGTGGGGAAATAATGACAACTCGTATGTCTTCCTCAAGGATTCACATAAAGTCTATGTCTATTCCCATCTAGTGAGGGTAGTGAAATTCCCGATGCCCCCTAGGAACCACAAAGTGATTGGGAATGATGCAATTTATGAGTTGCCAGAGGAGCCTTTGTGAAGCATAAATGATGTCATTACTTCTTTAGATGTTGAAGAATAGGTCTAAATCAATCTATTTGTACTTGAGCGATTTACTTGGACTTACAAATGGAATCATTTCAATATGGACTACATGACCTGAATGGTCCTACTTTGGTCAGTGTCAAGACTAAAAGTTTAATATATTTTTATTTTTCTCATTATGTGCATATGTGGTTAGAATGGAATAATGTGTTCTAGTATGTTATGTGTTTCAGTGTTGGAAGGGCATATGGTGATTTGCTCTGGAAATTGGTTGTGGCAAGTTCATGCAAGAATATGTCCAGACTAAAACTTTATATATGGTAAGTGACAAAGTTTAAATGGTATGTTATAAATATCATTTAGTTGGTTTTCAATTAATCCAATCAGTATAACAAATGTAGAACCTTTCCAATGATTATTACATTGAAATCACAATGAAAGGAAAGTGATTTTGGACTTGCCAAATTCATAAACCTATTATTATGGATCTAGAAAATGTTTCAATTCAAGTATTCTAGGAGTCAAAGATATAGACTAATACTTAGTTTTGCCAAAAAAATTGAAAAGAAACTTGGGGTGATTATTCCTTGTATAGATTTGATTGATTTTCTATTGATTTCATTATGGGTTTATACATTGTAATAAAATGTGAAACAGACTACATGCTACATGTTGTATATGTGTTACATAGTGGAAATTAGGTGTACAAGTATGGACTACTTTGAATGAAATTCACTTGGAGTCCTTGTTTTCATTATAATTGGGAATACATTTCAATTTAATGTGCTTGCATGAGTCATGGTTTCCAATTTTTAGCCAACATACTTGGCAATCCAAAATGTTACCAATGTCCACTTGGTAGTTTAGCATGCTGCCAACGTATATTGTATATACATATTGTATGGACATTCAATTGTTTTGAATGCAACATACTAGGTTCATCCTTGTTTTAACCAATTAGTGTTGTGAATCAATTCAATTCATGAACTTGAGTAAAACTTATGATTTAAAATTTTTATCCATTGTCCAAATTTGGCGGTCTAATGTGTGGCCTATTTGGATTCAGTTGTGGCAAGGTTGTAGATTAAATTGGGACTTTTATGGTTAAGTTATGAATGGATTGGTTTCAATATGTAGGTATAAACATTATGATTCAATAAAATGGGCTATCTAATATATGTTGTATATATGGACATTGGATGTACAAATTTGATTGCAACATACTAGGAGTCCTTGTTTTTACTAATTAGTCTTGTGAATCAATTCAATTCATGAACTTGAACTTAATGGTTTCCAATTTTTAGCCAATGTCCAAATTTGGCAACTTCCACCATGTGGCCTCTTTAGATTCAGTTATGGCATAATTATAGATTAGATTGGGACTTGGTTTCAATATCCAAATATGGACTATGGACATTGTGATTCACTAAAATGGATTTTATTAGAGAGAAATTGGATGTACAAATATGGATTTTAAACAAATTATATTACAAACTTATTGCAAATTGGGTAGCTAGAAATGGTAATTTTATAAAATGGATTTCTTGCTAAATGTTGTACATAATAAATTACGTAATGGACATGGTTAATTCAATATGGTCCCTTGACCAAATAGTTGTGTTAAAATATCAGTCTCACGGGAAGGCATTTTTGTTATTTAGAAGAAAAACCATGACTCCAAAAGTACAAGTTTCTATTTAGTGGATAGACAATATTAGTGACCAAAAAATGACATATCCCAAGTTTAGTTTAGGTTCAAAAATAAATAAATCAATAAACAAGAGAACATACACATGCATATCTTATCAGGTCAATGCCCATAGAAAACTTTAGTACCTAGGCACATTCAAATGCTAAGGTTTTAGCAATTTGATACTAGGACACACTCAAATTCCAAAGATCCAATGGTTTAAAAAAAAATAAAGGGGATTTGTGAGCTTATCCTTTAGTTCAACTCCATTTTATCAAAATCAAACTCTAGGATGCATGTGTGTTAAATGGTAAAGAATGAAAATGCATAGTTTCCATGGATAAATGTGCACAATTGGACAATTTGCTTTCAATAAGTTAATGTGCTCCTAAGTTTGGTTTTGCACTAGTTAAAACATAAGAAATTTTCACTTGAAAGTTCACAAGAACTTTGGACTCTAGTTGCAAAGTCAAATCTAGATTTCCAAGCATATTCCCTTTAGTATCAGTTCTTTTTTTCATTTTGGATTGACTCCTATAAGACAGTGTCAAGGCCCATTTAGAATCTAAATTAATCTGGCCTCTCTTGCACCTAATTGCACTAAAATTTGCATTTGCAAACTTAACCATCCTTATACTAAATTCCTTCCTCAAATGAATCTATTCTTCCCTAGCAGAGAACAACTTGAATATGCATCAGAGAAAACATACAATTCCGAAAACTCTTGTGGGCATCATCATAATGAAATGTTGCTAGATTTTGATGAAAATGTCAAATGGGACGTGAGGCACTTTGCAAGTTGCAAGTGGCAACTTTGTTTAGAGATTCATATAATAACCCACATCACCAATAATAATATCACATTTGAAAACTTTAGGTGTTTCCAATCAATCAATCAATCAATCAACTATAGGCTATAACCCCAAGACAATTTGAATTCCAATGCTTGTCAATTAAGTCAATGGACTATTTGTTGGCTTTTATAGATCTATTATTGAAGTGACTTGCTTGATGATCAAGTAGATTAGAAGAACATAACAACTTGTGCCTCTAAAAAATAATTCCATGTATATCAATGTGCCAAAATCAAAGGATGTTATTTGAATTTCCAAATCTTTTAAAACTAGCTATAGCTTATAACAAAATCAAGTTGTTTTTAGTCTAGATCTCTACACCAAATATATTCAAAATGCATTTGGTATGAAATGGATTAATAAAAAAATATGTATTAACCATAAGGATTTCTTATAGGCTAGAACATTCTTGATCTTTTGGATTGCTAATATCCGAAAACATTATTAATCTCAGGGTACAACACAAGTTCATATAGGTTAGAATTTCTAGGTAGTAGAACATTAGGTAGAGATTGAACTCAGTTACATAGTGAGCCCCAATCCACCTCTTGGGATAGTCACACCAAACCTAAATGCCAAGAATAAACCTCACATCCATTTTTCCCAAATTTAAGACACTCCATACCATTAGACTAGACAAGAATTAACATCACAATAATGTAGAAGAATTTCATGATGTTAGTTCCCCATTCTTGGTTTTCCTTTGTCTCAGCAAGAGAAGCCTTTCTTTTATTGGTAGTAGGTTGAAGCTCATCATCAAGTTGTTCATGTTCTTCATCATGTTTTTCCTACTCTTCAAATTCATCCTTTGTGTGTTCCATTGCACATCACCAATGCCATCTTGATCACTATTGCCACCATTGTTTTCTTCACCTACTTGATTTACAAGCTTGAACACTTTCCTGATGGTGAGATTTGCAACGACAAATGTGTTGGACTTTGGTAAAAGTGGTGAGGTAATCTACTTGTGGGAAGATAATATTTCAGCAAGCTCTTTACAACTATCCATTTCTTTTGGAATTAGAACATAGAAACTACCGACACTTGGATTGATATCATGGGTGCTGGTGCAAATTACATGTGTCATTTTCGATATGGAATGATGAACATTTGAATGCTGAAACTTGGATGCCCATTTTGGTAGGATATTCACAAGAATATCTCCAATAGAACCCAATTATCAATCACAATTCAGGGTCAAAATCTCTTACATTGTGCAAATTAATTAACTAAATTAACTTTGGGGTGGAATAATGACTAGCCCATGGCATTTGCTTATAGGCAATTATGTAATATTTGACAGTTTTGCATGAACCCAAAGGAAAGTTATGAAGCGTTATAAACATTCTAAATGGCTTATAGGTACAAAAAAGGCATTATGTGGATTCATATGGATTTTTATGGGCACTACAACTTATTGGAATGTTGAGGATTACATATGCACTTCTATGGACACAAACCATAGAATTGGATAGTGTTAGGGAGAATTAATGGAGTGATAACATAAGTGTAAGGTAAGTTGAAATGGCTTTTAGGGACAAAGAAAGCATTATGTGGATTCATATGGACTTTTGTGGACACTATAACTTATTGGAATGTTAAGGACTACATATGCACTTCTATAGACATAAACTACAAAATTGTAGAGTGTTAGGGAAAACTAATGGAGTAATAACATAGATCTATAATAGTGTTATGAAGATTGATGAAGTATTAAGGACTTATACACATATATGATGGACAATTAAGTATGTATAATATTAATAATAAGGATTCATGTGCACTAGTGAGGAAAAATAAAACACTTTCTATAAAATGACATTCAAGCCCATTGTCTCCATGGATTTGAATGGACAATAATGTATAACATAATATAGATATATGGAGTGACAAACAAATCACAAAGACTTCCATGGACTATAGATTAATGCTTATGGATTTTATGGATGTAAAAAATAATCAGTGGGATTCAAGTGAACAAACAATAACATATCAAACACCTTTTCCAAACTTGTAGCCATATTAATGGAGTATTGTGGAAACAACATAAATTGCAAAATCAACTAGAAAATAAACACCATTTTCAAACTTACCATTACAAAATGGAATGTTGTGGCAAAATCCAACAAACAATTGGGAATGAATATGAAGACTATTGGAATTACAATGCATTCAAAATTTGAAAAACAAGTTTAAAAGTTGAAAATCGTACCTTTGGAAGACATTGTGTGTGTGGGTTGGTGCCTTGGTCTTGCAGTTGTATTTTTCACCAAAGTGCAGTCTAAAATTGTAGCACTTCCTAGCTTCTTGATTCTTGCAAAATGCCACCACACCTCATGCATATCCTTTGCACACCTTGCTTAAATGCACTTAGTGGAAGTGCTGAAGTGCAAATCAACACACCAACAATGATATACATGCTTGCAAGAAGTTATTTTTCCTGCCCATAAAGGTGCAAAACTAAGCCCACAAAATGGATAAAGCCCAATCAATAAGGATTCCTCAAACCCTAATTTTTTACCAAATTTGAAGGCAATGCTACAACAAGATTTTGATAGGATAAGCCTCTTTGAAAGTTGAAAGATAATGTTCTAGAAGCATCATGATTTCTTTTAGCAAGAAAAACCTTATTTTCTTCACCAAAAACCCTGTTGCTCAAAATTTCAAATGCTTGGAAAACTTTTTCAAACTCCACCTTCCTCTCCTATCCAAGTTCATGATAATCCTTTGTTTGACACTTTTGGTAGTCCACCTTCTTTTGCAACCCTTCCACCTCCTTTCGCAATTCATCCCTACCACCTTTAGTCTCATCTAATTTTTCCAACTCCAAAATTGTTGTGTCCAATGCCAAAACCAAAATGCTGAACTTCTTGTTTGCTAGCTTCACATTATTAATTTGATTGTCCATTAAGCCTTGGGCCTGCATGTTCACCTTCTGCACATTGTCATAAACACCTTTTGCAAGACCTTCCTAAACTTTAAGTTCAAAAACCAAATTGTTTGTAAGCTCCAGACACTACGAAACCTCTTTTGGCACATATGCTGGTTATGTGCAATCACTATTTGCACAAGGATTTGCATCATCTATAACCTCTTTCTCCTTTTCACCGTCACTAAAGATTTCTAAAACACCCCTTCTTCGTCATTGTTGCTCCTAGTTTGTCCATTCTGCATATAAAGCCTAGTTCATCTACTTCCCTACCATTTGCATAGCTACCTTTTAGCAAAGCCCAAAGAAACCACCCGTGTAGTAGGAACACAACATTTTTGATGAATGACCATCCATAACTTTTCAATTTTTTCAATCATCACAAGATCCTAGTTATAAACGTAACTATGACCGTTCTTGGTAACAATGGGTCCAAAATATTTAACCACTTCCTTTGCTGATATACCTTGTGGAATCTTGATGTGTTTCATATTCATGCCTATTGCACATAAAACAAACCTCTTTGCAAATTCCTTTTGCGTAATGGAACCACCATATCCGATCTTAAGAGGCTCCATGTACAAAGGAGTAGCAAACCTTAAAGGTTTGGAACTAGCCTTCAAGCTTGGATCAAGTTTCACTCTTCTCTTGAAAGCACGAGGAGGTGGAGGTAAGAAAGATACAAGTTGTGAAAAAGGCTTTGTCATTTTCCCCACAAAATTAAAAATTACCTAGTTGATAATCAAGAAAACTCAAGTGCTCTGAAGACGATACAATCGGTTAGAATATGTGAGTTGGCGATACATAGATAATAAATAAACTTGAAAATCTAGAATAAGAAAACTATCTCCATTACTTGAAATATTACTTCTTTTTTGTAAGGCAAAAATATGGAAATTAAAAAAAAATTATGCATGTTTCTTCTTCGTCATGATCCCACATGTGTATATAGGTTTGTACAGGGCTTAAACCTAACAAAATCTGATGGACAAAGTTTTTATGCATTTGGATGTGTGCTTTTTTTAAAAACTAATGACTTTAAAAAAGGACTATGAACTACCAAAAATTAGCCACCCTAGCATGCTTTTACTTGTTTGTTAAAACACTCTAAAACCTTTGGACTCTAGTGCTAGTACATAACAATTTCATTGTTTCAAATCAATCATGTTTTTCTCATTCATAAAGCTTGTTGTAGTTGCCTCCACAATGTAGGAAGTTTAGTTTCCAGTTACGGCTTGACAATTTTTTCTCCATTGTGTATTATTTCAATCATTTTTATGAGATGTATATGTTCTTTTGTTCTAGTGATAATACATAAATGGTGTGGCATCAAAGTATGTGACTATATAAAACTTTATA
>Ga0116231_10009518_pt1 | contig 16330 bp, 10 predicted proteins | sample S1TSphgellanicum_2_FD_89695 | JGI IMG/M metagenome (GOLD analysis project Ga0116231, IMG submission 89695) | Host-associated microbial communities from peat moss isolated from Minnesota, USA - S1T2_Fd - Sphagnum magellanicum MG | ecosystem: Host-associated > Plants > Peat moss > Unclassified...
ATGTGTTCTAATTGTTGTATGTGAACCACATTCTCATGACGAAGAGGTAAAAGATCCGCCCCCCCCCCCCCCCCCCCCCCCCCCTTTTTTTTTTTTTTCCAATTTTGATTTTTCGAATCAATAATACAACATTTCACAAAAATTTAATACTTTAGTTCCTTTTTGGTAGCACAACATTGGGATGAAAAAGGACTTGAAATGTGGTTTAAGCTTTGAAGTAATTTGTTTTCAATTTGATGATGTAACCAAATTAGTAACCATCAAGAAAATCATTCAGCCAAATTTGGCCATAGACCAAATATGAAAGTATGAAAATTTAAAAATCCTTTATATTTTGGCTACTTGTTCAAACTTGTTGTAAAAATTAGCAAATTAGGTCCATAATTTTCACAATTGAAATATTTCATCTGTGTCAAAATTATATTTTCCAATTCCAAAAAAAAAAGAAATTTTCCTTAAAAAAATATCGAATATTTATTAAAAAATTAATCTAAAAATACAAATTTCCAAATATAATAGTGAAGCATATTAACACACGTTGAACATTTCCACCCTTAAGGCAGATAACACTTTTATATTTTACAAATGGTGGGGTTGTAAAAGGCTAGGGTACAAGGTTGGCATCGAACATTTTTCACATCCACATCCATACATGTCACCTCATGATGTTATGATGCTTCTTTTCCTTCCTTAGGGGTGAAAACACAATTGAATATACATTTTATGATCCTTGTCAAGAAAAATGTAAATTAAAATAGTCATAAACTAAGCCTTAACATATTAAATTTTAAAATATTATTTATTTCAATGATCAATATGAACATGTTCTTTGAATTTATATTAATGACATTGAAAAATCACATGTTTAAAACAAATTTAGATATATATTTCAAAAATATAAATTAAATATCTTATTTTGTAGGTTGTTTAAATAAACATAATAAACAAACAAGTAGAGATGAAATATTGGATTAAAAAAACTTTCTTGGTTAATGCCACTTAAAATTTATTTATGCATTTTCAATTTCCAAAGTAAAAGTAATAATATATTAGTATTTTAATGTAAAATTATTTTCAACACAATTCCACCAATCAATTTCAAAAAATGCTTTTGATTTATTTTTAGTTTATTAAAGTTTTTCAAACGTTATATAAAACATACTATAAACTGAATATTTAACACCACAATGGTTTGACAAAGATTGAAAAGGTTTTGACTCTTTTTTTTTGCATTAATGTGTAAAAATACAATTACAACTTCATGGACTACTTTTTGTGTATATTTGATTGTGCTTTCACCTTTAGTCATTGATCAAACAATGAGAAGAAAATGACAACAACAGTTGTTGTTGTCCTCTTTGTGGCAAAGCAAGGTAAAAAAAAAATGATGGCAAGAATGCCATCGTCTTTTTCTCAAACAATGAGAAGATAAAGATGAAGGTAGTTGTTGTCATCCTTTTTGTAGCAAAGCAAGGAAAAAAAAAGATGATGACAAGAATGCCATCGTCTTCTTCTTCTCAAACATTGAGAAGAAGAAGACAACGATAGTTGTTGTCATCCTCTTTGCAGCAAAGTAAGGAAAAAAAAAGATGATGGCAAGAATGCCATCATCTTCTTCTTCTCAAACAATGAGCAAAAGAAGACGATGATATTTGTCATCATCTTCTTCACAACAAAAAAAAAAAGATTGAAACTTTAAAAAAGAAGGAGAAGGGGAGAGCTTACCTTCAGCTCAAGCGTCTGCCATTGGGTTGAAGCTCCAAACTCCTTTGCGTCACCACTTTCCTAAGCTTCCTTGTGTCTCAATGTTCCTAAGCTTGCCTCAAAGCTTTGGCGATGGAGGTGAGAAGAAGGAAGCTAAACCTAAGGGAGAGAAAATGAATTTAGGTTTAGGAGGGGAGGGGGTAGGTAGGTAGGAGGGGAAAACTTTGGGGCAGAGAAGATGGCTGAAAAAACCCTGGGCAGGGGAAAAGGAAAATAAAAATGCCCTACTTGGATGTGTTTGGGTTCATCCCCCAAAACGGCTTGAACAGCCTCATCCTGAACTGGTGCACTGGTGGCTGCTGGTTCACTCCAGCCATATTGAAGAGTCTTTGCAAGAGTGAAATAACATCAAAGGTAGCATTCATTGGCTTCTCAGATTCCTGATAGCCCAAACATTCGGCAAGCTTCGGCATTCAATGGAGTTGGGTCCTTGCACTGTAGGCTAGACTATGCAAGCCCCCTGATAGAACACTTCAAGGATTCAGAGTTAAGACAACTTGACAAGGCCATGCTGGCAGGTCCCTGATAGAACACGCAAAGGTTCCGCAGATTTTCGACGTGTCTTAAAGGCCAGAATGCACTCCCTTGGTTGCATTCTCTACTACTTAGCAACTACTTTCAAGGCCTTTTGCAACTTGTAATGAGCCAGAGGGAATTTAGCACCCACCATTGCACCATGAAAGATGGATTGTAAGTGGTCAGGGAACAATTTTCTGTTGGGTTCCAGTTCCATAGCCATAGTAGTTAGCTCAGTTGCTTTTTTAACTACTAAATGTAGATTGTGGAAGCCATCTCCATATCTTGTAATCACCTGTTTTCCTACATATCTACCTATATATTGGACCTACTTCTTACAGAATGGGGTTACGAAGGAGAAATCAGATATTGACTCAGTGGAGGTTCATCCACAATTGAGTCATGAAAGTCAGCCAGTGGATGGTGGACTGGTGGCCCATGGGTGCTAGTTCACTCTGGCCCTGGTAGACTTACTACAATATAAAGATCTGCGCCCATGATTTTTGTAGTGTAGTTAGAGGGCATATTACAGAGTGAAAATTGCCTTTGCCAATGTGGGCAAATTTGAAAAATGTAATGGCTACTTATGCAGGTGTTTACTTTCTCCAAACGTCTGTTTTCTGTTTTTTTCCTCCACTGGGTATCATGGAACAACAATATTAAAAAGTAAAAATCAATGCACGTCTTTATGCCGGGGGAGGACCATGGGTCCTTATTGCAGATGGTACAAAAGTACTGTCTGCTTCTTTTGTCCCTGATTGCCCAATTGCCTGACACAAATTTTGTGTCTTACCATACACGCTACTATGCCGCTCAGTGTTTGTTACACACCCAACATGTGCATAACAGGAACCAAACCTTTTTTTTTGTCTGGGCACCATCCATCTATTTCTCAAAAAGATGGATAAAACCACGGGCAGATGAGAAAAAGAAGAAGAAGAAGCAGAAGACAGTATTTTTGTAGTGTCTGCAATAAGGACCAATTGCCAATTTAACATCCTTCCTTGGGAAAGCCCCTGGCATACGGCTTTTACCTTTCACATCTATCTATGAAGGAAGGTAGTTTTTTTCTTTTGTAGTTATGAGATACACTGAACCGGGATGCTTCAGATCAAGTTCTTGATGTCTTTGAAAAGCTCTCGATGAGGAGCGGTGCATGGGCTTGGTTCCATGACGTTTCGACTTGCAGTGCAAAAGTTCTTGAATATTGAATGATTTCTTCATTGAAAATTAAATTAAATTGTAGCTGGAATTTTCAGATGAATTGGAATGTGCCTTTGGTGTTGTTGGGAAGATCTTGATGAGCAAGATTTATGGAATTTGTTTGGTAAGATTTGGATTCAGAATGGGGGAGATATTTATTTTTAAGTCATTTCTGCCACTGAAAATTCAAATAAATTTTAAAAAACCAGGTTTTGGAAGGAAAAATCAGTTGAGGATGTGGTAACACTTGGGCCAACAGGACAGGCCACATTAGTACATATGATATCAGCTAATTCATTACATACAATAGTCCATGAGGTTGGAAAGACAATAAAACTCTATAAGAAATTCTGCCGTAAATGATTAAAAATATGCCTATGACTGTTGTCAATGCTTGATGCCTGGATGAGGTACCACCCAGTGTTGAAGGCAATTAGGGAAGCTATCATTTTATTAGCCATTCTATTTACATTCTATTCATCCCCAGAACTATTGTATCCATGTTCACACATAAGTAATTGGTGGAATCAGAATGATATGATTTGTGCAATATACCCATTAGCTACATTCAACTCTTTTGGTCATATTCATTTTCCATTGACAAGATTTTGCCTACTTAAGTATCTAGAGTAATGTAGTGTTGAGTAAAATTTTCTATGACTGTAAAGCTAACAGAATCCCTTCCATAATACAGATGGAAAGGCATGTATGTATGTATGTATGTATCTGTCTTCAAAAAGAAATTTAATACAAGCTGAGAAAATAATAATTACACAACTTTGATGACACTATATAAACTTCCAGTTGTGGGTGTGTCATGAAGAAAAGAGGCAAAGTCATGAAGGGGAGAAGGATAAAAAAACCTTTGTGTACATCATCACCATACTTGATTTAATAAGTTACAATCAGGCAAAACAATCTCATTGCAGGTAGGGAGGGAGGACAATTACAGATGTACTAAACAAGATGGTGGTATGCACCGTATATGTCCATACATGCAGGTCCCAAACAGCCAGGTATCTGAGCGTTAAGTACGCACAATTATTGTGGTATCGAAACATTTTGATGTCAGAGTGTTGCAAGAACGATTCAAGTACTTACATGATTCCATTCTCATAACCATCCTTGGTGAGAATCTGGACACTCTGATTGGCTGTCAGGTTGCAAGTTACAAACCATAACCTTCTATCTCCATTTCATTAGTGACCTACTAGTTAGCACAAGCTATTGCTCTGGGCTCTCATTGGTCCAATGATTCTTTAAACCTTAGCTGCTTGGATGAAGATTTCATACCCTCACTTTACATGGATGAAAGGAGGGCATCTTGATTTGTACAAGGGATGAGTATGTCTGGTAACTGGCTTGAGCACGCTGGTTACCATGATCAACACTCCAGCTCCCCAACATTTCACTGTAACCTGTGTGCTGTTGCCTCTTACCTAGTCCGTATACTATGTGATACTATATGATGTCTCTTCGGAGACATCTGATGTGATACTATATGATGGGCTTGTGACTTCCTGCACTAACCTATTAGCTTAGGCTAGCTTTTGATGGTTGAGGCTTAAGCCAGAGTGAACCAGCACCCACCAGTTCACCATACAGGATGATTAGAGTGTGGACAGGAAACAGATTTCCATCATGTTACCATTGCACTAACCATCAAATTGTTTCTACCTACCAAGTAGCCACCAAGTGCTTTACCTGCTTAGATAGGAACCACTTACACTCATACTTACCTATGATACTTTTAGGTCCAATTACATAGGTAGTTATTAGGTAGTGTGAGGTGAAAGTAGGAGGGCTTGTATAAGATAGGTTACGAACGGACCACCTTTGTAACTAAATTATGGTTAGTCAAGCAATGAGAACTGAGTCATAAGAGGCTTTCAATGGATGGTGCACTCCTGGGTGCAGGGTCACACAGCCCAGATGGATCCATGCTTGTATGTTACAGAGCAAATTGCCAGCCCATTACTCAAGTTCACCATAAATTTTCTGAGACCACCACCCAAACATGGCAAAACATGCCAGCCATTCTTCCCTTTCCGGGCTCACAATGGCATCATTGCCATTAGATGGATTCCCACAAGGTACTAGAGATGGCCATGAATGGCAGCTTTTGCCAGTAGACCCTTGTGAGGGTGCCCAAATCTGCTGTTCCCTGCCTCAGGGAACTCAATTGAACACAAGAAAATGCAAGGGAACAAAAGCAGAACTGGCAATGATGTAGAACTGCCTGACAAAACAGTCACAGTGGGAGCTCGAATAGGCCTCCCTGCTGCAAACGTATTATGAAACATGCCTAGTCCGGGCCATTATGCTCAGTAAGGTGCCTGTGAGGAATTTGGGCAAACCCAGTAGGGCAAGCCAAAATTTCCCACATGCACCTTATAGGGCACATAATTGCCTGTAGCCAGCATGTTCCATAATGTAATGGTTCATAAAAGGCCACATGAAAACCATTATGTATTTTGAGATGACCTTCCATTTAACAGCCTTACTTGTGTTTTGAGAATGACTATGTATTGGGGAATTGGGCCCACAACCCCCTTTTTGGAGGGGGGGGGGGGGGGCAGGGGGCAGTGACTAATAGAGGCCATAACTTGTATAGCGACTTCTGAGCTTTATTGTACTCATGCTTTTCTCCCGGGCTATGTTGGACTCATATTATGCTTCTGGGCTATATTGGACTCATGCTATGCATAATGGCGCATGAAAATAAAAAGTGAACTCACATTAGTGTCACTGGAAATAATGTTAATAATAATGGGTCCTTTTTTCTATTTCTCTAGTATTGAATGGAAGTACCTTTTTCTCTTTTTGTTTCTTCCATTGTGCAGGAACAAAATGATTTTTTTGATTAAGGACGGGGGAGGGGGAGAGAAGGGAGACTACATGTATGCATGCTTCCTATCAAGAAAGAAAAGGAGATTGTAGGGTCTTGGATTGCCCTGCTTCCAAGGTACTGTTTACTGTGGGTTCCTCATGTGTTGCTCATCTCAATCATAAATGGCCAGAATCGGTGTTTTTTTTTTGGCAACAAATTTTGTCATTTTTTGATAGCAAATTTGAGAATTTTTGGCTACTGTAAACGTGACTACACTTCCTAATTTTTGGGGACAAAATTGCTAAATTTTCAATATAAAAAAACTGAAGAAAAAAATCTCTCACCAGGGCCCAGGATTGGTTCTCATTTTTCTGAAAATGAAAAAAAAAAAGAGTATGGACCTGACGGAAAGTGGTTTCACATTACCAAATGCTTTTGCATTGCATTTCTAATTCACCCATATTGTCAAAAATAATTCAACAGTAGATGTGTCTCTATGGGCAGCATGGTGATCTGACCACCAGTTTCCATCCAACAACTCAGACTGCTTCCATGTATGTGGTGGGTGCGAGCTGTGATTTATTTATTCACCATCCCTCTAACTTACTTTAGATTTTCAGGAGGAGACTGCAATGAAGCATTTGCTAATGAATTCATTATGATTTTTATTTATTTATTGTTGTTGTTACTTTAGTTTTTGGCAAAGTTTAGTGGGTTTGAGGTAATGTTTAGAAACAATAGATTTCAGAAAAGGGTTCTGGCAGTAACAACTCCTAGTGGAACTCTGTTACCCATGCTTGTTGTTGAGAGTTGGCCTGCCAGCAAGAGTCTTATACTCTGGAGTTTTTGTCTTCAACCAAAAATAAATAATAAATAAAAAGTGCAAAAAATCAATTACTTATTTGAGGCTTAAAAAGCAAAATTGTTGAAACATTCCAAAAGCAGTTTGCTGTAAGCCTTTTCTTGGTTATCATATCTTGTAAAAAGCAAAATTGTTGAAACATTCCAAAACCAGTTACCAATATATTTGCTGTGACCCTTTTCTTGGTTACCATATCTTGAAATTTTCATCATTTTTCTTTGAAGAGACCCAGAATTTTGTCATAATGTGTCAAGGAAGGTTTTAATACCTTCACCCCGCCTACCCCCCAAAATGCATTATAGGACTGCAGAGTATATACCATGCATTCCATTCGGCTCAAATCATTCCACCCAATGTATCATTACAAATGCCAGTTGTTTGCAACCCAGTGCATTGTTTTGTAAGAGGGCCATTGACGATGAGTCGATGACTGTTCTTCTATGCCAGGCTTGCTATGGTTGTCACTCTTTTGTTTTGGGGCCCACATGGTCGAAGGAACATCAGTATTTTATTATTGGGTGAAATAGAGGTCATGAATCGGGCCCAATTTGGTACCAGTCCAGTTCCGTCAAGCCTACAGCTTACAAACATGTTCTAAACATGTCCTACTGAATAACTCCCAACTGGGTGATACTAAACAAGCTTTGCTCATAGCATAATGCTATGACTCTGCCCTTTATGGCAGCAGGTTCAAACATCCAAAATAAAAGCTTCCATGTCAAACTTCTCATCTAGATGCATGCATGCACTTCTATAGGACATGCCCATCCATCATGCCTTGAGTGAACCGGCACTTATGCTGGTACCACGATCAAAATCCCAAATTTGTTTAGGTTGCTTCTAACCATGGTGAATCTCTTGACCTCAGACTAAATCAGGGTCTCTGAGTTCAAATTTAAAACATTTCCTAAGTGAAATATGGCCACTAAAAGGCCTCAATCAAGAAGGTGAAAACGGTACCAGTGTAGTTGCTGCTGGTTCACCCTGGCCATCCATCATTTGCACACATAGTATGTACTCTTCAGATCTCTCACTCACACATAGTGTCTTCCTGAGTGGCAGAGCCAGCAAATGCAACAGGTTTGTTATCATAATGGATCCAGCTTCATCATCAGGATAATTACTGAAGGTGTGCTTGCAATATGTTTTCCATGTGAAGAAGAATGCATGCATAACATTTCTTAACCCAACCAGTCACACACAAAATCTGGGTGGTAATGCAAACTAAACATTTGCTAGTTCGTAAGTTCAAAGTTCATAGTTCATACCAGTGTTTTGTGGCTATATATATAGTGTGATAACATAACACCCCTGCATTTCGAGCAGGTACATCCAGGTGAAAAATATACCCACACAATTCTAGTTCCTACAGCCTTTATGCAAGACCTTCGTTGGGCCTCCTGCCAAGGTTATGCCCCTTTTCAGATATGCCCCAATATTGCTGTAAGTCGATGTTTTTTTTGTTTGGCGCAAATTTTTCATCTGAGGCCACAAAGTTTTTTGGAAACTTTCTTCTTATTATTTTAACGTGAAAAATTCAAAAGAGATTGCTAAAATTTTGGAAAATTTTACCAAACTTTTGAAACCACAAAATTGAAAAAGAAAAAACCATGTTAACATTCATAAGTATATGATGATATGTGTTTGTGTTTTTCTCCCAAAAAAAATAAAATGTTGTGAAAGTGTCTTCATTTGCTTGAAAATACACATTTTAAATTGAAAAAAACACCATTTTCCAAGTTTTTTATGTCAAAGAGTTTAATGTTCATGATCACTTAAAGACTCAAGTAATAAGAAACTTGATATGGTTTTAACAAACTACAATATTCTTGTTCCTTGGTGTAAAACCAACAAACTAGGACATGTTATAATCTTTTGGTTACCAACTTCAATACAACCCAACAATATAAAAGGAGAACATTCTCTTGGGCTTTGAAGAATAGAAAGATTTCCCACAAGCACTTGGTTCTTGAATGTTTTCATTAAACAACTTAACACACTATTTAATCATTTTCTCTCTTTCAATGAAACCTTGTCAAACTTAATCATAGGAAAGTCATCCACTTGGAAGGGGAATGGAATCCCAAAAAAAAGGGGGGGAGCGGGGGTGAAAGCATGGTAAAGTATGCCAAAAAAAATATCCACCATGTAGCCACATTCACAATTATGACATAAATATGAAAAACTTATTTTTATTTATTTATAACTTTCATTATGAAGCAATGGTGCATTCCATTGAGTTTATGGTTAGCTACACATAAAGTATGAAAATTTTAGTATAAGAAAATGGATGAAACGTATGTTCTAAATTGACTAATTTTCAAATTTCAAACATATTTTTATATGAAAACTTTAGTAAATTATGATTATAATATGAAGAAATTTAAAACGCATTGATACATATTAATGTTTCATCCATTTGAAAGTATAAAAACTTCAATTATAATTGTACTTTCTTCATAGTTTCATATCATTGCTCAAAAGTGGGACATGTATTTTCATGTCCTTGTATTTCTAAAAATGTATTTAAATGTGTATTAAAACATGCAATCTTTTAATATTATTCATTGAAGTTTAAAAAATTCCTCTTATTGATCATTAAAATAAAAATGTTCATGAGTTTAATGTATTAAAATTTAATTTATGGATATTTTCCGCAAAAAAATCAAGTATCCTTCTTTGACATATTTTACCATGCTTTCTCGCAAGACTAATGTCCAACAAAGAGACTGGTCCATGTCAAACTTAATAACATGAAAAGCATCCATTTGAAAGGGGAAAGGGAGGAACCAAAAAAATAAAATACAAAACAAATGTAGAACCAAAAGACATCATCTTGCCAAACTTAATATCATGAAAACCATTCACTTGGAAGGTGAAAGGGAGGAACAAAAAAAAGGACCAATGTCCAACCAAGAAACATCACCTTGCCAAACTTATTAACAAGAAAATAATCCGCTTAGAAGGAGAAAGGGAAGGGGGAAGAAACAAATCCAATGTCTAATAAAGAGACATCACTTTGCAAAACTTAATAACAAGAAAATCATCCACTTGGAAGGGAAAAGAGAGGGAAAAATAAAAGGACCAATGTCCAACAAAGAAACATCATCTATAAACCCAAAAGCACAAACAAGGCCGCACAAGAAAACCTAAGCCCTAAACCTTTTATTGATTGTATTGATCACATGAAACAAATTTGACAAGGAGATCAACAAGAAACTTGAAAATGGCACCCAATTAGAAGAGGTTTCTTCGACAACAACCATTCACCCCAAGATAGATGTGGCATGAATGTTTAAAACTATTGACACCTTTTACTATAAGAAAGAACATGAAACCAAAGGAAAAAGGCCTTCACAACCTTTAATTGACCACATCACGTTCACACAATGATGAAGAAAGTCATTGGCCTATTGATGTAGGCACCCAAATACATTTATGGTTAAAAGGATATACACATCCCCAAGGTGTCAATTGTGATATATTTCATCTTTCACTTGGGCTGTAATTGTTGTAACCACCTTCTAAAAAATGGTTATTCATGAAATTATATCCATTCAAGTGGGGTTGGCAATGACAACATTAGCTAGAACATGAACATCATTCAAGGTGAACAAAATATCCATACACCAACACAAAGACTAGAGGAAGGGTGATGGGAGGACATGTGTTTACTTGCACAAAACATGAAACCAAACATCCCTAGCATTGGATGCAAAAACATCTTGAACAACCTTGTGGGTTGTAATACATTCTCCTTGTGGAAACATTAGAGAAAATGATCCCCATCAAGTTAATAAGCTAACCCCAGATGCAATAGGCTAGGTGATGAGTTGAAGGATGAGAAAACCCAACCTAGTACACAATGAAAAAGAAAAGATGTTTGAAAGCATATGAAATGATGAAATGATTGGGTGAACAAAAAATTATGCACTTGAATTTGAACTAATCCAATATTTTATGCATGTGTGATGAGAATTGGAGGACATGTTAAAAATGATGCTAAAAATGAATGTTCATGTAAACTTTTTGAAATGTTCCTTTTAAGGCAATCTACTTCTCTTTTTTAAATTTGTTCAAATGGAAGGATGCATGCTTGTGCTACTAGAAGACAATGGTCACATGCAAACATCAAATGGGCATGGAATAAAAACAAACCTAAATTGTTGGCCATTATAATCTAACCTACCATAAAAATGAGTGATGATCTTGCAAAGTTTTGGAGGCACATCATCCTTTAAGGCATGTCAAAAACAAAAAGAGAAAAGAAAAAAAAAGAAAGACAAAAACAATAGAAAGGGAGCCAAATGGACCGGCCAAAACCTTGATGCCAATTGAACATGTACATAATCTTGTAAGAGGGGATAAACTAGAACGCAAACTAGAAGGAGACCAAGCTATGCAAGTGTGGAGTTGCATTGTTAAATTCACCAAAACCAACTAAAAGACAAAATGGTCAAAGGCTTGAAAAAAAAATGAAAATGGGGTTAATGATGAGAGTGTTGTTCACCACAGAAGGGAACAAGCAAGAGGGAAAAAAGTTTATTGAGTTGTATAAGGCATGAATATAAGCAAGGACCAAAAAGATTCAACTAATGTTCTTAAAATTCGTGTCAATGGAAAAATGGATAAAGGTAATGCCTTCTAAAGGGGAGTTATGACATAAATAAGGAGGAGTTTCTCTTTTCAACAATTTATTTCTTGACAAGTAAAATGATATTTCATTGTACACATTCAAGTTTTGATGCGGGAATTCACAAAATATTTGAAAGCAATTGTATTCAACCATTCAATGCTTTTGTTTGGATGTAGTTAAATCAATATTGTTTGGTGTAAAAAAACTAACGTTTTGATTAAGTTTTTTTATAAAAAAAATTCAACTTTTTGATACCAAAAAATTCCAAACAAATAGCAAAATTAGTTCAATTTTACACTATAAAAATACATTTCTGAAAAACTTTCTCAATTCTATTGTTGAAGATATGACAAAATTTGTCAAAAAAGGACCACTGCAAGTTCTAATCATCCCAAACACTTGGCCATCAATTTGTTGTGGTGTAATTCAAGTTCATAATTTATGAATTTTGGTAAGCAAATAATATTCCCTTTAATTTGTTCCATTCCATGTCTTGCTTTGACAAGAATATTGTAGGTGTAATATGGTTGAACATGTTTAATTGAAAATATTTGAGGTCCAAAGATTGGTCAATTGTCTACCAAGGTAATCAAATAATATATTAGCCATATTTGTTTCTTGTATTAATTAATTGCCTAGTGCACCCAAAGTTTGTTTTGGGGGGTGGGAGGTTGAAGGAGCCACTTTGATCTGCCCATTATTATTATTTTTTGAAACATTGGGCACTCCCTAAAATTGGGCACATTTTGCCCACCTTTATAATTTATATATGAAAGTTCAACATGGAATAGAAGTGTGGTGCTACAATGACCATTTTCAGTGATCTTCAAAAATTTCCCAACCTACCCAACCCTATCAAACATTTAACTATTAGTTCACTCAAGATAATTAAGTGTCACTTTAAACAAGGGTCCAAGGAGCAGGGTCCAATGAAATCAAGCATTCCTATTGATCAAGAGCTTTAAATTGGTCCCAAGGCTTTCAGACAAGGGTCCAGGACCAAAACAAATCAAATTGTGATTTAGTTTACATGACATCATTTTGTAGGGAAAACCAATTGGTCCAGACAAAAAAAAACAGCTTAAAAGAGAGCTCATTCATGGTTTGGAGAACCAAAAAGCAAGATGGGATCCAAGGTTGCTCAATTTTTTATTTTTTATTTTGGTCTTTTTCACTATTTTGTTTTACCGTTGTTGCTTACATTTTGTGAAAATGGAAGATGCATCTTTTGATTGAGGACATTGTTGAGAGCACACCAGCTCTCCCATTTTTTGATCAATTCTAGAGTTAACATGACTGGTTTTGTGAATCCTTACAAGGTGGTTGCTAAAAGGAGAGCATTTTCAACCTTTCCAAATGCACAAAATGGAAGTGAAAATAAATTATTAAAAAATAACTTTAAAAAAAAGAAATCAAAATCGAAGGTTAACCTAATCCTCTCAATTGTCAATCACACATTTTTGATATTGGACCCTCGATTGGACCCCAAAGCCTTTAGACACACTCATTGTACCTCCAAAAATAATGTTTCTTTTGATATGAAGAAAGGTCCAATTGAAGGTTCAAATTTGCTTCAAATTAGTCCCTGGGCTTTAGGTACCTGGACCCGCGTCTAAAGTGACCCTAAGAAAAATAAAATCGAGACCAGCAATATCAGTGACCATAACATTTTCTCTTCACACCTACACACAAATACTATTCAACACCCTCTGCATATTAATAAACATGCACTCATGAAAATTAGAGTCACCATTCTGTGCCTGGGCTAATACCCTGCCTATCATTCTACTTATCATTCAGAGTGTTAGTACCATTTGAAAAATCTAAAAATGTGTCAGATCCAATGGTTTGGTGCTTCACCTACACAAATCTAACAAGAACTAAGTCATTACAGAAAATATAATCAGAAAAACAACACCCCGGGTGCATCCATCCCTTTATTGTCAAGAACTAGTAGCCTCAAGGGTGTTCAGTTGTCGTTGTTAGAAGGTCACCCCGGAATGGCTTACCTAGTTTAATCATTTTCATTAGTATCTCACCATCTCTTTGGTTGGGATGGTGAACTTTGTCAAGTATTTATTAGTGTTTTTAATGGGTTTGTGAGCATGTTTTGATGTGTGAGACTTTGTTAATTTGGATATTGTTGTCTGTCGATCTTGTAGTGCATGACAACTTAAAACCGTAGACAACTCAATTGTAATGCCCAAGGGAGAACCATTATCAACCTATATTTCAACCATAATTCTCCCAAATATTGGGTGTGGTAAAGAGAACCATGATTTAAGTATCTTTTCTTTTGTCATCGAGAATCCATCTATAGGAACTAGATGGAACAAAATATCAGCTTTCCCTTGTTACAAGCTTCTCAGCCCATGCAGCAGCCATGTCACCAACCTGAAGAAAGACTAGGTAACTATAAACATGAGGATGTTCAAGTGCATTGACCATAACTATCCCCTGAAAAGATGGGAAATGCTTTACATTCACAAAATTCACCAAATTAAACTCATTATAGTTGCTAACTATGAGTGGGGAATCATTAAATTAAAAATTGGAAAGGACGAAACCCATTCCAAGCTTAATTTCTACCAAGGAAAAGGAGAGAGGGAAATTTCTTTTCTCCTGCAAAACAGTTGTTGAAATGGGAGAAGGAAGTTGGAACTGTGAAGATCCTAAGATAATATGAAAGTGCCTGCCTGTGTATCATTAGAAAAGAGCCAAGCCCAAGTCACTGCACCAAATTACCTGCCTAAATTTAAGACACCCAATCTCATTTGAAAAAGGCAGACCCAGGCTAATAGCCAATGCCCTAGATTTCAGCCTTTTGCAAATAAAGAGAGGAATGAGGCCTTTTTGTAGTCAAATTTGGTCACCACGTCTTTGAAGTTTGAATGGAACATAATAAGTCTGCTTTCCACACTTTTAGCCATCCCTTGGTCATTCAAAAAGACTAAGATGATAACTTTTCATGGCTTTAGCTTTCCATTTGTGCAAATATTGCAATATTGGAAACTTGAGAGAGAAAAAAGGTCTGGAGGGCTGAGGCATGCACAGCAGGGTTTTTTTTAATTTAATTTTGTCATATAAAATTTGGAATTTTTTTCCCATGAAATTAGAAATTTTCTTTGAAATTACTTTTCTCCAAACTTTTGTCCCCAAAAAAAAAAATGTCTGGAGGAAAAAAAAACGACTGATGCATAGTAGTAGTAATTGCTTTGTTTTCAGAATCTCATGTCAAACATGAGGCTTGCAAATGAGTGTATTATTTTCAGTGGAGAAGAACCGCAGCAATTTTTGTGAAGGCAAACTTTTGCTGCCATGTCCCTTCAGACTTCAATAATGGTGGGACGAGACAAGGAGGCCTTCAGTATTGAAAAGCGCCAAATGTCTAGAAGAATTTTTGAGTGTCCTAACATGGTGTTATAATGTGACAAAGCCCAGCCCGCTTGAATGCTTTGTCTGTTTTAGACAAGTCTGTGGTGGGAGGCCTGTTGAGGCCCAAGCTACGCTAGTGTTTGTTACATGGTGGGATTTTTGGTCTCCTGAGGACATCAAAAGAAAACAAAAAAAATTCTGCAGCATCTTTGCATTGGTGTATTTCAACCCTGCACCCCACACCCCGCCCCACCCTACCCTCCCCTCTATGGGCACCTTATACATTCGGTGCTGGTCCCATTCTGGTAATGCCCTTTTGGGACGGTTACCTTGCACTTATTTTCAGGGCTTTGTCCCGGATTTTCTAAGATTTTTTTAATGAAAAACTTGGCACATTGGTACCTATTTTACTAGGAAGTCCAAAATCCAGAATAGTCTTGCATTGGGCCAAAAAATGGATAAGTGCATTCCTTCTCGTTTGATAAATAGCTAAGCAACGCATCCTAAGTTATGTTTTCTGTTTTCCCCCAGTTTGAAAAGCCCATTATGAGCCCATTTTTAATAGAATTACTATGTATTCGGTGAAGCTGAAAGGGGTTGGTCAAATTGGAGAATGTTTTTTTTCTCTTGTGATTTCTTTCTTGCCCTTTGTTTTGTGCCACCCCCAACAAATTGGAGAAAGAAAGTGTAGGGTACAGTCCTCAGAGGCATCCTCTGACTGACAGACAGACTTGTGTTGGGTGTGTGTGTGTGTGTTTTATTTTTTCCCATGATACCTGGAAGCTATCGGCCGGGTATCATGGGAAACAAACAAAAGCATGTGTTTCAAAAAATGAAATGCTAGCACAAGTAGGCATTATTTTGTTAAAATATCACATAAAACTTGTAAAACTTGGTGGGATGGATGACAAATGGGACGGATGACAAATTACAAATTTGACCAAACGAAAAAGAAGGAACCTCTTTGTAATCAATCTCAAAAGAGTGTAGCTATACAAACCAAGAAATGAATGAATCTTAAAGGAAGGAAAATGGAATTGCAACAAATTCATTCCACCAGTCTCCATCTCCGAGATTGTGCAGATCCCCTCCCCCACCACCCTTCCTTCATTCATTCATTCCTCCCTCCCTCCCTCCCTCCCTC
>Ga0116231_10009520_pt1 | contig 16330 bp, 15 predicted proteins | sample S1TSphgellanicum_2_FD_89695 | JGI IMG/M metagenome (GOLD analysis project Ga0116231, IMG submission 89695) | Host-associated microbial communities from peat moss isolated from Minnesota, USA - S1T2_Fd - Sphagnum magellanicum MG | ecosystem: Host-associated > Plants > Peat moss > Unclassified...
GGTCAGTGCACGGAATATTGCGGCGCGCAGCACGCTCACATGGCGGAATTCGTGACTGTGGATTCCGCAGCGGACTTCAAGGTTTGGTGGTCCCACCAGACCAGCGCGGCGAGTTCGCCCTCTGCGGTCACGGCGCGACAAGGCGAGTCAGTCTTTCTCGCCCACTGCGCCGCCTGCCATACGGTTCGCGGAACGGGCGCCGGTGGCATCGTGGGACCTGATCTCACCCACATCATGAGCCGACAGACGCTCGGTGCCGGTACCGTGCCGAACGATCCCGAACACCTGAGGGCGTGGATCACAAACGCGCAAGCCGCCAAGCCTGGCAGCCGCATGCCGACGCTTAATCTGCCTCGGCCGGATCTCGACGCGGTCACCGCCTACCTGGAAACGCTGCAGTGACCGGAGAACGCATGGTTGTCACTGAACAAGGTCGGGCGCCGCGAATGGCGCGTCAAAGCGGGGCCACCGTCGATGCCACACTCGAGGCCATCTGGAAAACTGGCCCCGGCATTCGCGGCGTGTTATCGACTGTCGATCACAAGCGCATCGGTATCCGCTACATCGTCACCGCCTGTGCGTTTCTGATCGCAGGAGGCGTCGAGGCGCTGATCATGCGCCTGCAACTCGCCCATTCCGACTTGAACATTCTGTCCCCCGAAGCATACAACCAGCTCTTCACGATGCATGGCTTTACGATGATCTTTCTCTACGCGGGACCGGTGCTGTCAGGATTCAGCAATTACCTCTGGCCGCTGCTCCTGGGTTCCCGCGACATGGCGTTTCCGAGGTTGAATGCGCTGTCGTATTGGATATTTTTGCTCGCAGGGATTTTCCTCTATGCGAGCTTCCCGCTGGGAATGTCACCCGATGCGGGTTGGTTCAACTATCCGCCGCTATCCGGAAAAGACTATGACCCGGGACCCAACATTGATTTCTATTTATTGGGGTTGATTTTCTTAGGCATTTCCACCACGGTCGGCGCCGCCAATTTCCTCGTGAGTCTGCTGCGCACCCGGGCACCCGGTATGTCCATCAACCGGCTGCCCATCTTGATATGGGGGACGCTAACCGCTTCGGTCGGCAATCTCCTCGCGGTACCCGCAGTGACCCTCGCTTGCGTGCTGTTATTCGCGGATCGGCAATTCGGCACGCACTTCTTTGATGTCGAAGCGCATGGGCAACCACTGCTCTGGCAGCACCTGTTCTGGATGTTCGGGCACCCGTGGGTGTACGCCATCGTGCTGCCGGCGCTCGGCATCGTTTCGGACGCATTGCCGACCTTTTGCCGGCGTCCGTTGGTGGGCTATACGCCGGTGGCCCTCGCGACGGTGGCGACGATGATCGTGGGCTTCGGCGTGTGGCTGCACCACATGTTCGCGACCGGAATGCCGGTGCTCTCGCTCGCGTTTTTCAGCGCCGCGTCCTTGGTCATCACGATCCCGAGCGCCGTGTCGACCTTCGCTTGGATCGCCACCATTTGGACCGGAAAGCCGGTGTTGACGACGCCCTTTCTGTTCCTCTCCAGCTTCATCATCTTGTTCGTGATCGGTGGTGTCTCCGGGGTCATGACCGGCGCCGTTCCGCTGGACTTTCAGCTGACCGACACTTACTTCGTCGTCGCGCATCTGCACTACGTGCTGATCGGAATCAACGTCTTCCCGGTCATGGGCGGGATCTACTACTGGTTCCCCAAAATGACGGGACGAATGATGAACGAACGGCTCGGTCGCTGGAATTTCTGGACGATGTTCCTGGGCTTCAATATCGGGTTCTTTCCCATGCATATCGTGGGTCTCATGGGCATGCCGAGACGCATCTACACGTATGCTCCCGGCTTGGGCTGGGATACGCTCAATCTGATCACCACGCTCGGTTCCTTTGCCTTCGCCGTCGGGATTCTCTTGTTTCTCATCAATCTCACGGTAAGTCTGCGGCGCGGAAGGCCGGCAGGCGCGAACCCTTGGGATGGACCGACGCTCGAATGGTCGGTGCCCTCGCCTGTCCCTGCGTATAATTTTGCAGTGATTCCCGTGGTCGCGAGCCGTCATCCGCTCTGGGAAGATCGGCTGCAATCGCCCGAGCGCTCGTCGCTGTCGCGCGGTTATCTGCTCAATCATGGCCGGGAAACGCTCGCCACCACCGTGCTCGATGCGGAGCCGGATCTCATATTGAAGATGCCGGGTGACTCGTATGCACCCCTTGCACTGGCCCTCGGATTGGGCATTGTATTCGTGGGGCTCATCCTTCATTCAGAACGGTGGACAATCGTCGGGGTGTTGGCCACCACCGTTGCGATCCTCGTTTGGCTATGGCCGCAGCGTCGTCTCGGACAGACCGCGGAGCCGACTCATGTCTGAATCGGCCTTGCGCGAACAGTCTCTCCCGGTCGGCAGTTTCGGACGCAAGTCCTCTGGGTGGTACGGTGTGTGGACCTTGGTTCTGACGGAATCCGCCATCTTCGTCTACCTGCTTTTCAGTTACTTTTATCTTGCTTCGCAAGCGAACGGTGAATGGCCCATCGGCGGGCCTCCGCCACTGACGCTCGCGGCACCCAACACCGTCATCTTGCTCGCGAGCAGTGCGGCACTCATCTGGGCCGAGCGCAGCGGCGCCCGTCGGGGCAAGCGTCTACAACTTTTGGCTGGCCTGGCCCTGGCCCTGCTTCTCGGCGTCACCTTCGTCATCGTGCAACTGCGTGAATGGCACGGCAAGGCATTTTCGATCCGTTCAGGTACCTACGGGTCCAGTTATTTCGTCGTCACGGGATTTCACCTCGCGCATGTCATCGTCGGTCTGAGCGTCCTGCTGACGCTCTTCATCTGGGCGCTGCGGGGGGATTTCGATGCGCAGCGGCATGCGCCGATTACCGTTGGCGCGATCTATTGGCATTTTGTCGACGCGGTTTGGCTCGTCGTCTTCTCCGCTTTGTATCTCGTCCCACACTTAGGGTGAGCTTATGCCGGCCGACACGCCATTGGACACAGAGCATCCTGCACCGGCACGAAACAAAGTGACCCTTTGGTCTCTGTGTTTTTCTCTCGCTGCCCCGCCGCTCGCCTGGTCGTTCCAATCCATCGCCGGCTATAGCCTTTCGAGCGAGGCGTGCTACCCTGGGGACACGCCGCGAACCGTGCCCGTATATACCAGCCTATGGGATGTATTGGCGGGAATCAACGTGACGGCCTTGGTCGTTGGGGTTCTCGGAATGACGATCGCTCATCGAAATTGGAACCTGACCCGAGGAGAAACCCGTGGCGATACTCCGCACCTGATGGAGCGTGGCGAGGGTCGCACGCGATTTCTCGCGATGTGTGGGTTGTTACTGGGGACGGGTTTCATCGTGGCAACGGTGTTTACTTCGGTGACGCTCTTGATCTCACCGCTTTGCCGCTAGGATCACCATGTCGGTGAGCATCTCCCTCGTGTTGGTGTTGATCGCCTATGCCACGGGCGTGGTTCGCTTCAGACGCCATGCCCGCGGCACGCGCCGGCCTCCCGTGGTGCGCATGCTCGCGATGGGGGCGGCACTTCTCCTGATCGAACTCGCGCTTGCATCTCCGCTCGATGAGCTCGCCGACGATTTGCTTGCGGCGCACATGGTGCAACACCTGTTGCTCATGCTCGCTGCGGCGCCGCTGTTGGTATGGGCCCGGCCGCTGCCGTACTTTGTTTGGTCACAGCCAATGCCGGTGCGCAAGGGGATCGCCTATCTATGGAACCGCGCGGGCATCTCCCGAGTGGTCCGCCTCGTCAAGACTCCCGCTTTGAGTTGGCTCACGTTTTGCGGCACGATGCTCGTATGGCACGTCCCGGCGATCTATCGCTGGGCCGTCGGCGCAGAACTCCGGCATTCGCTCATGCACCTGAGTTTCATCGGATCTGCACTCCTGTTTTGGTCGGTGGTGCTCGATCCTGACCGCAAGCGGCGGCTCAATCATTTCGCGTGCGCGCTGTTCGTCCTCTCCGCGGCATTGGTGACCGGGCTTCCCGGCGCGCTGATTTGCTTCGCCCGGCAGCCCCTGTACATGCTCAAAGCAAACGCCTCACTCCACGACGGCCTGACCGTGCTCGCCGATCAACAACTCGCGGGACTCATCATGTGGATACCAATGGATCTTTTCTTGTTTGCCGTCGCGATGGCACTCTTTGCCGCTGGGCTCAGAACTGGGCGCGCGCAAGGTAATAGCGCGTTCATGGCGTTTCATTGCGCTACGCCTAATTAGTCGAGGTCAACTCGCTCGCATAGTAATGCGAGACGGCTGTGCGCTCCGCATCGGTGAGGGCCGCGGCGACGCTGCGCATCTGTTCATCGATGTCGTTGTGACGCGAACCCTGCGCAAACGCCGCCGTCTGCCTGTCCAGATAGGCGGCGTTCTGCGAGGCGAGCGCCGGCGCGCCCAGCTTGTAGCCAACGGGTCCGTGACAGCTGGCACAGGCGCCGATGCCGCGCGAGGGATCACCCGCGAACACGAGACGCTGCGCAGCGTCCGCGCTCCGTAAACTGCGATCCGAGGCAATGGCGCCTCTGCCGGTCAATGGCGGTAAACCGCCCGGCAAGCGCGCATAGTAGACGGACACGTCGGCGAGGCTCTGCGAACTGAGTGCCAGAGCAATCCCGTTCATGACGCCCCAGAGACGCTTGCCCGACCGAAAATCTGCCAACTCTTTATAAATCGCCGCCGCGTCCATGCCGGCGAGCGTCGGTACGTCTGCCATCGTACTGACGCCTCGTGGACCATGGCAAACCATGCAGTTCAGTGCAACGAACGCACCTCGATCGCTGCGGCCCGCGGCAATCGTGGCGAGCGTCGTCGGTGTCCACGCGATCAAACTCGGCACCACCGGCAGCGCTTGCGGTTCATGTGCCGCGGCTAGATCGGGCCTTAGCCCCAGGCCGCGGCAAATGGCCGCCCAGACTCCGCTTCGTGGGCCCGCGAGCGCGCCGCCCATCACCACGAAGCCGAGCAGGAAGGCGAGGATCAGGGCGACGCCGAAAGCGACCCAGCTGCGAAGGCGCCAGCGCTCGGCGCGGTGGTCGGTCGCGGCGCGCGCCCTCATGGAACTTGGGCGCGCGCCGCGGGCCGCGTCAACTCGGTCGCCGGTGCGGAATGCGGCGGCAAGACGAATAGGAACTGCGCAACCGGATAACCATAGGCGGCGACCATGAGCGCGAGCACGATCGAGTTCCAAAGCGCGAAACTGTTCAGCGCCGGTGCGATGTGCGAACTCGGCCGAAGCGCAATCGCAAAGGGCAGTGCGCTCTCGTTGGTGCGCGGCCCGATTTGCGAGCGCAGCAAATTGACGACGAGCAACAGCGCGGAGACCAACAGAATCGCACCGCCGATGACCGATATATCGACCAGCGTGGCCCACCGGGCAACCGCCGGCATCCGGTAATCGAAGAGCGCCGCGCGGCGCGGTTGCCCGAGCAGGCCCGCGATATGCCAGGGCACCGTCGTGATGAGCATGCCCCAGAACCAGGTCCACAACTGCCACCGCGCCGAGCGCTTCGAGCGCAGCGCCCTGCCGGTCAGGTGCGGCCACAGCTCGTAGGCAATCGCGAAGTACATGATGACCACGGCGCCGCCGAAGATCAGATGAAAGTGCGCCGTGACCCAGGAGGTATTGTGGATCATCGAATTCATCGCATAACTCATGTTGACGATTCCGCCGAGTCCGCCCAAGCCGAGCATCAACAGCGACAGGCCGGTGGCGAGCACCATGGGCTCTTCCCACGGCACTGTCCTGATCCAGCCGAACAAGCCCCGGCCGCCGTGGGCGCGACCGCCGCTCTCGAGACTTGCGCACACCGAGAACACAGTCATCAGCGTCGGCAGCACCACGAAGAACGTGAAGAACGCCTGCAGAAACTTGAACCCGTCCCCATGCTCGGGGTCGGCAAACAGATGGTGCATCCCGACGGGCAGGGAGAACACCAGGAACATGATGAAGGTCAGGCGCGCCATGCGATCGCTATAGAGCCGTCCGCCCGCGGCGGGCGGCAGCAGCGTGTAGTAGGCGACGTAGGCCGGCATGAGCCAGAAATAAACGATCGAATGCAGCGTCACCGAGAACAAGGTGCGAGCGAGGCCGGCGTCCATCCGCGTCGAGCCCCCTAAAGCGGCCGGACCGATCACGCCGAGCATCTCGGCGGCGACGCCGGACGCCGACCAGGCCCACAGGTACGCCGTTGCCGTGATCGCGAACATCGCGAGCGGCACCGGCGCGCCGGGGTGCTCGCGCTTCCAAGCGAGCATGTTGATGACCATCAGTACCACCCAGATCAGCGAACCCGCGACCACCAGGAACACCCCGGCGTAGTACCAGGCGCTTGCGAGCAAGGGCGGATAAAAGGTGTAGAGCACGGTTGCGCGACCGGCGAGCACCGTTGCCGCCGCGATCAGCGTTCCGACCAGGCAGATCGCGAACCCCACCCAAGCGGCACCCGAGCCGCGCAGCGGGCGGCCCAAGCTCGTCGCGGCCACGGTGTAGCCGAAACCCATGATGAAAAACGTCGTCAGCACGTAGGCCATGACCGTGCCATGCAAGGTCATCGACACGTAATAGAGGTTGGGGTCATCGAGCGGCGCGGGCAGCGGGCTGCGCATCAACATTTGCCAGGCACCGAGCACGACGGCCGGTAGGAACAGGCCGAACGCGACCCAGAAATGTGCGAGGGCAAGCCGGCTAATGGGCGGCACAGCGCCGCCTCTGGGTTGACCCAAGTTGCGAGAACTGGTCCTTGGGCACCACGGCGACCCGGGCCCACATGTCATGGTGAGCGAGGCCGCAGTACTCGTGACAGGGCATGGTGTAATCGCCCACGGCGAAGCGGGTGTGCACTTCGGCGACGAAGCCCGGCACGACCATCGTATTGACGTTGGTCGCGACGAGAAGAAAGCCGTGAATCACATCCGGACTCGTGATTCGAAACTTGATCGGCGTGTCGGCCGGCAAGATCAGGCAATTCGGTACGAAGCTGTACTGCTGTGCAAGCAGCCGCACGGTTACCGAGCCGTCGGCCTCCACCTCGGCGCCGAGATTGTTCTCCACGAACTCGCCGGCGAGATGTAGGCGCAGCGGGTCAACCGTCTCGACATTGCTCGGCGGATGCAGTGCATGCGCGAGGCTGGTCCCGACGACCACCGCCATCATGACCGCGAGCAGCAGGCACATCGCGAGCAGCCAGCGCCGCTCGGTGCGCTCCGTCGGTGGTTCGGGGTCCATCTGGGACGTCTCAGCCAATGGCCCCCCGGGGCAGGAACAGCAGGAAATAAAATCCCAGCCAGCCGAGAAACAACAGGCCGACCGCGATCGCGGCGATGATGATCGCGCCGCGCGGCGGCGCGCCGTCCGGGGATGCGCTCATGGGAGGCTCGCGATCGCAGCCGGTGTCGCCAATTGCTGATAATAGGCGGCGACCGCCGCGATCTCATCGGCGCCGAGTTGCGGCGCAATCAATGCCATGACGTCGCCGCTGGTGCGGCGGAAACCCGAGCTCCACATGGTCAGCTCGAAGCTCAGGTACTGGGCATATTGGCCCGCGAGATAGGGGATGGTCGGCTTCTCGCCCGCCCCGTCGGCCCCGTGACAAACCTCGCACGCCGGCAACCCAAGCGCCGGCTTGCCGGAGGTCGCGAGTCTTGCACCCTCGCGCAGCAGCGACGCGTCGGTGCTGTTCGCAAGCGGTGGGAACACCGGGGCAACGCTGGCATAGTAGGCACTCACGTCCGCGATCTCCGCATCGCTCAAGCGCATCGCGATCGGTGACATGATGGCGTTGGCACGCAGCGAAGTTCGAAACGCGTAGAGCTGCTTGCCGAGGTAATAAGCCGATTGGGCGGCAATGCGCGGAAACGCGCCGGAACCGTCACTGACCCCGTTGAAGGCATGGCAGAGCGCACAGGCCGGTGCGCCGCCCGGGCTCCCCTGGATCGCGAGGACCGCGCCGTGTGCCGGGTCGGCACGATGCGTTGCCGCTGCGGGCGGCACCGGCTCCGCCGCGGCGAGCTCCGCGTCGTCCTCGCCCGCACGATGGCTGACGTAGGCTCGGATCGCGGCCGACTGCGCGCGATCGATGACCGGAGAGAAATTCGCCATGCCGTTGAAGCTCAGGATGCCCTGCTCGGTGATCGCGTACCAGGCATCGACGGGCAGGTAGGCCGACTTGCGCAGGTCCGGAATCACGCCGCCGCCGACGGCGTTCTGGCCATGACAGACGCTGCAAAATTGATCGTACAGATGTTCGCCGCTGGCCAGCACGGGGGGCGCCGCGTCGTCTTGCAGCAAGGGTACGAGCAGCGGCAGGTCGCGCGTCACCGGCGGGAGCTGCTGCGTGCCCTTCAGGCTGTAGACCAGCAAGCGACTGATGTTGCGAATGTTCCCGGATTTGTTCGCCTGCCGCCCCTCGAGCAATGAGTAGGCGCCGCCCCAACCCGCGAGCACGGCGACGTATTGCTCGCCATCGACCTCATAGGTCATCGGTGCGGCCATGACCGGCGTCTGCGTGTTCGCGGTCCAGAGCGGCGCCCCCGTGTCGGCGCGATAGGCGGCGAGTGCGCCGGTCGCGTTGCCCTGCAGGACGAGGTTGCCGCCGGTGGTCAACACCCCGCCATTCCAAGGACCCGCATGATCGACGCGCCACCGTTCGCGCCGCGCGACCGGGTCCCACGCGACCAGGTATCCCTTGACGCCGCCACTGTTGGTGGTCGCGACGCCGAGATTCCAGCCGAGCGCCGCCGGCTTGAAAGCCTCGATATTGGTGTAGCCCATGCCGATCTCTTGCGCAGGGATATAAACGAGTCCCGTGCCGGGATTGAACGCCATCGGTTGCCAGTTATGGGCACCGAGGGCGCCGGGCAGCAGCGTGACGCCGTGGCCTGTTCGGTCGTAGCGGCTCTCGGGCTTTTCAATCGGTCGGCCGCTGCTCGCATCGATACCGCTGGCCCAGGTGACCGGGGTGAACGCGTCTGCCGAGATCAGATGACCGGATTGCCGATCGAGCACATACAGGAAACCGTTCTTGTTCGCCTGGATCAGCACCTTGCGCGGCTGGCCGGCGATGATCAGATCGGCAAGCACGAGCTGCTGAACCGCGTCGTAGTCCCACTCCTCACCCGGGGTTGCCTGATAGTGCCAGGCGTAGGTGCCGGTATCGGCGTTCACCGCGACGATCGAGGAGAGAAATAAATTGTCGCCCTTGCCGGCGCTGCGATACGCCTGGTTCCACTCGGCGCCGTTGCCGACGCCGAAGTAGATGAGATTGAGCGCGGGATCGTAGGAGATCGCATCCCAGACCGTGCCGCCGCCGCCGAGCTTCCACCAATCTCCGAACCAGGTTTTGGCGGCCATTGCGAGTGCGGGTGTCTCGAACGGCTTCGACGGGTCACCGGGCACGGTGTAGAACCGCCAATCGAGCGAACCGTTCTCTGCATCGTAGGCCGATAGATAGCCGCGCACGCCGAATTCATTGCCGCTGTTGCCGATCAGCACCCGTCCTTTGACGACGCGCGGTGCCATCGTGATGGTGTACGGCTTGGTCGGGTCGACCGTCAGTACGCTCCACACGGGCTTGCCCGTGGCCGCATCGAGCGCGATCAGGCGACCGTCGAACGTGCCCAGGTAGAGTTTGCCTCGCCACGCGGCGACCCCACGGTTGACGACATCGCAACAACCACGCACGCCGAGCGCACGCGGCACCTTCGGATCGTACGACCAGAGCGGCCGCCCGGTCTTCGCATCGAAGGCCCGCACCATGCTCCACGCGGTCGAGACGTAGAGCACGCCATCGATGACCAAAGGTGTCGCCTCCTGACCGCGTTTTGTATCGAAATCGGCGAACCAGGCAAGCCCCAAGCCAGATGCGTTGCGCGCGTCGATACGGGCGAGCGGGCTGTATCGCTGTTCGCTGTAGGTGCGGCCGTAACTCAGCCAGTTGGCGCCCTCAGCGTCACCGGCCTCGAGGCGCGGAGCATCGACATTCGCAGGGAGTGGCGTCGCTGCCTCGGCCCGTAGCGCCGTGGTGCAAGCCAAGCACGCGAAGACGAGCCATGGCGGGGCCCGTAGACTGAAGATCGTATGCTTTGGCTGATCCAGGAAAGGCCTCCTTGAGCCTATGCTCCTGGATCAAGCCGCGGAAAAAAGAATGCCGAAGACCGAGGTTCGGATAAAGGCCCAATTCTTGTCTGTGCGCTAGCGCACACAGTGTGTTCGCCGTTGCGGCCACGACTCTGACCCCAGGGCCCAACGCGCCAGTTGAAACTTTTCTGGCTCCGAGGATGCCGACTCGGTAATGGTGGCGTCAGGATCATCTTGGTTTCAATTACCGGAAAGACGTCGGAGTCGTCATGCGAGTCATTTTGTACGCCCTGGCGGCGCATCTGCTCGAGATGGCGGTGTGGGCTACGCTCTTCGTGTTTTGCGGGGAATTCTCAACTTTTGCAGCGGCCTATTACCATTCGGCCGTGACTTACACTTCCTTGGGGTATGGTGACATCCTCATGAGTTACCGCTGGAAGTTGCTTGCTCCCCTGGAAACCGCAAACGGGATGCTTCTTTTTGGCTTATCGACCGCGATGACTTTCGCTGTAATTCAACGGTTGATAGAGGCGCGCTATGCGGAATCCAAAGACTGAAGATTCCGCATTGCACGGACGACCCTACGCTCGCGGCCGACGGCACCCCATGTCGTTTGCCGTCAGGTCGACTTGCAAGTTTCCTTATCGGTCTCGACCCAATCGCCATTCTGGCCGCGCATCATTCCGGTATGGCTATTCTCCGTGGCATTGTGAGTGAACACATCTCGCAATGAAACCGTCTTGCCGTCTATCGTCGCGGTGTACTCGAGCGTGAACGTATCGCCTTTCCAGCCTGGGCTCGTCGCTGGATTGTATTCTGGGCCCGTGTTGTCCAACGACACGGCGACGAACATTTTCCTCTTAGGATCGTAGCTGAGGAATTGTTGGACGTGGAATGGCTTCGGATTCACATCGGTCTTGTCTTCATCGTAGTGAATGGCGACCCACTGACCATCCAATATTTTCTCGCCGTGATACCTGCCCGTGGTCGGGTACCCCGGCGACTTGCCCATTCCCACGATGCGACCGGTGCAAGTACCGTCTCCAACGAACTTTCCCAGCTCCTCCATCGGCGGGGGCGATTTTGCTTCATCCGCGATGGCCTGACCGACACCGGATGAAGCGGCGAGGTAAACGAGTGACAGTGTCATTGCAAGGGTCGTACGTGTCATGGCGAGTCTTCTCCGTTAAAAGGTCGTATGTTTGTCGCAAAACATCGTCGCTATCGAGCGATCTCATTTTGCGTACGCTTGATATAACCGCATCTGGCACGGAAAGACGCCAGCGCCGGTTCGCTGCCTCCTTGCTCGCCGACGATTCATGTGAACCTGACACACGGAAGTCGATTGGCCGCCACATTGTACGACTTCGCACACATCACGCCGCCCGCCAGTGCGAAGCCACCGGGCGCCAGATATCTCAGTGCCCTGACGTGGCCCGCTGCCGCTTCACGCAGGCTGTCTATCCGCCGCGCCCATGGCCTCGCGTTGGAGCAGCGCCTTCTTCCGTTCAGCACCCCGACGATAGCCCGCCAGGTTGCCCTCGGTCTCAGGCAGCACACCCCGGAGCGCATCCCAGACTTTCATCTGCAACTCGGTGCCGCGAACATCGAGCGGCAGTTCCGTTGCCTGCTCGGGACGATCGATGAGGTCGACGACCTGCGCCACGAGCTTCTCGTCGTTGTCCGCGACCTCGATGGCGTCGTTCGGGTATTGATTCTGCAGATCGCTCACCAGCATCTCCGGATCATCCCCCACCATGATCGAGCGGATCAGTTGCTCGGACACGGCGACAATGACGAAGCCGAGCGAACAGGGCGCAACGGCAAAGCCGATGGTCGCCGCCGTTCGGATGAGCGGAATGAGGACTTTGGTGGCATGACAGTCAGTGTGATGGGTCTTGGAAAACATGATGATTCCTTCAATGAATAAATGATGGCCGGATGGCGTTCAGTTGATGCTGAAGCGCTCGCCGACCAGTTGTTCGCTTTTCTCCCAAAGCGCCTGCGCCCTCACCCGGATGTAGCCCCAAAAGTGGTGTTCATGGCGAAAACCTCGCTGTCGGTGCCGCGCTCTATCGCGGGACCAGGGTAAAGGTGGTTTAATTGCAAGTGGAGGCAACCTCCGTTTAATATACGGAGGCAGCCTCCGCTTTACAAGAGCTATTTCACAGGAGCCAGTCGATCAACGCGAAACGCAAGCCCGCCGCCGAAGTGCGCAAACCCCGCGCCGACTGTGCCCGTAACCGGCAACTGCTGATCGATGCCGCCAAGGCAGGCTTCGCCGAGGTCGGCATGAACGTCAGCCTGGAGGAAATCGCGCGGCGCGCGAATGTGGGCATCGGCACGCTGTATCGGCACTTCCCGACTCGCGAGGCTGTGGTGGAAGCAGTCTACTGCCGCGAGGTCGAACACCTCGCTGAGGCCGTGCCGCAACTCTTGGCGAGCTGGCCTCCCGGAGAAGCGCTCCACAAATGGATGCACTTGTTCATCGACTACATCGCGACCAAACGCGTGATCGCATCCTCCTTGGCACCCATCGCCGCGCGCTCTTCCACGCTGCATACGAGTTGCTCCGAAGTCATTACCGGTGCGATTACCCTATTGCTCAAGCGCGCCGCCGAGAGCGGCGATGTGCGCAAGGATATAAACCCGTCCGATCTGCTACGCGCCATGGTTGGCGTCAGTTATCAGAATCCGGACGCCGCCTGGGAAGCCAGTGCCCGGCGCGTGATCGATTTGCTGATGGATGGGCTTAAGTGCACCGACAGTCCCTCAACATCGAAATAGCGCAGCGTCTGCTCGCAGGGATCAGGGATAGACTGGAACCTGGCGTCATCGCAGAAGGTTTTGCTGCCGATCTTTCATTCGAGATTCAAGGCGACGACGGCGTGCTGCCCTGGATCGGACGCAAAACCGGCCGGCAGGCACTCATCGACTTCATCCGAGAAATGAGGGTGAGAACCGAACCAGTGGCGTTTCAGGTCGAAGACATTCTCGCGAGCGACGACAGGGCCGCCATCGTCGGTTCGCTTGAAACCCGGATCATCCAGACCGGACGAATCACGGCGACCCAATTCGCTATTATTCTGACCATCGAGCACGGTGTCGTCCGGCGATTTCAAATGCTAGAGGATAGCTTCGATGTGTCAAAAGCGGCGCGCGGCCCGCCAAGTCAATGATGAGCAATCAGCGCCGTGTCATCGCGGGTACGAAAACGCGGCACTACCGCTATAGGGGCGATGCCGGTCAGCGGCGGTCGCTTTGCTCCGCGTGACACCGGTGGACTCCTAATATCGGCCTTGGGGTATTCTGCAGCAGATTCGACGCAGTGTCCGCATTGCGCTTGGTGCATTGACAGGGTCGCTGATCGATCCGCGACGGAGAACTGATGGCACGAACCTGGCTGATCACTGGCTGCTCGAGGGGACTAGGCAACGCTCTGGCAAGGTCGGTCCTTGCCGCGGGCGAACAATTGGTCGCGACCGCACGCGATCCCAGCACACTTGATGAACTCTTGGCCCTGGGTGCGAACCGTATCATCGCCCAAGCGCTGGACGTCACAGACGCTGCGGCAGCAGAGCGTGCGGTTTCGTCGGCCATCGACCACTTTGGTGGCTTGGACATACTCGTCAACAATGCCGGATTTGGGAACGTCGCGCCGATCGAAGATACGCCGATTGAATCATTCCGCAGACAGATCGAGACCAACCTGTTCGGGACAATCATCGTTACCAAGGCGGCCATCAGGCTGTTTCGAGAGCAGCGGCGCGGGCACTTTATCCAGATTTCCTCCATCGGCGGGCGCGCCGGTGCGACGGGGCGCGCTCCCTACTCCGCCGCGAAGTTCGGCGTGGAAGGCTTTTCGGAAGTGTTGGCCACGGAAATGGCGCCGTTTGGCGTCCGGGTCACAATCGTGGAACCGGGCGGCTTTCGGACGGACTTCGCGGGCGCTTCGACGGAGATATCCGCAGGCAACGAGGCTTACGCCGACACCGTGGGAAAAACAGCGGCCATGCAGCGTGACTACAATGGAAAACAACCGGGCGATCCGAATCGCGCGGCTGAAGCGATCATGGCGGTCACGCGAGTGAAGAACCCGCCGCTACGGTTGGTACTAGGCCGAGACGCCTACAACCGAGCGGAGCGCTGGGACCAGGGACGACTTACTGAGCTGCTCGCTTGGCGGGACCTCAGTGTTTCGACAGATTTTGCGGACCCAGCTGGCGTTCAACTCGTCCAACGCTAGCGGAGCTCTCACCGCCGGCATCTGATCGCCCCTCCGATTCCATAGATTCGCGCGGACGCGGTCGTCCTTGAGTGCCTCAAGCTGGTTGCCGGGCGGCACCGCCAGGTCACCGAGCGTAGTGTGATGATCTCCATGCTGTCACAAAGGGTGATCGCATGTCTTTATGGATGAAGGGCACAGGTTTTAACTGCAGCGCCGTTCGCGTGTACTCATGGTCGAGGATAAAACCGAGCCGATGGCGGTGCTCGTCAATCTCGCCACTTCGGGAAGGCGTTCCAGTTGCTGTATGCTGCCATATCATGGTTTGGCCATAACTCTGCGTTCGCGTTCCTGGAGATTGCCTTAAGTGTGCGAATGCTCGCAACAGCCAAGGCTTCATTATCTTCCCAACAATAGCCCGGTGCGACTTCATCGGTGATGTTTTCTTCGAGATCGGCGGCGTCGCCGCATATGATGACTGGCCGTCCCTTCGGCAGCTCGATGAACAGAGACATGTGACCCGCAGTATGTCCGGGAGTCGCCAGGGCATGCACTCCGGGAGCTACTTCATACTCGTTGGATTGAATTTTCCACTTCGACGTTTCCGCGATTTCATCTTCAAATACCCCGTGATCACGTCTGCTTTCCGCCGCCGCGAGCTCTGCGCCATGAACATGTACTTCACAGCCAGGCAAGTCGGACAGGCCTCCTACATGATCGAAGTGCAGATGGCCAATGAAAACGATATCGACATCAGCCGGCGTGAGGGCAAGCCTGCGAAGATAGGACGGGATTCGCATCTCCTCTGACATCTGCGGCGGCTCGAACCTTGGACGCATTGGATCAAAGTATTTCGCGCGAAGCGATGGAACGGCTATCTTCCGATAGTCACACCCAACGTCGTAGAGGATACGACCGTTGGGGGTTTCAATCAGATAGGCTAGAATCGGCGCATTTATGAATTGACCGTGCCCTCTGTTTCGGGTGGAGACGACCTTTTCATAGCGCTGAATTCCTGTGAGCAAGGGCCATAGCCGAATGGCGCCCGACTTCTTCACTTTCTAGTTCTGCACGATGAGTTTGTCACCGGATCGCTCATGACTTCAAACCCGGATGGGTTCCGGCAGACAACGCCCGAGGGGCCGTTCTGTAAGCAAGAACGCGGTAGCACAACGCAGAGACGGGCAGCCCTAGCACCCAGCTCAAATCCGTCCCGCCCAAAGCACCGACCATCGGGCCTTCTAGAAGCGGGGACTTCATGGTGAGGAATGCTACTGTCATACCGACCGCCAACGCGATGCAGCCCCGTGGATTCAGGCCGCGCCAGCCCCAGTAGCGGCCGCCAGCGCCAGCGGTGCTGTGAATAGCGACGGGATCAAATGCCCCACGACGTATCCAGCCGTCGCATAGCCACACGCCCCCAAAGGGACCGACCCAGACAACCAGTAACGCGAGGAAATCAGTTAGAAGCGCAGAAAAATCCTTCACGAAGAGGATGCACAGCGCAATGGCCGTTGAGACCGCAATGTCCAGCATGGTTGCACTGTAGCGGTGCAGTTTTAGCCCGATTGCTTGGAGCGAGAGACCGGAGGAGTAATACGTTGGTATATTGTTAGCGAGCGATCCGCCGATGACGGCGAATATATAGACAACAAAGAGCCAAGGCGAAATGAAAGGCCGCATTCCCCCGACCGGATCGGACATGTCACCCAGGGTGGCACATGCAGCGCCCATCATCGTGAGAATCAAGGCAGGCAGACCGCTCGACCAAAACACGTGCCAGAAAATTGACCGCGGTGGAGTCTTCGATGGTAGATATCTCACCCAGTCGGCGCCGTTGAACAAGTATGAGAGAGGATTGGAGGCGATCATGGCGGCGGCAGTCATAAATGCCGCAGTGCTCGTACCGGAGGCAAGCGGCGCATGTGCCACCGCGGCATGCGCCCAATCGACCTTGCCAACCGCAAAGCTTATGACCAATATGAGCGCCGCGCCGACGAGTGCCGCGAATATCCGCTGAAACCA
>Ga0116231_10009521_pt1 | contig 16328 bp, 7 predicted proteins | sample S1TSphgellanicum_2_FD_89695 | JGI IMG/M metagenome (GOLD analysis project Ga0116231, IMG submission 89695) | Host-associated microbial communities from peat moss isolated from Minnesota, USA - S1T2_Fd - Sphagnum magellanicum MG | ecosystem: Host-associated > Plants > Peat moss > Unclassified...
CAAACTTTCAAAACCACAAAATTGAATGAGGAAAAAAAAAAAAAAAACTACCCTAAATTTAATAAGGATTAAAAAAATAGTTAATAATTTTATTTTTGTTTTTTTTTTTTTTATTATTTAAAATTATTGTTTTATTTTTTTTTTTTATCTTTATTATATTAAAAATAATTTTTTTTTTTTTTTTCCTCATTCAATTTTGTGGTTTTGAAAGTTTGATTAATTTTCTCATTTTCTTAGCAATTTTTTTGAATTTACACTAAAACAAATTCCAAAAAAATTGTCACCAAAAAAAATTGTGCAAAAAAAAAAATCCATTGTTTATGTTATGTTCCATTTCATTGAATTTGACAAATCCCCATGCAATCCTTGGAGGATGTACACAACTTTTTAGCTATTATTGGAATGGATTTTATGGTATGGTGTTGAGCCTTCTTTTTCCCCACACCCAAACTATAAGGTACACCCCAATTATTCTTTGTACAAATACACACACATGTTATGTCGTGACTTTGGCCACCTACAAGTCAAGAAACCAAGTACCAAAATAGAAGAAGAAGGAAAGCCAAGGCACCAAGTGTGATTCCTTTCCTTCTTCACCCACCAAGATTTTAAGTTTCAACTTTGAACCTTCCTATGGGCAATAATAGTGATAGCAATTCCAAAATACAATATAGAACAATATGAGTTGATAATGACCATCATTTCCATTTGCATCAACATTAAATTTGTGTGTGGACATATACATTAGGTGCAAAGGGTACTTATTAAAAAGATTATATATATAAGGTCGAAATGTATTGGATTTGAGAATTTTGCAATTTGGGTAAGGGTAACTTGGATACATAGGGGTTGCAAAATTAGTAATAAATTGAAGGTAAATGATAAATAATTTACCTTGTTCATAATGTAAGGGTACAAGTAAATATTTACCATTTGTTCTACAATTTCCCTATGGTTGTAAATGGGTAAAGGCTAAAGTAAGTTAAAATACATACAACATTTGTACAAATATGGTACATGGGCATGTATTGGCATCACAAATGTGAGCATATGACATTTAAGAACATCATTAAACCCCTTAACAACTTTTATGCTACATTCAATTTTCAAGTCATTTGTTAATTAGCGAAATGGTAGCATGATTTGAAAGAACCTAATAATTTTGTTCAAGATCATTAATGCAAATAATGGGAAGAAAATGCAAGAAAAAATGTGTTTAAATCTCAAGTTTAAGGTATCATGCCCATGTCTAATTTCTTTTTAATCCAACCTTGTAAATGCATTAAAACCATTTGTTAAACAAAAATATATACTTCAAAATTATACAAGTTAGAAATGGTAAAAGTTAAAAATAGTGTAAAATTTTAATACTTACCAACTAATAAGGTAATGAAAAGGGAAATAAAAATATAAACCACTTGTGTAAAGTATATGTTTTACCTTGATATTTGGCTATAAATGATATATGAAAATAAAAATATTTAAGTGTTTTGATCAATTTTTGTTTTTCAAATTTGTGAGGTAGGTTGCTTGGCTATAAATTCTGAATGCTTGTATGCCAAGGTGGTTTTTTTTGGGGGGGGGGGAGTAGGTGGATCTATTGGCTACATGGAGAATTTTCTTTTTACATGTAGTTATCATACTTTGTGTATGTTCATAACTTGTTGGTGACAAACTTTAAAATGTTGTACATTCAAGTGTCTAAATTGTTTTTCAATATTTAAGTTTGATTGGTTACTAGATTTTGAAAAATGTAACATTTTGGTGACCAATGCTTTTCACAAAAAAATTTTGTCCCTTGCATTGAAAAAAAATGTTCTTATTGTTTTCATACATGCCTACAACAAACAAGTACTTTAGGGGGAATTGAACCTTAGTGTTACATGGATCTTGCCTGTTATAGTTCAAACATTATTTGCACCCAACCCCATGTTAGTAGAAAAACAATTTACAACACAAAAAAAACTAGTATGTGCATTTGAAAATGACAACAATGCACCAAAATCAATAATCAATAGGTGTTATTTAATTCCAACAAGCACACAATAAAAATAAAATGTAGGTATTAAAATGTAACACATAATCAAAATAAAATGTAGGTATTAAAATGTTGGTAGACAAAAATCTCATCATTAGCCTTCCTTTTCCTTTCAAGATGCATCAACCATAGGCATAAATGTAGTAAAGTTTAGGATCATGGGTGATTGAATGAAAGACAAGATAAGTTTTCCTTGATTTCTAGGAATGAGGTTTGCATTGCTTCAAGAAGGTTTGGTGGGTGCAAAGGACTAAAAAAAAAGATGAAACTTGCACCCAAATTGGGTGGTGTTACAGGTGGATGTCCGTAACACCTTCAATTTGGTTTTATGGTCAACCATTTTTTAAAAGTTATAATTTTTGCTTGATTCTTTGGATTAGTTTTTCCCATTTGTTTGATGATTCTATGCACACTCATCTCCATTGTATTTTGCTCATGCTTCCAAACATGGGGATTTCCTAGTCATTTCATTGGAGTTAAGTATGCGATAGGGGGACCCATTGGGAGGAGCGTCATTTACTTTAGTTCATCTTCACGCTTTTCACCCTATAGCAACAACCCACCTTACTTGTGTTTTTTCTTGGTAGATGATACACATATAGTAGGTCTTACATTAGATGTGGTTCTTACGTTTTTACGATTGTAGGAGGAATTATTAGCATTCAAACTTTTAGTGCAGTCGGTGAAATGTGTAGTTTAGTCTTCATAGGGGTTGGACCATTTTATATCACTTCCTTTTGGTTTTTTTACTCTTAATTTAGGTTTTCATATTTTGGGCGCATTAGTGGGATTCACATCATTCATCGAATCATTTGTGGTTGAAGCTTTCCATGAAAAATCTTGAAATGACATCTAGTCTCCATATGCTTGCAAATCTTTGGGCAACTTTTGTGATGCTTTCGTTGTGTTATGCCCAATGCCCGAGCTACTTGCTTCATATAATGATTTCATCTCCAGGTATTTTGTAACATTATGCTGAATTTAATATTCATACCATAATTACGTTGGAAAATTTACTTGGTGTGGGATGTTTTGATGGTTTTATAAGTCACTTAATTTGTTGTCAAGCCATTCTTCTTGCTTCTTTAAGTGGGTTTGGCTTCCTTTCTATGGTTTGAACTACTGCCTTCGCATTCTTGGGATGTTGGGCATTAATCATTCTTGCACTTGTCATTCATTTTGAGTAAGATGATCACTTTATTCTTCTAAATGTAGTAGCACATGTTGAGACTGGCATTTCCCTGTTTCAGATGACATTATGAAATGTTTGAGCCATGTTACCATAAGTTATCCATTTTCAAGTCCCACCCTTTGAGAACTTAGTGGTTCAGTTTTATCCTTAGTTGTAGGTTTTTTGGCGGATTGTTTACATGAATAGGAGTTTGCTTCACTTTTAGTAGATGTTCCTTTGGATATCATGTGAGCACATCTCTACTCATGTGCAGGTCCAAGGGTAGGCACTTGATTATTAATTCGTCTTACCACACAACATTTCATTTATCGTAAACCCATTTTTTTACAACATTGCATACCCGTCTTAGCTTGCCACATCTTAGAATTGCCCACATTTCATAATGTCAGTGTGGTCATACCATTGACAATCTAGGTACCCACTTGCTTCAGTGCCCCGACGAGAGTGAATGTACAACACCCCACAACACACTTCGAAATATTGTTACAACTATTGTTTTGGAAAGTGGAGCACATGTTTAGAGGGAGGTTTCACACCTTTCCCTCACACACCCTACGACAAATGAATATCCTTATCACTAGATATGGTTTTTAGACTTTGATGGATGTTATCATTGTTAATTCGACTCACATAAATATGGTGCAGCAAACATCAACAACGATAACACATGCATCGATGATGGCTGCTCAGAAGAAAACACAATCCTACTTCGAACAAACATTAGGTGATGATTTCATTCCCCTTGCTATTGAAACGTATAGATGTTTTCATTATCATTTTGATTCATTCTTGATCGTTTGTGCACATACCATTATCGCACATCATCAGTGGTCTTCTTTAATCCCTTTGATGTTTTTCAAGTGTGTCCATAGCCCTATAGCATGGGCAAGCCATAACAATTCTTTAGTGAGTTGCTGCACTTGGTTGGGGTTTTTCATCTTTTCCACACATCACATCTAATGCACCTCTGTCACTAACCAATTTGTGGTAGATGATAGCTTTTTCGTCTTAAGTCTTCTTTGTTATCATTGGTTGTCATTTCATAACCATGGGTCCTATTTGCATAGGTTTTTCCTTTTTAAAAAAAATTATTTACTTTTGTTTTATCTTGGGGTTGTGTTTACTTGTGCTCTCATTTGCCTTATACTTTTGATGGATGCGTTTGTGTCCTTGATTTTTATATATTGGGTTTTTCTTTTTTTTCTTCATTTAAAAGTCATGATGCTTTTCTATTGCACCTACCACCATTAGGACTTACAAGACTTTCACACATATTGCCATTCCAAGTTGCAAGACTCACACATGAACTCTCTAAAAAATAAATCACATGCTATTATTATACTAAAACTTTAAAATTCTGTATCCATATTGATGAACTTTGCTATTGAGCATTTAGGTTTGTTGACAGTAGGAGCTAGCCTTGGGGGAGTGGAGTGACAAAATAAACCCGTTGCACATAATTGTTTTAGCATCTAACAAAGCCACTTAGTCAGTTTGTATGGCGGGTGATCAGGATCACCCTTTTACAAGATGACTACTCTGTCCATTTTCCTTGTCCAAAAACAACAAAATTTCCAAATCTTGCAACTAAACTTCCTTAAAGCCAATTCACATGGCTATTCTATTTTGTCAGAATGTAGTGAAAACTTGCCACCAAAAAACAGAGAAAAAAAACACTGATCCTGATTCCTTCTGTATTGGTGATTACTTACTGGAATCTAATATAGGAATCTGGCAATTTAAACGATTCTTTTTCAAAATCTGGCTACTAAAACCCCAGAAAACACTTATTTATGGCATTTATCTATTTTCAAAACTACCAACTGTAAAACAAATTTCAAGAAAATAATATCAAATCACATGGTATTTATTGTCTTCTTGGGTGACCCATTTTGGCATTCTGAATATCCTAGCGTGTAGTGGTGATTTTGGATTCACCCATGTCCCATCTTTTCTTCTTCCATCATGGTTAAGCACTTCAAATCTTGTTTGAAGATTTGGGTGTGGGAAGTTCCCAACAATTGCTTTGTTCATGTGAACAAATACACCATATCCTTATGTGAAAGGGATATATAAAAAAAGTAGGTAAAATATTATGCTTGATGCCGACTTCATATCCCCCTTACTTATGAATTCGAACCCTAAATTATGAAATTACTTATGAATTCAAAGCTTAAATTATGAAATTGTTGTACATGTGTGGTGGATCATGTTGTGTACTTACAACCTGAACTATTTTAATATGAGTTAAAATATTAACACATTACGTAATTAAAACATGGTTGAAGTTGAATGACTCGAGCCTGTTTGTGTCATTTGTGTGTGTACTAAAACAATTTTCAACCTCACCTCTCTTGTACTTGTGATGATTCCTTGAAGCCACACACACTTTGCAGCCCCCAGAATTCCAGTTTATACATGTAGCTGATTTGTGGGTAATAACAATTGTAACACAAACATGAGTACCCAGGAGCACCCACTCAAGGTTTTTTAATTTATTTTTAATTTTTTTAAAAAAATTAAATTAATAAAAAATTATTTAAATTAAATTATTAAAAAAAATTGGCCTTTTTTTTGGGTTTTGTCTAACACTAGATGAACTCGGTTTCATTTTTTCCTTTTTTCTGGTAATATCCGCATTTGGGCCACCAGCACACCAATGAAAGATGGATGGTAAGTGATTAGGAAACAGTTTTCTGTTGGGTTTGTGTTCTGTACCTAATCATGGTAGTTGGCTCATTTGCTGTTTTACTACTTACTAATAGTGGGTTGTTAGTAGGAAGGTAGCAAAAAGCAGCCATTACCTAAGTATAAACCATGTACTTACTTAGTAGTTACCTATTTTTGTACCTACCTACCTAATCCATAGGACCTATTTTAGGGTGTTGTCCTAAATGTAAGGTTTTTCATCCATCAATAAAACAGCTATTACAGGTGTATGTAGGGGGGGAAAAGAAACAAAAGATCGTCGTCAAGCAGATAGATGGATGAATCAGCATCATCAAGCACAATGAACAATGAAGAAAAATATCTCTATTTAAATTGTGACATATAAGAGAGTATGGGATGAAACTTTGGATGACATTATTGTCCAGCAAAGATCTCTCTGAGTAAATTGATACATAACCAAAAGTATGAATGAAATTTGGATGAACTTGGATGGTGTTTGTCTAGCAAAAATCTTTGAGCAAATTGAAAGCAAAAAGACAATGCATTGAAAAACTTGGATGAAACTTGGATGCCATTGTCTAGCAAAATTCTCTAAGTTTAGAGACATAAAAGCCAAGGATGGATGAAATATGGATGAAACTTGGATGGCATTGTCCAGTAAAGAGATCTGAGTAAATTGTTACACAAGAAAAAGATGGAGGAAATATTGGATGAAACTTGGTTGGCAATGTCCTGCAAAAGGATGAGGATAAACTTGAGACAGAAGCAAAAGATGGATGAAATTTGATGAAATTTGGGTGGCAATGTCTTGCCAAAAGTATCCGAGTACATTGAGACATATAGCTGAAGGATGGATGAAAATTTGGATGAAACTCGGACGGCAATATCCCACAAAAAGATAGAGTAAAATGAAGACATAAACAAGAAGGATGGATGAAAATCTGGATGAAACTTGGATAGCAGGTATTATTGTCCAACAATGTGTTGTGGGAGTCTCTCTCGTTCGACTGACTCTCTCTCTCTCTCTCTCTCTTCTCGCGCGCTCGCGCGAGAGAGCGCGCGTGTGAGGAGGATTCGATCGAGTCAGGGACGGAAGAAAGTGTGCGGTAGATGAGTTGTTGCAATGAAAGAGCAAGTGAAGAAAGAGAGTACAACTACACAACAGCACAGGAAGCATGAGCAGCAATAGCAGCAGCACAACAGAACAGAAAAAGACAGATTGCATGCAGCAAATGCTGTTTGCCGTATATTATGTCCCTGTTGTTGCTGCTGTTGTTGGACATCTTCAATAAAATCTGTAGTCCGCGATGCTGCTCTAAATGCATGTACATCGTGAATGAATTCCCACAATTGTACGATGAATTTCCACAGCAAAGGAACGATGCAACTGATCGGCTAGACTTGCAGTAACAGCTGAACAAAGACTAGATTGTAGTAGATACAAGGATTTCCTTACGACACGGAAGAAGAGTTTACTGCCACAATGCAGCAACAGCAGCAGCAGCAGCTTCTTCTTGTGGTGATGATGATGGTGCTTTTCTTCTTCGTGTATGGAGGATGGTTTTGTTGTCATGCACATTGCCAGCAGCTGATCATCAGTTCTTCAGAGAAAGCTGCATTGCTAGCTTTCAAGCAGCAGCTGAGTGTGCTCAACAACAACAACCAGAGCAGTTCTACAGTTGCTGCTTTTGCAACATGGTCGGAGATGGCTATAACCCCATGCACTTGGACAGGGGTTTCTTGCAATGAGCTTGGACAAGTCACTCAGCTCTCACTCAACCAAACACACATCTCTGGCACCATAGCTCCTGAGCTTGGAAGTCTTTCTCAACTGCAACATCTGGACCTGAGTGGAAACCATCTCTCGGGAGCCATCCCAGAAGAGCTTGCAAACCTTGTGAACTTGCAATATCTGGATCTCAACTCCAATTCTCTCCTTTCTGGCAATGTACCTCAAGCACTCTTCGCACACCCAAAGCTGCAGTACCTTGATTTGAGTTATAATGTCTTCACTGGTGTTCTTCCAGATGCAGCTTTCAAGCAGGCTTTCAGCTTGCAGACATTAGTCTTGAGTTGCAATGCATTCTTTGGTGTGATTCCACCCCAGATTGGAATGGCTTTCAGCTTATCAAGGCTTGATTTGAGCTCCAATTCTTTCTCGGGTGATGTGCCTTCAGAGCTTGGAAACCTTGTCAACATCCAGTACTTGGATCTGAGTGCCAACTCTCTGTCAGGGGACATTCCAGCAGCCATTTTCGGCCTGGCTCAACTCCGGCATTTGGATATCAGCAGCAATTTGTTGTCGGGCCATATTCCTCCACTCATTGCCACGCTCTCGAGCTTAGTGTATCTGGACTTGAGCAACAACTCTTTGTCAGGTAGCTTACCTGCTGAGATTTGGAGCATGACTGGATTGTTGGAGTTGGATCTTGGAGACAATTTCTTGACAGAGGGTCTACCAAAAGAGATTGGAAACTTGAGGAATCTGGAGAGCTTGTATCTCAGCAATTGTCATCTCACAGGTCCCATCCCTGTGGAGATCTCGCTGTGCACAAAGTTGGTAAAGCTTGATCTCGGTGGCAACTCTTTCACTGGTACCATACCGGATGCATTTGCCAACATGAAGAGTTTGATCACTCTCAATCTGCCAAGCATGCAAGTCAATGGCACCATCCCTCCCTCTCTTGGCAATTGCACCAACCTTCAGGTGATTAATCTTCTCCTTCATCAACATGAGAATCAATGTTCCCTTTGTCAATGTGATAATGGGCTTTTTTTTGCAGCATGATGATTTCAACAGCTTACATACTGTGGAGATTGTTGGGGTTTGGCAGGTGCTTGATCTTGCATTCAATTCGCTGACTGGTGCCATTCCTGATGAGCTTGCTTCACTCAACAAAATCATCTCCTTTTCAGTGGAGGGCAACCATCTGTCAAGCTCAATTCCAACGTGGTTTGGCAACTGGAAACATGTGTCCAGTCTTCTTCTTTCTGACAACGAGTTCACTGGCAGCATCCCTCTTGAACTTGGCAACTTGCCTCAGCTGAACGATCTTGCTCTTGACAATAACATGCTATCAGGTTCCATCCCATCAGAGCTCTGCAATGCGCTTTCGTTGGAGACTGTAACTCTGAATAGAAACAAGCTTACAGGCAACCTGCTGGAAGCTTTTTGGGCATGTACACATTTGATACAGATTGATCTCACATGCAATGAATTGTCTGGTCCCATCCCTTCATACCTTGGTGAGCTTCCACAGCTCCTCATTGTCTCACTGGGTAGTAACAATTTCTCAGGCAGCCTTCCCGATTCAATATGGAGTTCAAAGACTCTGCTTGAGATTCAGATAGATCACAACAACCTAACAGGGCATTTATCTCCTCTTTTGGGCACTCTTTCAAGCTTGCAGAATTTGATCCTTGACAACAACAATCTGGAGGGTGAAATTCCTCCAGATATTGGGAAGCTTTCAAATTTGACAGTGCTGTCTCTCTCAAGCAACCAGTTGAGTGGGAGTATACCTCTTGAGCTTTGCAACTGCATCCATCTTACAACACTCAACCTCAGGAGCAACATGCTGACAGGTCAAATTCCCAGTTGTATAGGGGAGCTCATCAACCTGGATTACCTGGTACTTTCACACAATCACATCACTGGACACATCCCCAGTGGGATTTGCAATGATTTCCAAGTGGTTGCTGTGCCAGTTTCAAGCTTCTTGCAGCACCATGGAACACTAGATCTCTCGTGGAACAATCTGTTTGGAAATATTCCTCCTGAAATGGGTAACTGTGCAGTTTTGGTGGAGTTGCTGTTGGCTGGCAATCAGCTTACAGGCAACATACCTCCTGAGCTTGTTCACCTCACAAACCTCACTACTCTTGACTTGTCTTCCAATGCTCTCACTGGACCTATTTCTATGCAGTTTGCACAGTCTTGTAAACTGCAAGGTCTGAACCTGGGCTACAACAAACTGAGCGGACAGATTCCAGCAGAGTTGGGTGACATTGTGAGCCTTGTGCAGCTAAATGTCAGTGGCAATCACCTCTCAGGCTCAATCCCTGAACAGTTCGGTAACCTTGTGGGTCTCTCACACTTGGACTTGAGCAACAATCAGCTCATTGGCAACATTCCAGCATCTTTGCAAAACTTGGGATCCATTGTGGTCTTGAATCTGCAGAACAATCAACTCACAGGTAGCATTGCTGCTCTCCTATCTCAAAGTGCAACCTTCCAAACACAAACACTCAACCTGAGCCATAACTTGCTCTCTGGTGCCATTCCTAGCAACCTTGGAAACCTTGCTGGTTTGTCTTACCTAGATCTTCATGCAAATCGGTTTTCTGGAGCAATTCCCACCAGCCTCGGGGACCTGACACAACTCACGTACTTGGATCTTTCAGATAACCAACTCAATGGCAATTTTCCTGAGAGTCTCTGCAATCTGGAAGAGCTTGTGTATTTCAACATCTCATCAAATGAGGTAGCAGGTACCATACCAAACACTGGGGTTTGTGGTACATTTGATGCACTGTCATTTGGCAGCAACGATGGGATATGTGATGATCTTCAGACTCATTGTCATGGCAAGCAAGCATCATCATCATCATCATCATCATCATCCACTTTGCAGTTCCTGGTCACTGGCAAGATTCTTGGTATCACAATTGGAATTGCCGTCACTTCTTTGAGCATCATGTTTTGGGCAGTGAGATGGTATATGATGATGATGGGGATGCAGCAAAATGCAGCATATGTCCAGGATGTTGAGAAGATGAAACTGAGGACTATGGGGCCTACTAGCTCATACATGCATTTGAGTAGTAGTAGTAGTAGTAATGAGCAGAAGAAGGAGGAGGAGCCTTCGAGCATCAACATGGCCATGTTTGAGCGACCAATGCTGCAACAGACAGTTGCAGATCTTTTGCAAGCAACAAACAACTTTTGCAAAACCAACATAATTGGAGATGGAGGGTTTGGGACAGTGTACAAGGCCGTGCTTCCTGATGATGGAAGGATTGTGGCTATCAAGAAGCTTGGACATGGATGCCCACACAGGAATCGAGAGTTCCTTGCAGAAATGGAGAGATTAGGCAAAACAAATCACAGAAATCTGGTACCAATGTTGGGGTATAGCTCATTTGGAGAGGAAAAATTGTTGGTCTATGAGTACATGGCGAATGGAAGCCTTGACATTTGGCTTCGCTACAACCATGTAGATGCTATTGAGGTTCTGAACTGGCCCAAGCACTTCAAGATTGCAATGGGATCTGCTCAAGGACTTGCTTTTCTCCATCATGGTTTCTTTCCCTACATCATCCATCAGGACATGAAAGCCAGCAACATTCTCTTGGATACTGATTTTGAGCCTAGAGTTGCGGATTTTGGGCTAGCTCACTTGATAAGCACTTCCAACACACATGTGAGCACTGACATTGCTGAGATGTTCAGCAATATCCCTCTTGAGTATGGACAAAGCTGGTGTTGCACTACTCGTGGAGATGCATACAGCTATGGAGTCATACTGTTGGACCTTCTCACAGGGGAGCCAACAGGTGCAGATTTCAAGGGAGTTGAGGGTGGCAATCTCATGGGTTGGGTGCGACAGATGATGAAGGAAGGCAAAGCTTCCGAGGTACTAGATCATCGCATGATATCATCATGTGGTGCACTTTGCAACATATCAATGCCCAAAGTACTCCACATTGCAAGCCTGTGTACAGCAGAAGATACTGTGCCGTGCCCCACCATGCAGCAGGTGGTTGAATTTCTCAAGGATGTGGAGGCTATCTAACCACCACATTGTCCTCCTCAATGATGTCTTTTCTCCATATTCCAAGGTCTGGATCTACAACTATGGTGTCTATGCACCTACAAGCTCTTCCACATGCACCTCTTGTACAGCAAGTTGTAATTCCTTGCAAGCTAGGGTATGCACTATGATACAGAAGCAAGCTCTGATTGAAACCTCATGTGTTGAATTTTGAAATTGCAGTTTGCAGGAGCTCTGAATTGTTCTGGCACTGCTGGTGGTTGTAACTAAACAGTGGTTTTCATGGATAGTTTGTGTCAGTCATCCTTGTACAGTAGCAGACACAAATTAGTTTCTTAGCCATGAAAAATTGGAGCAGAAGAAGAACAATGTGTGATATTTCAATTGCTGGATTGGACATCTTTTGTGCTCATATTCATGTTTCTTTTCATGCTTTTATTGTTTACATACAGTTTGCCTATCAACAATGCCAAGCATGCACAAATGGCACTCACAATCAAATCACTTAGAAGGTGCAGGGAATGAAACCGCAGTCTAAAGTCTAAACACACTCTGCACATCTTGAAAGCTTTGAATTGGGACAAACTTTCTTACAAATCAAAGAAAAACGGATGTCTCGTGTGCTTTTTTTCTGTCCAAATCTGAAGAAGCTTGAGCTGGTGGTGCTTGAACATCATATTGAGCTCAATTGCCACCACTAGGGATGTTATCACAATGCCAAGCTGCTGTTGGAACACAGCTCAAGTAATGGCACCAGGAGCAGTTCCTGTTGGCATCTACCCCAGTGTAAAGAGCAACAAAAGCACCTGTGAAACCAGCCACTAATAGCAAAGCTGATGAAACCAAGAGCACATACTGATATGTTTTGTATCGACGTTTTACTGGCAGCTCGATTTCATTGCCTAGGGGAAGCTCTTTACGACTCATCCATCCATACTGTGGTTTCATCAGTAGCACAAAGCCCAGTAAAAACCCGGATAGGAACCCACCAATGTGTGCAAAATTGTCGACATGAGGAAGCAATCCAAGTGCAAGGTTTACAGCAACAAGAATGATGAGAGTGCAGAGAGCACTGCACTTTCTTTTGTAGATTGTCCAGTTTGTAAGAATCTCGGAGAGGGATGCACCAAGCAATCCAAACAAAGCTCCTGACGCTCCCACGGCAATCTCATTCATGAGGAATAGAGCAGAGAGCAAGCTGCCACCTAACCCTGAGATAAGATACAACAACCCAATCCTGAAAGCTCCAACTTCTCTTTCAAGTTGCAAACCAATGAAGATGAGTGCCAGCATGTTGACAAGGATGTGGATGACACCCGCATGTAGCCATACACAGCTCATCAATCTCCATCCTTGTCCTCTTGTTGTGACAAGAGATGTTTCCAGCCCTCCAAGCCTTTGCAACGTGGCAGAAGAAGGCCCCACCAGAGGGTTCTCACTCAAGGGTTGGAAGGAGAATCTGCCGAGCCATCTGAGCACACATCTGTGTTGTGGGGTGATGTGATCAGGGCAGTTGTTCTCATACATGACAACAATGAACACCACAATGTTTGCAACCACAAAAACTGGAACTAGCCATGGGAAGATCCTTCTCTCCTTCTCCTCTCGGAATTGTACTGGTGATGATGATACCAGAGGGTAGAAACCTTTGGCATTCTTCCTAGGGTAAAGCAAATTTCCTTTCCTGCTGCTCCTTTCAATGTCAGAATCATCATACCTGTCTGCCATCCCTTCCTTCTTCTATCTTTTAAGTATTTTCTTCAGTCTTACAATTCAAGGAGCCACAAACTTTTGCTTCAGGGAGCAACTGTAAGCTCTTTTCCAAGCTCCAAAAGACCACAAAAGGCTTCAAAACCCTCTAATATGTTTCAGCTCCTTCCTTCCGCGGATTTCACTGTGCAGAATCTCAATTTTGATTGTAATACTTTTCCGACCACCAAGGAAAGAGCTAGTTTAAAATCCCCTATCTTCCGTCCTTTTTGTAACCCCTGCTATCATCTTTGGTGAAGAAACCGCCTGTTTGCTGATGAATTGCTGCAAGAATTTTCGTAGCTTTCAACCCAATCTGAAGAGTTTCTTAAGAGTAGTTTCTCATGAATCCTTGCAAAGCTGAGATACTAGCTTCATACCTCTCTCTGTCTGTGTCTGGGTCTGTGTCTGTGTGCTTACACAAAATGCTTCAAGTGGGTTTCTGGTTTCTACAGGATTTCTATTCCTACTCAAAAACTTCAAAAGTCAAAAGAAAATGGGCATTTGGGTTCTTAAAAGTTTCTCACCTCATCATCTCTGTTTGCTAACCATGAAAGGTCTCAAAAAATTCTCACATCCAAAAGCTTGGCATGAACAATCATCACAAAAGCAGCAGCAGCAGCAGCATGAGCATGAGGAAGAAACAAAAATGCAGAAGTCAAAACAAAGGCCCAAAAAAAAGGTAAGACTCCAGTTTTACAACATCACAAACAGAACAACCCCCAAAAGAAGAAGAAGAAGAAAACACCCAACAACAAAAGAAGTAAAGTAGTTTCTCGCAAGTTTTCTCACTGAACAAGAAGAAGAAGAAGAAGAAGAAGATTCAAAGGGAGCAAAAACAGATTGTGATCCAAACAAACAGCTGCTCCAATCCTCAAACTAAAATGCAAGCTGATGACGATGTTGCTGCTTCTTCTTCTTTTGCATTGGCATCATGGTCCATTGCAAGTCTGTTTTTTATTTTTTTGTCTTTTCCTTGTTTTTCTTCTTACAAAACCTGTTGAACATCGTTTGGTTGATGCTTCCACACGGCTTCTGCAATTGACAAAAATGGGTCTTTCGATGATGGCAGATTCCACTACCTAAATTTAAAAAGAAGCCAACTTTTTCAACCCCCCAAGAAAGAAGCCAATTTTCAGTATATATAAATAAAAAAAGCCCAACTTTCAACAGAAAAAAAGAAGCAGATTTTCCACACTCTAGAGTAGACTGGCTAGTGATCAAACATGTAATTAATTGCTCAAGGCAGGCTCGATCCAAAGGGAGGGCTCTGCTGTTGTTTCAGGTGTCCAAACAAAACTTGAAAACCCTCCTCTTGGCACACCAAACATCAAAAATTGTCAAAAATGAATTAGAAATGAGAAAGTTATGAACCCCCAAAGTGCAGGGTTAACAAACTCAAAAAAAAAACAAACCATCAAACATTACAAAGGTCAAGTCCCAAACATCCAAAAACTTCTTTGTATGTTACTCTCTGTTGATATTAGAGTTCAAAGATGATTTGTAGAATTTCAGGTGATGCTTTCATAGCACTTTAAATTGTTTAAAATGAATAAAAAATATGAAAGTTATGAGGTTTGAAAATAGAAAGGGTCCAAAGAAGGAAACAAAAAAAAACTTGTTTTAAAAGTTAGAAAGCTTTTTTTTTTTTCTTGTTATTTTTTCATTACTCCTTTTCCTTTGCACTTACAAAGATGATTTCTAGAGCTTGTGGCAGCGCTCTCATAAGATTTTTAAATCACTCAAAATGAAGCAAATGTGATGAAAATATAAATAAATGTTCAGTCATAGGCAGACAATTAGTGATGGGCCAGTCTACCTTGTCTGCAAATGCTGGATTTTTACTATTGGAATTAGGAAGCAATCAAGCAAACAGTGTTTTTTAAAGGAAATTTTGTTTGTAGCCAAAGTGGCAATCATCCATAGGAACATGTACCAAAAAAAAAAAAAAGTGACAATCAGCTCTAGAAATATTTAGCCAAATCTGGCTATAAACCAGAAATAAAATACAAATCTTTAATCATTTTTCTATATTTTTTATTATACAATGAAAAACAAAGTATACAAATATGACGATTTTTTTAAATTTGAATATTCTCAATTATGGTGACTGAAAACCTCCAAAATCACTTCTTTTTCGAATTTTTCATTTTTAATTTCGGTTTTTGGCCAAATTTCACCAGTAAAAAAAACACACGGTCAAGCAAAGAAACAATCCCAAAAGAAAAAATAAAATTGGGACTTTTCACTACATATATAAGATTTCATCCTATAACCTTCCCTCCTCTTTTTCGTGATTTCTCTATTCACTTGCGCCCACACACCCATGGACATTGGATCTCTCTCTCTCCTCTCCATTTTGCTTGAGTGCCTAGTGCCTATCCCTTTTGTTTGGGTTCTATTTCTTTGCTCCTTTTTCCAAGGGGAAAATGAGTATGATTTCAAAGAGACTTTTGAGGCTATTGACTAACAATGTGGTTGAAATTTGTTCAGGGTCAATCCACATGGCTTCATAATATTAAACATCACTAGTTTGAACTCCGTGCCTAATGCACAGGTGTGTGTGTATTTGACGGTACATATTACAAAATTACAATTACAAACTACATTTCCAAAACCTCTTTATATACGACATTCCACATGTATCCATCAGGACCCTGCCTGCTGAAAATCTTGATGTTTGCACTGCTTGTGACTTGTGAGATCGCAACACACAGCTGACCATGGGAATAGACCGAAGACAGCAAATATACCTCAACGTTGTTCAACTTGTAAGTAAGTAGTAAGTTACTTATTTATTAGGTGTCAATCTGTTGAAAATTATTTCTTTGTTTTTGTATGTTGATAAGTTCCAGTATCCAGACCCCCTCCCTGTTCATAATGGTTAGGGTTTCTGGTGCAGCCA
>Ga0116231_10009522_pt1:0-15000 | contig 16322 bp, 8 predicted proteins | sample S1TSphgellanicum_2_FD_89695 | JGI IMG/M metagenome (GOLD analysis project Ga0116231, IMG submission 89695) | Host-associated microbial communities from peat moss isolated from Minnesota, USA - S1T2_Fd - Sphagnum magellanicum MG | ecosystem: Host-associated > Plants > Peat moss >...
ACCCAACATTACTTCATTTTTTTTTTGATTGGGGAAAATTTTATAAACAATAAAATGGATTTAGGGGGGGGGGGGGGGGGGGTCAACAACAAATCTTCAAGCCCTACAAATATGGGTGAACCTTCAAGTTTATGGGTTTGTTGATCCTTTACAAGCATTGGATTGGATTCTTTTTGAACTTTATCAAAGAGTTTCATGTTATGTTGAAATGCCTTTTGTGCAAAGCAAAGTGACATCCTTCAATCCTTTAAGCTTCTTACAATTTTGTTCTATTGCAAATGCACGTCTATGTAAGGGTAAAGATGTTGTTTTAATGAATAGTGGGAAGATCAGAAGGTTTTCATATTGGTTGATCCATCATGAACACCATGATTTGACATATGAAATCTTTGAAGTAAGTATTTCAATCTATAGTAAATTAGGGTTGTGGTTTTTCAGCAAGGTTACCTTGTGTGAATGTGCAATTCCTTGTAGTTGTTGATACATGGGTTGTTGAAGCTTTTACAAAATCTTTGTGACAACATTGTTGAATTGTTGGTTTAGGGTTTGCAACTTTGGTGTTTGTAGAATGATGGTACCTAATGTGTATTGTTGTTGTGGTAGTGTATTCATGTCCAAGGTTTAAGGTTATCAACTTTAGTTAATAATTTTTATTTTGTTTGTGTCAGGATTTAGGAACATATTTCAAGCATTGGTAGTTATAACAAATCAATCCATATTTGTGTACAAATTCTATAAGCCTAATTTCCAATAGTTAGCATTTTCTTCAACAATGGTAAGTTCAAATTATTTACAATTCTAAACTTTGGGGTGTTGGTAAGTTTAAGCTTTATGTTTCATGCAACATGAAGATAACTTTGGTACATATTGTGATTGACTTGTGTTTTAACCTTGATGTGAACATGTTGAAGGTCTAAAAAAGAAAGGTATTTGTTGTTGATGCCATTAGACATTCCATTTCAAGTTCTTCAACCATCATCAAACATAATTGTTTAGTTATAACTTCCAATCCAACACATTTAGTTTTGTTGTTGTTGTTGTTTCAATGTCAAATGTTTTGTTCCATTGTTTTGGATTGTTATTCTATAGTTTTTTTCAATCATACATTTTTGGCAAATACAAGATAACTCCAACCTAGAGTGCCATCAAATCTTTTTTAAGTTTCTAAACTTCTAATTTGAAAACAAAAAAACTATGATAGATTCCTCAATATAAAAAAGGATTCTAAAGCATTACATTAAATACCTATTTGTTTTTATACTAGAATGATGTTGAACAAGATTGTAAACACCATCACCAAAGTTTTTGCTCTATCCACATGGTAAGGTACATGGCATGCAGGAAGGACAAATCAAATCCTCATCCAAAAAACTCATAATTTTGATCCAATTGTTGCTCTTTAAAAGTTTGTTTTATTGTAATTATCAAGTTGGTATCTAGGACCATGGATTTACAATTATAGTTTTAAGAATTTGATAAATTTCTTGTTCACCTTCAATATCATACCCAAATAAAATAGAATGTTGCACTTGTTATAAGGATTTGACTTTTGTGCCTACTATTGTACATTGTTTGGTTGTTGATTTCATGATGTCCCTGTTTTGTGAAACCACTTGAGAAAATTACATCATTAATGTTTTAAGGTCGTGATGTAGTTAAAAGGTCTAACAAAAAAAAGGGCATGTTGTAAAGAGGTAGACAAATAGCTAAAATAATACAACAAGTGTTAAAATCCAACAAACCATCAACCTTCAAACCATAAGAATTAAATATTGGCCTACATTATGTCCTCCAGCTTTGTAAACTTTTATGTTGTTTTACAGAATGTCCCCACATGTAATAAAAACTAGTAGAATTTGAAGCTTATATCTTTTTTAGATATTGTTTTATTGAGTTTGCCAATAACCTATATGTAAGTCTTTATAGTTTTGATTCTTGGAGCTCTGGTTTTCACTAGAAGGAAAATTAGGGTTTGCAATTAACATTTGCAACTATTTTTTAATTATAGGCAACACTTGCGACAAGTCACAACCAACAGTTAGTTGCAACCTATTCCAATCCCTTGGATGAAGTTTTTGTCTACGAAATACGGTTCTATCTATATAATGGTTGTATCCATCTACCTAGTTGCAAAGGCATTGCAACTTTGTTATGACTATTTGATGTACTAATGCCAATTAGACACGTGGCACTCCTAACAATTAATAGTGACACAACATGTGACCACCCATGGTAATTAGTTTAATCAAATTTGGGGAATAGTAGGGAAATTTTAAGGGTCATTCGATTTGAAAACCTTAAGTTTTGCCACATGACTAAAATCCCTTGGTTTAGGGTTTGGCCCCATTCAACCTTACATGACACATGTTCATTATTGTTGGGTCAACAAAGTGCCACATGTCAATGTAGTAGTAGTATTTATCATCAATTTATATGTTTTGGATTGTTTGGGTGAGTTGTTTTTACAACTATATTTGAATCAATTACATAAATTGGCCAATCATTTGGGGGGTTTAAGGTTTTCAACAAATTTTAATAAGGTTTAGGGGTTAGGTCTCTAGCCAAATGGCCATGTGCCATGCATAAATTGAACCAAAATGTGGATTAGGATTAAACTAGTTTGTTGCCAACTCAAATAGGGTTTAATAGATGCAATAATTTAAACATCTAGTCTTCTACGGTGGATAGACATAATTGAACAAAAGCAATTTGCATTGGGTCAACAAGATGTGTCCATCTAATTTATAATCCATAGTGTGTTGCTAAAACTTCATCAACTAAAATCCCAGCATATGTAGTTAGGGGTTTAGAAATCACCAAGGGAAAAATCCTTGGTGATGCCTACCTAGATAAAAGTGGCACCTACATCTACTACCACAAGCTACACTATCAAAGCCCAACAAAAAAAGAAGGTTTCATATTTATATATGCCACAAGATTAACAACACCTACGCATGGTCCATTGGCCAATGTCTTTATTTTGACTCAAAAATCTAGTTGAAGCTATGGGTTATTCTATATCTTATTTCGTAAAAATTGCCCTTCACAAACAAGGCTGCTATCAACTACACCCTTTAAAACCAATTGTGGGGGGTCATCATTGTGATTTAGCACTTGCAATTTTGTGTTGCCCAAGCCTAGCATAACCTCACTTAGTTGGACTTGAAACCATGAACCTAGAATGGGATGCATGTGGTGGATACATCCATCACTCCAATGCCATTTATAATGTCATTACCAATAATTTGACTTTGATGTTCATGATTACATAGGAGAATATTGTCCCCAATTTTAAACTACAACTAAGATAGCCCATGGATATTTATCATGATAACACACTAATGTAACAAACATTAGCCTACATCACACATGAATAAGGTTAAAGTCTAGCTAGACATTATTGCATACACTGCACCAGAATAGACCCAAACAATGCATTCAAGTTGTGGGGAAAATTTGTTATTTATTTTTTCCTTCCTACATGCCATGTACCTTGTCATATTTATGCCCCATAGCTAGGTATAAGTTGTTTACATTTGTTGGTGCAACTTACCTTAAATTAATAATTGAAACCATCTCTTAATACATTGCCCTAATTTTGTTTGCACATGTTTGTTGCATCTTTTTTTGATTATTAATGTTGTGTGGTTGTAGATATTTGCCAAAAAACATGGCACCCCTAAAGAATTTTGCAAATTTCAAGTTCCAATTATTCTTTTCTAGAAGTGGCAAGATTGTTCCTTTGGGTGAGGCTCCAACCTTAGGATCAAATTTTGCAAACATATAACTAGATACACTTAATCAACTAAACTGTTTGATCCTTATGGGTTTGATCCACATTAGGTACAACCACTATTTGCATTGAAACTAAATAACATGGGTTTGTGACCCATGTTGCATGCCTTTCCAAATAAAACAAGGTTTCATGGCACATCGAAAGGAATTTCCAAGATATCTAGGTAGCCAAATTCCCATGGGTTGAGCCAATCATAGGGGAGGATGGCCAAATGCACCATGTGAAATGCAAAATCTACACAAAAGTTGAATGCAAGGATAAACTTGTGGTGCCCAAGTTGGATGGGCTCCATAAACACAATCAGAGAAGGAAATGTAAACGACCTAAACCTAGACAGAAAGTAGGTGAATTTTACACCAATGCTAATAGTCAACATGCAAAAAACAAGAAAATATATGGCACTACAACGTCTAATATTGTTAAACTCAATTTCAACACATTGTTAATATCTCATAATTCAATTTTAGGCAAGGTTAAATAGTTCAATTCATTTTCTAGTTTATGGTTCAGTTCATTTCTCAATTGAATGTTTAGTTCATAGTGTGTTAGGGTTTCATTCCATAACATTGTTTACTTTCCATTGTGGTTTAAGTGGTTATTTAAATTGATGTTGAAAGTTTTCGATGAACTTATACAACAATATTTTTGATATACTATGAATATATTTTCCAAATTTTGAAATGAATTTAATGAGTATGGAGTACCCAAAAACATTTTTAAAACATTGTAACCAATGATTTCTTTATATAAAAGATTTTTCAAATGATTTGAAATAACATTTTTTTGGGAATTTTTTGATGCACACCTTAACATTACAATATAACATTTGTAACATCTTTTTGGGTCATATGAAATTTTCTTTAAAATTAAATCAATTTGTAAATCATGAATTTAAACATGTTTTATAAAATATTTTGTTTTTGAGATGCAATTTTGGTGCAAGTGGCTCATATTAACCAAATTGGACCCATAGGAGCACCATGCATGGGGGTAGTAACTTTCAAGTCCCATTAACATGTTTGCAAAGATAATCAAATTTAAGAATTTTTTGCAAAACATCTTGAAAAATTTGTAAAAAGTTCTTCGTTATTTATATAACCTTTGTACAAATCTTGCACTAAATATGTGTGACAAGCTTATATAATAATATAAGATTACATTGCATTTTAGTAGAAAGAAGTAAGCTTTCCTCCCAACAATAGAAGCTTTAAATGTGTTTCACCCCCAAACTTATGAGGTCATACCTCTTCACGATAATTATAATTTTTTATACCTTGATGAAAACATTAGTAATTCTACAATGTTATAACTATAAATGGTCTAACATTCTCTATTCAACTAATAATCTTTATCATTAAATACTACCCCTTTAGCTATAACTATAGTTATTTGCGGATTAATGGTAGGAAAACTTGTAAGTCCAATAACAATGCAACATAATACATTTAGGTTGAAGAAGGGCTTTAGTAAGTAAATTAGTTCACATATCATTGGTGGGGTAATATTTTATGGCGATCTCTTGATTTTCCACCTTTTGTGTAAAAAATGGTATTAAAATTCAATATGTTTAGTGTAATCATGAAAATGAGGGTTCTTAGTTAATAGAATGTAAGATTGATTATCACAAAATAATGTAAAAGGTTTAGGCATTGTAGTAGGAATTGGAACCAAATCTTGAAGGAGTTGCTTTAACCGTATTGCCTTTTTAAATAGTAGAAGCTATTGTAATGTATGAACATTCTTTGTTGAAAACAAAGCCATGGTCATTTGCTTGTGGCATTGCCAAGAGATTATTTTGCCTTTGAGCAAGAAAATATAACTAAACACAAATTTTTGTGTATTAACATCATTAGCCCAATCCATGTTGGTATAACCTTGCAACCATAAATTGCTAAAAAAAGAGTAGGTCAACCTTATCATTCGAATCAATTGTAAGTAACAAAAGATTATTTTTATAGCACTCCTATCACTTAGACCAAGGTTGGACATAAACTGAACACAATGGCCCACTAGGTTTGACAAATCTAGTTAAATTGTTGTTAAATAAGTTAAATGTCCTATATCATTAACATGTAAGGAACTTCTATGATAACATTTTGATAAATAGAAGAAGATGGGCTCATGTCTTTTGTTAATTTAACCCTTGATAACATGGGGGTAATAATTAGTTTACAATCAACCATGTTAAAATTTGCAAGGATATATGTAATACATTTATCTTTGATAGCTTGATGGATTTAATAGAGTAATCTTGGATTATTTGAATTGTAAGATAATATGAAACATTTCCCTTTTGTCAATCATCGCAAATTCTTCATTTAATTAAACTTTATAATGTTCTAATAATGAATATTTGGTGAAATGAACACTGAATCATCCACATATAATCCTAATTGCCACAAATTTATTATTATTCACTTGATTAATATAAACAATTGTGTCACTTGCACACTTTTGGTAACCTTGTTTAAGTAAATGAGTATTAAATCTTTCATACCAAAGTTTTGGATTTTCTTCAATCCATAAATGGTTTTCAAAAGTCTACAAATTTTATTTTCATAAATTGTAAAGGAAGTTCCATAGAAATTCCTTTATTTGTCCATATATCCATATATGTAGTTTATATGGAACCCATTCACATCCAACAATGGATTGATCCAAAAGGCAAATAACCAAAATCCATGTTTGATTATGGAATAATGAATTATACTTAGAATTCATAATTCCTTTTGAATCAAATTAGAAAAATCAAGTTGAGTCAAAGCATTTTTGTAAGATGTCAATTCATTTGTTTGGGCAAAGAAACTAGATGTAATGTATGTAAAAAAAATTGTAAGGTATAACACAAAAAAGTAAACTCTCTTCCCAACCATAGAAGCTTTAAATTTGCTTCACCGCAAAGCCTTTGAGGTTAGTTACAACTATTTATACCTAAATGGTCGCACCTTTTCATGACCTACATAATTTAAAAAAAGTTACTCGTCTTCATTCAAGACATTCTCTACCCATGGCAATTATGTAGCACACACATTTTGATACTTTTGATTCAATTCATATGCCATTTTTCTTTTCTTACATTTAAGCTTAGTTTCTTTTGGGGTTTTCCCAAGTTCAATTTTTTAGGTTAGATCAATTTGGGATGGATCTGCCTTTTCTACGACAAAACTTCCTTTTGTCCTTCATAACCCTCATAACACCTTGATTATTATTTTACTAACATTCTTAATAACATTACTAGCCTTTGAATTTTATCAACCAATAAACAAAACAAACTTGAAATTGCTAAGGTGTTTAAGATCAATAACCATGTGTAGCTTCATAGAGTAATAAAAATGCAAAAAAAAAACATTCAATTCAAGATAAAAGTTAGGAATCTTACTTCAATTTTGATCAAAATTTGAAAGGCATCGTAGTGCAATTTGTAAAATGTGCACACACATTTACAAATTGCAAATAATTCACAAAGTTGATTTTGAAAGATTAATGGGCACTTAACAAAGCTCATTGCACATGTGAAGTAAAAAATGTTAAATGTTTAGGTTCATTGAAGTTCAATGTAATTTTGGTTGAACATAAAGTTGAGCAAAGTCAATTTTAAACCCTAGACATTTTTTATTCCCTCGTGCAAAAATTGTGAAACAATATGTCTATGCAAAATCCATGGGCTTCGAAGTGTAAACAATGGCACCAAAAAGAAAAAAATCTATATAAATGATGTGTCTTTTCTTCTTATGATGTGAAATACATACAATTTACATTGAAACCAATGTACAACTATTGTGATGTAATTTTTCATAAAACAATGCAATTTTTGTGTATTAAAAATGAACACATATGTCATTCAATTTTTATTTTTTTTGTTTGAATATTTTAGATATTGAATATGTCTAATATTGTTCATATTTACCATAGCATAAAATTCATGCAATTTTTGTATGAATTTATGAAAATCGAATTTTGCATGAAATCTGTATGAACCCATGAAACCTAATAAGTTTGTGATGCAAGACAAACATACAAAGGCAAAGTGATATCATACAAAACAAATGTAAAATTCAAAAACAAAATCACACTCACCATAACATTTTTAACGAGGAGCATTAATTTGTCATTGTGTTTCAACTTTTGATTCCTTTCACTTTCTTTGTTCCTTTAAGAATTAATATTTAAGATCCATATATATAGATTTTTCAAAAGCTTGATCAAAATTCTTAAACGATAACAAATAACAATTGATTTTTGAAGTTACAATGATGTTGTAAACAAAAAAAACTTGTAACATTCCATAGCTATTGGCATTCATGGCATTTGCAAAGGTTCACCTTGCATTGCACAACACCACACAAGCACAACACATTTAAATATCACAAAATCCTTACATTAGTTCAACAAGATCTAGGGCACTAAGTAGAAAATCAATAATTAAGATGGAGAACTTGAGATATTACTATTGAAGGTCATGAATTGTGTGAAGGAATGAGTAATGGTGAGCTACAAACGTGCAAATGAAAGAATGATGGTAAATTGTAAATGCACAAAGGAATGAACTATGGTGAAATTTCTTATGAATTATTATATCATTGAACAATTTAGTGATTTGGATGGGTGAGATCTATCCGTCACAAACTTCATGGGCCATGATGTGGTAATAATAGTCATGTGAAATTTACTTTTCATAGGTTTGTATGGAATAGACACAAATGTCATTCATCTACTTGTATTGTTTAAACATTGATGTCATGCACATTGTTTAGACACAAATGTCGATCATATGCCTATCCATATTGTTTAGTCACAAACTTTGTATGTTTATTTGTGTTGTTTACACACAAAAGTCGTGCACATGACTTCCATGTTTAAATAATGCACGACATTCATGCTTAAACAATATGAACCTATGAAATAACAAATTTCACATGGACTTGGAATGAACCCATGAAGCCTATAAATTTGTAATGAATACATGTACTCTTTAATGTATTAAGGTTTCTAATGTTAAAATAATGCTTATAATAAAGGAACTACTAAGTTCAATGAGGCAAAATTTATTCCAAATTTAAAGAAGTTGAAGTAACAAAGTTCTTTAAGTACCTAGTGGCCATTTTTGGTCCACTTTAAAAGACCAAAACCCACTTAAAATTATATATTTTATTTTCGGTGAATTATCACCAAAATTCCTCATTGGCCAAAGGCTGACCACATTAACAAAAGAAGAATGAATAAAATTAAACTAATTATTTTACCATAAATATTATATGTGATCATGACCAACACTAAATTGCTTTAAATCACAAACTTCCCATCCCATGATTTAGTAATGGAAATTGTGTGAAAATCATTTTTTCATGGGTTTGTACATTTTGCACACAGATGTTTTACCTTTAAGACACATGAAAATATTTCAATCTACTTATATGTGCATCATTCTTATTTTAAACGCAAAACATCCATGTGCAAAACATACAAACCCATGAAAGAATGTTTTTCTCACAATTTTCATTACCAAATCGTGGGATGGGAAATTTGTAATGTTGTAAATAATGTTGGAGCAATGAATGTTCTTTAAAAGGACATGGTTAAATGTAGGAGAAATATACACATAACCTCATGGTATTTGTTTTGGGGTGTTTTTTGGTAGTTTTCGCAAGTTTTGTTTTTTAGGCTATGTTAATGTTTTTTCAAATTTGAATACTAGCAAAATACTTTGTAAAATAATAATATGAAACTTATGATTTTATATCATGTTTTTGTACATCCAATTTGTCATATTCCACTGTTTAATTTTCACAAAAAAAAATTTAAAAGTATTTGGAAAGTTATACTAAAATTTGAGAGTGGACATTCATGGATTATTTTGTTATGATTCTAAAGGACCAAGACCCAAGTGGAAATCAAATTAGGAGTTGGAGTTTTGGAATGTGCTAAATATTTGGGACAAAAATGTCAATGGTAATCAATATCCAAATTGGGAGTTTTCTATATTGTTGAAAAGCTCTTGAAACAAAAATATTGAAAGTGGGTTTGCATTTTCCATTTGAAAATTTGAAGATCAAATTATGGCCAAAATTAAAGGTTGAAAGTCAAAATCACACAAAAACCTAGGAAATAAAAGCCAATGACCTCTGAATTAAACATGTGATATGGCATTGGAAAAATCTTGTCAAAGGTCACAACTTTCCACATTAATGTTTTCAGTAGGAGTTTATGTGTAAGAATTATGAGCTATAACTTGCTAGTTGAATGAGGAGGAAACTTGGGAGTCCTCAGAATTTTAGTTGTTTTCAATGTAGCTTCCAAATGAATCATCCATCACAAAATATAATATAAGGAGGAAAATGATGCTTCTTCCCAAGGGTTAAGGCCATGTGAATCAAATGAATTTGGGTTGTTCATGATTAAGTCCTAACACCACTTGGCTCCAATTTGTGTTAATTACCAACTTGCTTTTAAGTTTGTACAAATTATACTTGTCCATGAGAATTTACAATGACACCTTCACCTTAGTCCCATTTTGGAGCATGCCTTTTTAACCCCCCAAGTGCGTGGGGTTTAAGGAATGCACCTTGGATTGCATTTTATACAATTATGGGAATTTACAAATTATTTATTGTCAATATCATTTGGCAAGCTCAAAAGGTGTGTCATTTAATTACAACAAATGGCAAAATAACCAAGCATTTTCAAAGCATATTACTTGCCATTACAATTCAAATAAACTTATTGGTTGTGAAGAATGCCTAGCTAGGATCTTGAAGGTTAAGTGGGTTTGATAAATCATGATGTGTCAAGGGGTGCATTCATAATAAAAGGAGCTAGTGGGCCCTAGGTGCTAGTCCTTTCTAAGGACTATGTTTTTCAAGTTTGAAACATGGCTTCCATGTTTTAGATAGGGCCCATTATTGGATGATAGTGCCAATTTCAAAAGTTTACTTCACATGTGTTTCCATGAATTTTCGAACAATATGTAATTAAATATATTTTGTTAATGATAAATTTTCAAGTAAGTCAAACATGTAGATTTCAATAAAAGTAAGCATGTCAATATTTTTAAAATGTGTTTCCAACCTTCGATAATACATTAGACATTGAATGTATCAAACATACCTGTCTTTAACATCATTCCAAATGGAGTAGAACATATTCACAAATAAAACAAATAATGTTATATAAGACATTCAATATTCATGAAAATGCAACTTTGCTTTTGCTTATACCAAAATATATGTTTTTTGTTTAAGGAAGTTTTTCAAATTATGGAGTTTTAATGATCATAAACACATTTAGACACTAAAAAATGACTATTCGTGGATAATTAAAATAAAACATATATTCAAAATTTTAATGATACCATGCCCTCATAATCATCAATATATTGTCATCCACAAATTTTCAAAATTAATGGTTTGGTTTTACATAAGATAAATGACATTCAAAATTTTAACACCTTGTACACATCGAACTATCCATTCCTTACTATACATTTTATGGCCAATGAAACATATCAAAATTGCACAAAATTCATCTACATGAAAATTCATAAATATAGAAACATTTTGAAAGTGATTTCATTAAATTATAGTCATTATAACTCATGTAATCATTTTTCAAAGTCATGGGAGTGTAGGATTTTATGCATCCACATGTAGTCCTTGGCTCTTTTTACTATGAATGCACCCCAATGTGTTGTATAATAATTATCAAGTTATTTTAGTCATGATTGAGAATGGTAGTGTTAGTGAAGATGTTTTGTAAATAGGCAAGCTATTGCAAGAAAAAAAAAATTGAGCTTAGAGCTTGAGCCTAGAGCCTAAAATTAAAATTTAGGATGGTAAAATGCCTTTTCCCCTATACACACACAAGTAAAACCCAAAAGTTTAACCATAAAACGAATGCTATACATGTAAATCTAAAGCAAAAATGGGGATGAATGTAAAAATTCATCCTCATTATGGATGAATTTATTGTTTTATCATTAAATTCTTATCAATGAAATTTTTTCCCCCCTAGTTTTAATTAATTAAAGCTTCATGAAAAATAATTTAATTTTATATGATATGACATTTGTTGAATAATATAATGTAAATTCCATTATAAATGTATTTGATGGCTATGGTTTAAAACGCCATTATTTTCAATATGTCTTAAGTACATTACTATTATCATGTTAACATCCACCCCATGGTTGTTATATATATATATTTCGGGCAAACTAACCAAGTGTTATTGACAACAATGGGTTTTTTTCTCCTTTCCAAAGGTGCCACAACTTTCGTAAAATCTAACTAGTGTTGTTAACAACAATGGGTATTGAATTTGTTAGATATTTTTAAACAACTTATTATCATTGATGACAATGGGTTTTTGAAATAAACAAAAATTCAATTTCAAGCACCTTAATTAGCTTTCTTCAAACAACCTAGGGTTCTTTTAGATGATAGTGGGGTTCTTTTAAAAATTTATTTATTTTCAAGGTGCCCTAATTTTTCACAAAATACATATATATTGTTGTTGACTACAATGGGGGCGGGGGTGTCTAACATTCATCCTATGTTTTTTTTAATGCTAACATTGTTGATGAAAATGATTTTTCATAAAAAAAATAAATTATTTTGGTCCTATCATCATATTTTCCCTTATAGTCACATTATTCATCATTAATAAATGGCATTCAAGTTTGAGATATTAATATTTGGACAACAAATGAAGATGGATATAAACAATTATTTATTTATTTATCTTCCAATCATGGATGAATTCCATTCAATTATTTATTTATTTTATCCAATTCATTAATGAAATTCATCTATGCAAAAATGACATTCATCTATAGACACATTCATCCATGTTGATGAATTAAAATTACATTAAGCTTTATGCTACAAGCTCAAGTTTTACACTCATGTGCAAACCATTTTTGTTTTGTAAAAAATGCTATAATTGTACAAATCCAATCACCACAAGAAAATTTCTTTTGAGTTCATTCTTCATTAATTTCTTTTCAAGGATATACTTCGATGGGTAGAAAATAAAAATGACTAGAATTAAAAAAAATTCACACATTAATAAACAACTATGTGTGCCTATAAAAGACATAGAAAATGCAAATGAGTGTGTGTTAGAAAAATAAAATGTAATTATATTTAATTTAATTGTTAATGTGGTTATGACTTGAGGGGCTTGCAAGGTTTTTGTGTGGCAAAGGAAGATCAAAAGGCAACAAAAATGAGGGAATGTACAATTAAAACTCAAGTTAAAACAACCATCAACTGATGACATGGCAACTAATTTGAAGAAGGCTTTGATCTTGGAAGAGCAAATTTTTTTTGCACTTTCCACAATTCGTGATGATCAAGTGTCAAATGAAAAACTTACCTATGAATATTTAACATTCTAATGTTAAGAAGAATTTGTGAAATTAAAGTAGCAATTTTGACCTTAAACCCCTTCGATTGCCATGCCCAAGTACTATTTGTAACTTTGACTCCCCTAACTATAACTTGAACTCCCTTGACTTTGACAACTACAATCTCAATGCTTGAAAGCTCCATCTCGATTCCCCTAATTTCAATGACTACAATCTTGATGCTTAAATGTCCCGTTCCTTAACTTTGGCAACTACATACTTACTTCTTTTAAGTTAGCCCCTTGTGATTTTTTCACATATGATTCTACAAATTTTACAAACTCCAAAGGGATTCAACTAAAGCTTGGATAGAAAACAATTTTGCATGTAAAAGTTTTTAAAAACATGGCAAGTGTTCATGGGTGTAGGATACAATTGTTCAAAATATTTTAATAAATAATGAGGCATTTTCCTTGATGTATGTTCTACCAAATTGGAGCTTAATTTAATCTAGAGGTTGTCAACTCTCCTTCAGGCACATCCATGTATTCTTGAAATTTTATTCTTGAAATTTCACACTCTTTTACAAAATTTCATAGAATGAAAAAGAAACAAAGGAAAAATAAAATGTTTATGAAATGTGTGCTATTGCCATCATCATGATGATATTTGTTGCCTCAATGTTGCTAGTGCACAAATGGATGTTTGTATGAAGGGGTCATCAATGGGGTTGCATTTTTGTGTTCTAAGGACCATTTGTAATGTTTTTGGTGGAGATGCTGCTAAGATTGATTGTCTATGGACAAGTTTTTTATTAGCATTTATGATGACAACAAATGTATTTCTCATCAAGATGTGAATACATTGTATGTTCATATAAAGCATATAGAAATTCATCATCATTTCATGCAAGTAAAAAAATCAATTATCAAATTAATATAGTACCATCAATGAAATCATTATTATTTAAGAGTGATTTACATTAAAACCCTTTGGCCGTGGTCAATAAAACCTCATGGTACCTTACTTTTTGAATGAAACCGTGGGAAAACCCATGGCCTATGGCTCAAGGGCCTTGGTTCATAGAGTAAACCCAATTTGAACCAAAGAACAAATTTCATGTTTTTTTAAACAAAAAAAGTTTGAAAATGTGAGTATCATATTTTTAAAATTCATTTCTTATCTCTTTTTTTTCCTATCTCCCATTTTAAGTTTCCTCTTTGATTTAATTTTTTTTTTCCCTTTATTTTTTCCCTCTCTTTTATGCCTTTCATAAACATTCACACATCATGGATCAGGAAACTTTTTTTCAATTTTAATTTTCAAAGATGATTAAAGAAAAGAGACAATCTCTTTTTATTATTTTGTTCAGGGTTTGGGAGCAATAATTTGTTGGGAGAGGGGGAAACCACCCAAAATTCTCTCCAACTTTTTTATAAAAAAAAAATTTAAAAATATAAAAATATCATAGATGAGTGATGGAGATATTTTTTGGGACCCATGGGCTCTCATTATTTTCATCAAGTTCACCTCAAAAAGGTGAGCTTCAAGAAAAAAAAAACTCCAACAGCCCAATCATTGTTATCCATAGCAATCAAGGTAAGATTCCAACAATTTTTTTTAGTATTCAAGACCATTTGCTAAACTTGAGCTTCAAACTCCCTTCACGTAAACCCTAGTATATCTTGTGTGAACACCCTAGGGCAACAGAATTATCACTTTGGGTCAATGAGAGATTTTCAATGGTCTCAAGCTCATTGTGAAGTAGTCTATTAAAAATGGTTCTCACATGAAAAACCTACCTTAATGAGAGATATTTTAATAACAAAAGATTCATTCTTTTGGTAAAAAAGAGCACACA
>Ga0116231_10009523_pt1 | contig 16321 bp, 15 predicted proteins | sample S1TSphgellanicum_2_FD_89695 | JGI IMG/M metagenome (GOLD analysis project Ga0116231, IMG submission 89695) | Host-associated microbial communities from peat moss isolated from Minnesota, USA - S1T2_Fd - Sphagnum magellanicum MG | ecosystem: Host-associated > Plants > Peat moss > Unclassified...
AAAAAAAATTTTTATATAAATAGAGAAAAAAAAAAAAAAAAAAAAAAAAAAAAAAAAAATTTAAATTTGTTAAATTTACTTAATTTTAGAAATTTAAAAAAAAAAAAAAAAAAAAACCCCCCCCCAAAAAAAAAAAAAAAAAAAAAAACTAGTGGACGTGTGCTGCCGCTTTGCCTTGTCAGTCTTGAAGGCAAAAGATGACGAGTTCCGACAAAAGAGTGAAAGACTAGCTGCTGCCCGTACCAGTCTTTGTTTTGTCCTGACTGCCCAGTTTAACTTATGTCAGCAAGTTTTCTCTCCTCCAGATCTTGACACGTGGCATTGAGAATCGGTGAGCTCTTGGATCTCGGCAGTCGGTTAAGTTAGATTCACCGGGCAGAAGTGAAAAAAAGATGAGGAATAGTTGAGTAAAAGATGGTTTGCGGTTTGTTTTGTGTACGTGCACGGCGTAGCCGAGCTCTTCGTGGTCTCTTTTCCGACGACGGCTTTGCTCTTGTTGTGCGCGGAACCGCTTCGCGTAGTTTTGCATTGCTCGCGAACTCCGAAATAAAAAAAAATCCTATTTTTTGGAGAAGAAATTGATCTGTTTTTCTCTCCTCTTCTGCTTTGATACAGATCTTTTGTACTATTTGTAAATTTTTTTTCAATTTTTTGTTGTTGCAGATTTTGGAAAAGAAAAGTTTCTGTTGTCGAAGGGCGATTTTGTTTGTGTTTTCTGCACAATATCTGCGGACATTTTAGTGCTGGTGGTGCTGGTGGTGCTGTCGTTGTTCTTCAGAGGGGGAGCTGGCACACGCAGGGTTTTTTTGGAAGGTCTGTTGTCTGTTCTCATCGGCTTCTACTCTGCTTCTCGAGGTTTCTTTTTCTGTTTTTGATTCTTGAGTGGATTCTTTCACTAGGAGTTTTTTTTTTGTTCTACGGAGATCGATCTTCCTGTCTGCACGCCCGAGTGTCTCGACACGAGGGTTTGGCGAAATTGGGGAGGGAACTCTTTCGCAATCGTTCTTGCTGTGATCAAGAAGTTTTGCATAGTATCTTTGTGGACGTTGTGGTCTCGCCGTTGTTGATGTTGGAAAGGCTGTGTGATAACTTCCCGCCGTGGAGAATTGATACATCAGATTGCTCGCTCTAGGGTTTCGTTTTCTATTTGCTTTTTGTAGGTTTTGGGGGCTCAGTTCCCGTGTGCAAACAGTCTCTGGCCGGGAGCTTTTGTCCAGCAGGAAAGCCAAAGATTTCAAAGGGGAAATTGCTTCTCGTAGCGGTTTGTCCAGGAGAGAGAGACTTAGGGTTTTGTGGGGGCGTCGCATGGTGGGATCATCATCGTTACTGTTGCTGCATGGACCGAATCCTGTTCTACTAATGGCTACTCACACCTGCGCCCTCGGACCAGACGGAGTTCCTTCCGTGCACATATCCTCAGTGCCTTCTCCTCCCACTTCTTCTGTATCCTCATTGCGTATCTTTGTCAGAAGCAGCCGGGATCAGTCTCCGGCGGCACAACGCCACCGCCGAAGAGTCCTGACCTCAGAAAGAGCGGCCGTACCCGTTGGCTTGCCTCCTCTTTCTCCTTCTCCAACTTCTTCACCTAGTGTGTCCGGCAGCAGCAGCTATGGACTGAGTCGTAGCAAGAAGCCGGAAGGTGGACGCCGCAGCAGTAGTCTAAAGTATGTGGGTCACAGTAGCAATGTCAAATTCGAGGCTGCAAAGGTGAAGACGATGAGGGGGGATCTGGAGATCATCGAGAAGGAGGCTTTCCAACCACACCTTGGATGGCCATTCTCAGATGCTGAAGCTCACGATTTCCAGACTCTTGACAGCGTGGGAAGGGATCTGGAAACTCTGTTCCTGAAAAGCCAGGAGCAAGGACTGGCTGCAGGTGAGGACGACCAGGAAGTCGTGAGCAGGCCAGGGGGAGGGCTCTATTCCAGTTGGTCTCAGCCACCAAGGAGGGTGGATGAGGAAGAAGATGGATTTACACCAATGTTGCTTGTCGCTTCACAGTCCACTCCACCATCTAGGCAAAAGCAGGAAAGCTCTGAGCGTGACAATTTCTATGCCAACTGTGGCTCTGCAATTCGCACTCTGAGAGAGGAGCTTCCATGCTTGTTCTACAAAGATCTCAGTTTTGACATTTACAGGTACCTCTGGTTTCATATCTCCTTCTCACAGCTATTCTCTCTAAACTTCTTGCTCTGAAAGCTATGCTTCTCTCTCTCTCTCCTTTCTTCCTCCCTTTTTTTGGGTCCTTCCATTTCTTGCCTTTTTCCCTGCCTCTCTCTTTCTTTTTGTTTTTGTGTTCAATTTTCTTCTTGGGAGTTTTTTCATGTTTTCTCTATTTCATGTCATCTTGAGCTAGCCTGCATCATGGTTGAGATTTCCCATTACTGGAGGTCCTGTGACAGAAATTTAGTATCCAGGTTCATGTTTGACATTAACCCCATCGATTGTCACAAACTGATGAAATCAGTAGGGATGTTATGCTAGGTGGTGGTTGGTTGGTTACCACACATGTTGCTGTGTTGAATGTCCCTGAACCATGTTTATGACCATTGCCATGGTCCAGATCACCCTTTAATTTTGTTTTATGGTCTTCTTGTTTTCTCTGTCCTTTAGGGCAAGGTTTTGTCATTTTCATGCTTGCAAATTGGATGCTTTTATGTTATCAGTTCTGAAGTATCCTAACCTTATTTTTGGGTCATATCTTGATCCTTTCCAGGTTGACTTGAATTGTAAGTACTGAGGATTTCTCAGTATTTACAAAGGTTAGGTGTATATATCTTGTCATGGTTGCTTCTTAGAATTGATGAGGCAGGTGCCCCTTTTTCTTGTGAGCCTGCTTGTCAATTAGACCACCACTGAATGGTGAGAGCTGCTGGCTACTGTATTTCAGATTTGTGTATGTGTGCATTAGTTCATCTTGATGTAACAGCTGCCTTCAAAACTTTTTTGCAGTGTGATTGAGGATCTATTGACTTTTTCTGTTAGCTTATCCTCTTGATTGCTAGTCAGCATGATGACTGAGTCTTCACAGTGCTTTTGGAAATTTGACAGATTCTCCTAAGTTTCGAGCAGATTGTGATAGACTTATCTACAACCTGCTGTCTGGAGCTGATGAAGGCAATGAGAAGTTATGGCAGCTAGTCACTGCCATTCATGATGCAGCTTGTGGTCTGAGTTATATTCTTGTTGTGTTTGTTTTGCTACCGCTGGAATCAGTAACTTTTGTTTTGTTGCCTAACATGTTTCTGTGGAGTTGCTCACTGCAATCACATTGATATTATTTTGTGTGCTGATCCATCATACATGCTACTGTTGATGGTTCCTGAACAGCTGTGAAACTGGCACTGTTGTTCATACTGCTTTCATCTTGTTTTTGTTTATTTGTTCTCTGTTTTGCCTTTCCTTCTTTGGAATTCTCTGTGGCCGGTTGAAGAAGTTTTAACCTTGCTTTGCCTTTTCTTGATTGTGAGAATGGAGATTTCTCAATTCTTATGAGAGATATTTGGTGTGCTGATCCATAGGTATTCCAGTGAGTCTGGTTTACCTTGAGTTCTAGGCTAGTTGGACCACAAAGTGTCTCTTGGGAATTTGTTGAAGTGATTTGGTGGCTGCTGTTTCCAGCCAAGTTTCTGAGTTTATTACTTCATTTTAGGTCTGTGTAGCAGGATTTAGGTGCCTCAAATAGAAAGTACTTGCTACTTGCTCTTGGTACTTGTGGCTTGTTCCACTGTGGCATTGACTGTAGCAGGATACTGAGAACTTGTGTTCTCTCGCATTGTAAAATTGTAGTGAAGTAGTTGACCCTCCTTGAATTAAGTCTTGTTTTGCACATGCCCATGGGTTGCTAACAGGTTGTGGAAATGCTTGTGTTTGCAGAGATGATGTGGTATTCCAGGATCCTATGAATACCTTTAAGGGCATAGATAACTATAAGCTTATTTTCTGGGCTTTGCGGTTTCATGGCCGCATCTTCTTCAAAGCTCTATGGGTTGACATAGTCCGGGTTTGGCAGCCATCAGACAATGTGATCATGGTGCGGTGGACCATCCACGGTATCCCTCGTGTGCCGTGGGAAGCTCAGGGCCATTTTGATGGAACATCAGAATACAAGTTGGACAAGGATGGAAGGATATATGAGCACAAAGTGGACAATGTAATCATGAATTCACCCCCAAAGTTCCAGCCACGTTCAGTTTTGGATCTAGTAAGGGCAGTGGGAGGCAACACAACCCCAACTCCTTCTTTCTTTCAGAGAGCTGGAATCTTTTGTCAGTTGTTGTCTTGCTACTTGCAGCAGTGTACATGGGTTCGTTTTTATTGGGCATTGTCAAGTACTTTGGCCTTAAAAACCAGTTCTGGTGATGGGTGTGACGAAATGGTACCAAGTCTCAATCCATGATTATTCAGTTGGCTGGAACCTGTTGGGAAGGAAAAATGCAGCTGCTCTGAAGAGGTTGACAACTTGTTTCCTGTGTATTATAGAGAGGGGAGGATGGCTCTGCAAAATTGGCCACAGCTGTGCTTTCAGAGAAGGCTACAGTTCACTCCTTTCCCTTGTACATACTAAGTTCACTCGGAGGATCGACCAGGAATTGGAACTGACAGTTGCAAACATTGCTGGAGCTGTGATGCCATGCAACATGAGAGCAAAGAGGCTAATGTCCTCAGCTTTCCAGTGTTTTTCATTGCAACAAGAGTGATTCTTTTGTTTTTTCGTTAGTAGGGTTGTGAGTACATGTTTATCAAGAGCTGGATGGGACACTTTCAATACTGACTAGAAATGCTAGGCCAGTACAGTGTGTATTGTACTGTGCTGTGGGGTACTCCTTAGCTCCTCTGGAAAGGAGTCAAAGAATATCCATTGATGGGTTTGAAGGAGTGTACTGTAGGGATGGAATGCCAGTTAAATCTTTGGGTGTTCTTGTATGCCTGAGTAAATATGGAGCTTACTTCTGGTGTTTGTCTAAGTGATGTCTAACCACTTGGTGCTGTGAACCCCTCACTGTTAAGCAGCGATAAGATTTAGCGAACACATGAAGTGCAGAAGGTTTATACTACTATTCAGGATGGTGCAAAGGCACCAAGGATGGCAGTGTTAAGAAATTTTTGTAAGACAAGGAGGGGACTGGTTTTATACTGCTCCTGTCTACTGGACAGAGTGTTGCTTGCAAAGAATGTCAAGCTTTTGAATGTGCACTTGTTTAGGTCCTGCTTAAAACTCTGGAGCAGACTTGTTTGTAGATCTTGTTGCAACAAATCTGAAAGATGACTCAAAATGTGTTGTGCTTGTGTAAGGTCTCTGAATACTATTCTGTAATTGTTCTTCAAATCCAAAAGGTCTGAAGCTGACTTTGCCATGTTCTGTGGAGCTCTACACATTGAAGGCAAAGAAATTCACAACAAAAAAATTCATCAAACATTTCCTGTAGTCTTATTGTCTTCTTGGAGAAATCAGATCAGCAGCATTTTTTTTGTGAAACAAAACTCTTTCTGCAGAATCTTCTTCTCTCATCAGCAAACTCTCTTTGGACCTTGTTCACTCCTTGCTGCAATTGAAAAGAACCTGTACTCGGTGCTGCAGTATCAAAAAGACATCATCAGCCCTTTCAGAATCCTTTTGCTCCTTGTTTGCATTGAAGAGAATTTCAGAGCAACTGTGTCTCTCGAGGTCTCTAGAGAGAGGAGTTTCGTGTGTAGGTTACATTTGGAAAGAAGCTTCAGTAGTAGTATCTATATTCTTTTGGGGTGGGTCTTGAAGATCTTCAGCAGACAACAAAGAACAAACAAAATGGAGCTGAACTATGTAATCGACAAATCCACTATAGCAGAGATTCTTTCCTACCCCTTGCTGATCGAGCATCTCAGAAAATCGTTCTCCAAGAGTTCAAGTTTTGAAATCCCTGAGCGGCAGCACTATGCACTAGTTGTTGAAGAAGAAGGATTACAGGAAGAAGAACGATCATCATCGGGGGCTGGTACTTTGCTGCTAATGCCAGCTTGGTGTCAAGCTCCACAAAGTGCCTACATTGGGGTCAAGATTGTGTCTGTGTTTCCTGGAAATGGGTCCAGAGGATTGCCTGCTGTGGCAGGCTCCTACTTCCTCTCATCTTCAGAAACCGGTTGGTTTTTCTTTTCCCCTCAAGTGCGTCATCAATACTTGTGTGATGATTCCTCCCATCCTTGTTGGATAAGCCCTGGAGCTTCCTGTGAACTTCTTCTTGCTTTCTTTTCTTTGTTTGTTTTCTTCTTCTGGTCAGAGCTCCAAACCCTAATTTCCTTGCAAATAACAATTTCTCCAAATCCTGGTTTCCTTTGAAGAGTTGTTCCATCTCTCAAAGTTGTCACAGATGTCTACTGCAAATTTTTGAGAAGGGTTCGGAGAATTTGTGACAGGGAGGCCACTGGCAGTGATGGATGGAAGTGAATTGACTCTCTGGAGGACAGCATGTGCATCAGCTTTGGCAGCTGATATCTTAGCAAGAAAGGATAGTCAAGTGATGGTGATGGTGGGCTCAGGTGCCCTGGCTCCCCATCTCATCAAAGCCCATCTCTGTGTCCGACCTACTCTGAAGAAAATAGTGATCTGGAATCGCACATACTCAAATGCCTGCAAATTGGCCAAAACTCTGAGGACCACCGAATGCTTGAGTGGAAAAGAAATAGATGCATGTTTTGATCTGGAGACTGCTGTTCGTGATGGAGACTCGGTGAGCTGTGCAACATTATCAAATGAACCACTGGTGTTAGGATCATGGCTAGCTCCTGGGACACACTTGGATCTTGTGGGTTCATTTACACCCTCCATGAGAGAGTGTGATGATGAGGCTGTGAAGCTTGCAAGAGTGTTTGTTGACACTGAGACAGCAGTAAAGGAGTCTGGAGATTTGCAACAACCAATTTCAAGGAATGTGATTTCAGAGACACATGTGGTAGGAACACTGGCAGATTTGACACAGGCTAAAGTGGCTGGAAGGCACACAGCTGAGGAAATCACTTTGTTCAAATCTGTGGGAACAGCTTTGGAAGATCTTGCAACCGCACAGCTTGTCTATGAGGCACTCAAGTGAAATCCACACATTTATTGGCCATTGGTAAATACAAAGCTATTGTTACAATCAAGTCTAGGAGGTGGGAATCAATTTCAAATGGGAGCTTTGGGTAACATCTGATTGCACTGCTGCTTCAGGTATTGGTGCTTATTTACTTTGTCATCAGTTTTGTTTTCTGAATTCAACAAGTTCTGCCTTCAAGTTTTGAACATCTGGATAGCATTTCCTCAGGGACAAGTGACTGCAATATCCACATTGTTCATGAGCAAATTGGCTATTCTTGGAGCTGACAATAAGGACAATCAATGAGCTCCTTTCCATATTCTATATCCATGAGTTTCCATCCTGTGCATCCTTCCATCTGCCGGAAGACTGCATAAACATGGTTTTGAATATGTCTGTAGTGTCAGCACAACAAATCTAACAGTAGTGCACCCATGGGGGTCTCTTCCACATTGGACACGTTACTTCATAATGTTCAGGTCCTCAGTTCTGAAGGTTTTTCAGGAGTGTTGAATTCTTCTGTTCGCATATTCAGATGTAATATTTAACCACACATTTTTTTAATGACTCTAGAGTCTATACTTCATCACAAAATGATGGTTCAATCATTCTTCAGTATTCAACCTGCCAACACCCAGAGTGTTTTGCAATTTTAGAACCTAAACCCTGAACTTGGGCCACAAAGCTCCAGCACATATTTCCCCCAGCCATACCATAGATCTTCTTCACCTACCAGACTTTGTGCTGGAAGAAGATACCACATTAGGGTATGCACAGTCCTGCACACCCTTGGGGAGGACTAGAATCAGTGCCTAGGCCAAAACCCAACACAAGGACACTATGATAACTGTAATCACATTGATAAATGATTAAGGAGTGCGGCGCAGGACTCTAGCCAGCAAGTAGCTGAAGGCTGAATCAACTGTTGCTAGAAATACTATAAGCAGCATCACTACCACCATTGTCAACATTGCCATTTTAATCTGCAACACCAAAATCAACCAGTAAGAAAACTAAGGATAGCTTTGCAATGTATAAGAAGTAACCAATGCCAAATGGCTTTCACAATGAATCACATACCACATGCAATAGACTAGTGGCTACAAGTGACTGTACATTAGATAGTTCAGGAGTCAATTACTAGCCCTAGCCACTGTCAGTTTAAGGAGGATTCCAAACACAGAAGGAGGTAGTGTACTCTTATTTTTGCTGACATGTTGGGAATAAACTCACAACCATCTCAGATGGAGCTGTGGACAAAGAGTTGATGAGGTCACAAATAGCTGCTCACCATGAGCATTTGGCTCCAGAAGTAGACTTGTTCAGCTTCTTCAAATGAAGGATGAGATATGCTAACCAACTGGATGCAGATGTGCAAATGGACTAAAATTCTTGTAGTGAGAAGGTTAAACATACAGTGCTTTGAAGAGGTGTCCATTGGATGTGCCGGAGCTGGCCAGGCTGCTCCCACAAAAATTGCAAACAACCCTTCACAGCACTGCAACAGTCACCCAGCATCAATCAATCATTGCTCTAGCATGCCACCTTGTACAATGTACACAAAGGAGAAGACTTCCTCTTTTGTTGTCATGCTGGATTCAAATTCTCTACAAGAAGACCTGTAGGCAATTCAAATTTTGGAGCCTGTTTGGAGCCTAGCTATTTGAAGAAAAGTACTCTTGCAAAAATCCTTAGAGACGCGCATATCAACAATCTCTACCCTAAAACCCTAAACCCTAAATGCTGAAGTCTTCAGGTTCAGCCCACTCGGTTTGTTGAAACCATTTGAGCTTCTGAAAATTCAGTACTCCAAACACCTTGCCTGTAGAAAGATTTGAGAACCCAGAGCCACAAAGCATCCTCCTGCTCGTTGTACGAATTGTTGGAGGTTAGGGACCTATCAAGCCTTGAAGCTTCTTTCGTAACCAACTCCCTCCTCCTAACTCTGCCGTTGTTTCGATCATCAAAACTCCATGGTAGAACAAGATTACACCGCAAAAATACAGAATCGTCTTCAAGTCCTCCTCGAAACACTCCAAGTGAGTCCCGAACTCCTCCTCGTGAAAAGCTGCTCAGGCTTGAAAAACCTCTTGCTTGCACATTCTTCCGAGGCAATCTGAACTGATGACAACCATACTGAGAATTGCATGCAGCCACAGATTTGCGGAGGCGAAGAAGAAGCTGTTGATTGGAGAAAAGAGAGCCATAAGAAGAAGAAGAAGAACTGCAAAACATTCCTCCTCTGTGCAATACACCAGAGGCACGTGATCCAATTACACATTGTGAAGCACAAGGGAATGTTGTCACATCAACAGAGGATATAACGTGAGCTTCCATTGAAGCAGCAGTGGCCCGTCTCTTGCTTGCAGCACTGGCAAAACCTTTGATGACACATTCACTGGGCCAATTGTGGTTGCAAACTGGGGTTAGGGTTTAGGGTTTTAGGGTTGGCTTTCTCCGTTTGCACTACCTACTCTGGCGTCGTTTCTCTTCTGGCTCTTGTTTTCGGGTTTGCAAGTACTTTCAAGAGGGGAAATGGCGCCGTGTATAGTGGAAGCTGGAGTTGCAGGGCATATGTTTGTGGGATGCTTAACACAACAGCTGCAGCAGCAGCAGAAAGTAGTGGCACCTACTGTTGCACTAGAGTAGGTTCTGCTTTTGCGGTTTCTACGGGGCTCGGATCATCATGGGGAGGAGGATCTGAGCCTCTCTTGTGGTGGCTGCGGCTCGTTTTGACCCGTGTTCTCAAGAAACCTCGACCGGAGCTGGAGGTAGGTATTTGACTGGTCTTTTTCCAATTTGTCGTTCTGAGAGTTTTTGGAGGAAGTTGCATAGGAGATCTGATTTTGGGTCTGTGAATTTTCTTTTTGAGCTTCTTATACCCTGGTTGCAGTAGACGTTGTCGTTGAAGTCAGAGGAGTCCTGCAATGTTCACTGGTGCAGAAACCCTAATTAGTCCCTTGAAGTGTGTGTGTCCAGGATGAGTCTCATGCATTCCCACTGTCTTTGATTTTTGTGGATTTGAGAGCGGTTTTGCCCTATTTATGGGGAATTTCTCGAGCGTGCATGGAAACATGCCAGAGCATTTGCATTTTTCATACAGGCACCTACCCTACATTTGCACAGCAATCTGTGAATTGAATGCTATTTTTTCTCTGTTGAATTTTGATCAGTGTATGCACCAACGTAGTTGTTCATGTTTTATTTAGGAGAGGAGAATGTCAGGACTGTTGAGTGTTACAGCTTGACATGTCCTAGGCTTAGGGTTTAGGGTTGTGTCTTTGTATTCAACTTTTTTGACTAAGTGTCACATTATGGGAAGAGTTCTTTGTGTTGCACCATGCAGAGTTTCTACATGAGTTTTCAAGCACCTCTGGTTTTTATATTTTATTGTTTGTTGCTGCTATGAGGAATGTGAATCCATCCAATGGGCAAGCAATGTATGTATCTGGTGTTTAGTGACACGGCTACTCTGTGTCTTTTGTGAAATCCCATGGCTGCCATGCTTGTCAACACTTTCTCTCTCTGTTTCCTTTCTGTCTTTGTTTCTTTGTCTAACCCTTTCATTCCCTTAAATTGCATTGTATCTATCAGCATTTTGTTCATTCTGAAGGCTTTGATTATTTCCACTTCATTGCAATTTCTCTTTTAGCAGTACTTGCAGAGGAGTCTGGACAAGGGGCATACAAATTTCATTTGTCTTGCTTCAGGAATGGGAGCTGGAGGCTGCAAGTAACAGCAGCAGTAAAGGAGTTGCAAGTATCTGTGATGAAGGGTGAGGGCCTATGATTTGCAGCGGTAACATTTCCTGCCCTAGCAAATTTTCTCTGAAAGTACATACCAAGACTGTTAGAGATGGTCAAACACAGACTGATGTCCATTTTTGTTGTCTGCAAGTTGCATATGAAATGGTGGTTGTCATGGATGTAACAGGTTCTTGAAGCAAATGTGGTATGTTCAGGTTGTTGCTCATTTCGTTGATATTATCACAAAGCCCTTGCTAACTGGAGCTTTTGAAACCTTCAAGAGATACTCTTGCTCCAAAGGGTATCCAAGGGACATGTCTCTTTGTATGAATCCCCTTTGCTTATCTTTTGCTGGGCCGTTATGACACACTATGATGCATGTGAAATGGAGCCTCGGAAAATGTTCCTTTGCCTCTGCATCCATTTCTTCAGGTTCAGCACCATATTAACTACACAAGAATGTTATGTCACTAGAAGTATTTTAGTAATGCTCTCTTGAGCTAGAACACATCCATGACAATCTTTCTTTCACAGGAAATATCTATTGCTGTACCCTGTATACTAATACTGGTTTTGGACAGAATAAGAGCCCATTTGTGAATGCCTTTTCTTTCCTTCTTGCCTTACCCCTAGATCCTAAACCTGAAACGTACATGTTTGATGACAAAATGTTCAATTCATTGTTACAATTTGGAAATTTGAATGAGGCAGCTCATATGGGTGCCAGGAAGCTTTGAGATAGGAGTGCTTGCACAAAGCTTTGCCACATCAGGGAAGTACGATGCAGTGCTTTGCATTGGAGCTGTGGTGAGCAGAAATTCATTGGCCCCACAATGACATTGTGCTAATGTTCATGGCATGATTTATTATTGATCTTCTCTCTGGTACAGTGCTTTGCAAATTAGTCTTATGAGACGATGCACAGGACATCCTACTGGTGTAGATTTTCTGAGACCTCGGTTGAAGAGTAAGAAACCAGTCTTTATGTTGAAGATGGTACTTTAAGATGACAACCCCTTTTGCAGATAAGGGGGAATGCTTCTCATTATGATACAGTTGCAAACTCCGCTGTGTCTGGGATCATGTCAGCAGCCATTAAAACAGGTAGGACAACGTAATGTAACCTACTTGGTGCTTGGATTCCCCTCAACTGCCAATTTTGCAATAGAGTTCTTAGGTTGGCAGATCCAGCTCCAAACTCATGAAAGTTTAGAGAGAAGAGACATGATTTTTAGTCACATTTGTGTTAAAAGCAATTGGTCTGTTTTGACTACATTGAATTTTGTTCATTGTTTGATGTGATTAAAAATACAACTAAACCTGTTTTAAAAGATTAGTTTAAAAACACATATTTGTAGTTGTGCATCAATTCTGAAATAGGGGCAATGGCTTTCAAACAAACGATGCTCAATAGTTTTCGTAGGTTGGTAAATTCATTCGAAGGCAGATTTGATACTTGAACTTGTCTCTTGATGTGGCCTAAAGAACACCATTAAAAGTATGGTTGATACATGTTTGATAGATTAGAACTTGACTCTTGCCTTTCACAAATTCAGCTTTAAATTTATGTTGAAGGTGCTCACCAGTGATTCGAGCTCAAGCAACTCAACATTAAAGTCTTCATCGTTAAGAAAAGAAGACCTTTTCACCCCAAATACTTATGGATCTTTTGGGGTGAGAAAAGTAACTAAGTGGGTTGAGAGATTTTGATAGGGGGGAGGCTTGGCAAACATAATCTCAATTCATACTTGCAATTTTCATTGAGATGTTGGGTGCAATTTGTGGGGCTTTGAATCGCTTCCTTGCAGCATTAATAGAGTGAGCTATTGTTTAAAGGGTGAAGGAAGGATGCAATAGATGTCGATCCTAAATTGAAAATGATTTCAACCTAATGGATATTGATAATACTATCACAAAATACTCCTTGCTATGTTGTGTGTGGCAATGGATTATAGCTTTGACAACAAAAACATCTTGAAGCACAATTGTCAATGGATACTAAATAATTCATTAGCACATTCTTTTGAGCAAGAACAAAATGTTTTTTGGGAGGAGCAATATTGAACTTCAAAGACATTTGTGATTTCAACTTATATTAGCAAATTTCATCCTATTACACCCTCCATTAAGGTTAGTGTGACCAAGTTTGTGACACCAATCACGTGAGGGAAATTGAAAATGAATAAGCACAAGGGAACTTTGAATTAGCAAAATTGAATATAAGATTTACCTCAAAAGGCATTCTACTAGTTGAGTCCACCTCACCTCTTGGCAGTGGCAAGGTCTAAGAAAGGTTGGTATTAAAATTCAAGGTCAAAACATGTTTAAGGCAACTACATTAAAAGTTATGATATTCCACCTTTAGGACATAACATTTGAAATTCACCTAAAATTGTTGAAGTAACGTCACAAATCTTTAATTGTTGCCTCATGTGGCAACTTCCCCCACAAATATGTTTGTTCCTAAACCTTTGATAGGTGGAACTTGTGGGGTCCTTATCCATAGCTCCTAGCATGTGCGTCACCTAGGTCATCAAGCCTAGGTCAACCATAGCTAGTACTTGGAGGCAACGGTGGGGGCCATGCATTTGTAGTTGCCAAAACATTGTCAATGTTAGTTGTAGGTTTTAATTTTCCTACCAGTGGAAAGATTGTGTAACCATATACCTTGAACACCCTTCCAAATCTTCCAAAATGGGTAGCATTTGCGTAGACTCCATGTGCTTCATATGAATTAGGAGACACATTTAAACAATAACCATAAAACCTGAACTCTCGTGAAAATAAACCCAAAATTCATTTTTTAAACATAGCATTTTTTTTTGCTTCTCCATGAAACTTTCCTTTCAGTGAAAACTTGTCACAAAATGCAACACAAAAAATATGTTGAAAAGAAAAGTAATGCCTAACATACTGTAGTACCTTTTCAGGTTTGACAAAAATTATGTTTTTTTTTTAATGCTGAAATTTTAGAAAATTAAAATCCCTTGCTACTGAAAATTTTAAAGACCATTATTTATTGAAGTTGAAATTTGTTTATCGGTGCCTTTTATGGGCTTGATAGTGCAGCCTTGTGAAAACCTGCTTTACTATGTCGTTGGGTTTTTAAATTTTTTTCCTTTTTGACTTTGTGTATGCAATAAATCTAAAAAATACACCATGTTTTTCAATGTTTGATGATATGCCAATGGTTAGTGCAATAAAATTTTGTGCTGAAGTCAATTTTTCAAAATAAAATAATTATTCAATAGTGAGATGCCAAACCTGAGAATTCACTTTGGTAGTCTATGAATAGTTTTTAAAAAAAATTGATCACAAACATTTGTCTAACGACACGTGGCATCTAAGGATGGATTTTTTTGGGAGGCCATTTTACTAAACCACTTATGTTATTGTGTAAATGGAATTTTGTAATTTGGTGTCATGAGCATTCAATTGTTCATAATGCATGAAACATTTAATAACAACCCAAGCCCCATTGTGAGCACCTTTGCCATGCCCCCCCCCAAAACCTACATCATCTTGCATCCACCTATCAAGATAAAGCATTTAAATACATAATACTTAGGTTTCAATTAATTAAATTGACTTGCATAACCATTTGACCATACATAATGTCATGTGAGCTTAATCCCTAGTTGGGAATATACTTCCAATCAATTTGGAAATCAATATTGCACAAATTCATTATTTTATTTTTTTATCATCTAACACATAGAAATTGATATTCAATCAAAACCTTGGAATCTTCATCATACAATTCATAATCAAGGTTTAGGTGGTATGAAATATGAATCAATATAATAATTTGCTGGGAGTGCCAATGCATTGATTACATTGGATCCAACTTTTGGAAGTTTTGCCTTATTACAACCGATTTCACCACTTGTTTTTATTGTCCTGGCCTTTACATTTTAGGCGGCCTCTCGAGTCATGTCAAGAGTGTTCACCCTCCTACCAACCTCTTTCCCAAGCTAATTAGGTTGTTTTATCTTTGCGAATGTTTTCCTTTCTTATGTTTCTCCCTAGTTTTATTTTTCTTATTTTTTGGGGTTGGCTTTGAACTCAATTTAACTACATTTTAGAGTTGTCTGAGTTTCGTTTTGCGTGCCTTCATTTGTGTCATAGGATCCTTCAAGCCATCTAAGAGAAGTCAAGTAGGTTTTTTGTTTACCCCTTGATTGATTGCTCGAAATTCAATGGACAAGTTAACATGGTTTTTTTTCTTCTTGTTGCCATGTTGGTGTTTGTGTTATATTTGAAGAGGTTGTTCAAGTCAACGAGAGGTTTTTGCTCACCTTAGTAGGTTTATGACATGCAATTAGTCTTTTCTTCAGGAGGAGTTTTCTTGTGCTTCTTGTGCGCCCCGTTCTCACCACTCATGGGAAGACTTTTTGATCATTCATTTTTGTTGATGTTTAACTTTAGGGAAAGCCGGTGAGTATAGTCATGTTGCCAAAGTTCCCTAGCCCATGACGCTAATTATTCCCCCAAAGGATTCCATTGCTGCCCTGCGCTAATTGCACCCCTCTTCTTTCGACCTTGTCATTCCACCTATTTTTTACTATTAGTCTAAACACATTTTTATCATAGACAAAATTTTGTTTGGCCAAGCCTTAGCCACTACTCCCCATTTATATTTGGGTGGGCTTTCTAAAATGGTATATGAACATTTCTTGAAATGCTTCATACTAGAAGACCCATCCTCAGGGTTTTCAGAATTATTCTAGGTTGTTATTGTTCATGGGGATATCCTTAGGTTGGTGGCCTTAGTGTTGGAAGCTAACAAATTGTTGGCAATGGCAAAGGACATTAGTGGTCTTCATCTTATTATTATAGGCAAGGTGTTTTTTTAACTTATTAATCATTCCATTGTCCTACAACTTTAAGGGCCATTTAAGAACACTTATCCCCCCATTAATTTGGGGTATCAACCCCTAGAGGATATGAGGCCATCCTTTTTGGCATTTGAACCTTTTTTGACCTACACCTTAATTGGGTTGTGATGAAGGTTGACATCAAAATGTTTTTAATATTGTTTCTTGAGCTGCTATTTTTAGAAAGTTATGCAATGTCAGAGGGCCTTTGACATACATTGTCCCCTTTACCAAGTTATTTTATGGTGTTCATTCTTCTTTTTATTACCAACATGGGTAACATATGGAGGCGGTCACCATTATTGAATCATCTTCAGGTATGAAGCAAGGTGACCCTCTAAAAGGTCTTTTATTTGTTTTGGCGTATTATTGAACTTTCCTAAAAACCATCGCATGGGCCCCCAATCGTGTCTTTCCATCCTTAGCGAACGATACTCACATTGTGGGGCTTATGAATGAGATTACTCACGCCTTTGACCACCTTTCGACCCAATTAGCCCTAGTTGGGCTTAGGGTGACGCGTTCCCAAGTCACGGGGTGAAACCCACTTGAGGGTTTCACAAAGTCAAGTTGCGGAAAGTTGAGACTTGGTAGCACGCTCCCGGCTTCCAACTCTAAAAAGGGGTAGAGGGTCGAGTTGGGAGCC
>Ga0116231_10009524_pt1 | contig 16320 bp, 11 predicted proteins | sample S1TSphgellanicum_2_FD_89695 | JGI IMG/M metagenome (GOLD analysis project Ga0116231, IMG submission 89695) | Host-associated microbial communities from peat moss isolated from Minnesota, USA - S1T2_Fd - Sphagnum magellanicum MG | ecosystem: Host-associated > Plants > Peat moss > Unclassified...
ACCCCCCCCACAGGGATTTTATTACCACGAAAAAAGCACGAGAAAAAAAAGAAAAAGGTATGGTGGAGAGGGGGGGGGGGGGGGGGGGGGTTGGGTATGTAGGCGAAGAATATTATGTCTACTCCTTAAGAGAGGGAGGGATATTGAAGTAATATCCTTTCTATATTATTTTGTAGGAGGGATATTCATAGACATTAGGAAAATTCTCTTTATGTACCCCAAATGCCAAAAACAAATTAATTAATTATAGGGCACATTTGAAACTTAAGTGTTTTCATAACTAAACCTGCCTTCAGCCTTTTCAACCGTCGAATTGTCTAAAAGTCGAAGGTGGCTTTTGTTGGCCACAATGAACCAGCACCCACCAGCGCACCATGAAAGATGAATGATAAGTGAACAGAAAACAGTTTTCTGTTGTGTTCCAGTTCCCTAGCTAACTAGGGTAGTTAGCTCAGTTGCTTTTTTTTCCTACCTACCTACTAACAACCAACCCACAAACAGGTTGTTAGAAAGGTAGGTAGTAATAGCAGCCCTTACCTAGGTATAAACTATCTACTTACCTAGTAGAGTTACCTATTTTCCTACCTATCTACCTATATATGAGACCTATTTTCTTATAGAACTGGTTACCAAGGTGAAACCAAATATTAACTCAGTTGAGATTCATCCACACCTGAGTGGGTGCTGGTTAACTGTGGCCGCTTTTGTGGGCTTATTTTTGTGGTCCTTTTGGGGATATCTTTATCTATTGGTGGCCAATCTCCTTTCAATACACATTCATTGATGGGCTCTAATATTCCTTTACTTGAAATTAAATTGATGTTGGTATATATTATATTATTTGCAACCAGGAGGGCTACTCGGTTGCGTAAAACGTACGAAAAGGTCCTGGATTTCTGTAAAAATATTTTTTAACAAAACGGTGATTCCACTTACAACACACAGCCATAATCCACAAACGTGCTTGCAACTTGTCCGAACGAGAGGCACCTGCAGACAATAATAAATGGGTCCCTATGCAAACAAATTGAGGGAATGGAAACGAGTGAGCTAAGCGGGGCTGGGCTGAACCTCTAAAGATTTCAAATCCACAAGAATAAAATGACCTAATATGGCAAAATACGAAGATAGCTCGAATTTGGTAGATGAATTATACCACCCTCAACTCAAATCCTTTGGACCCACTTCGCCTTTCCTGTTCTATATATGAATGAGCGAGCATCTCCAGCAAAGTGCTTAGTATGTGATCCTGCATGCGCAGAAGAAAGTCAAATTATGCCTGTTTGGCTCAGGAAAATAGTTTTGGCTCAGCATAATTCTAGAGTTCGTTTCCAGTGGCTGGTGAAAGCCCGCAGCAACAGCTGTGCAACTGCAGAAAAGAGCGGAATAAATGTGATCTCACTACTTCTCAGTGTTTCTGATTGGCTCATCATAATGATTGGTCCAAGTGGTTTGCTATTACTAGTCCCTCACCTGTTTGCTCTCCCAGTTTCAATTTTATATATAACTAAACTTTGATGTGAAATATACTTTTGCAGTGTCACATACTGGGTACCACTGGAGATGCTCAAAGATATCCTACACCACAAAAACACATCCACAATCTCTTGAGTGTCGACATGAGTTAAATTTATCTTTGGCTTGGTAGTCAACTCAGTGTTCAATTTCTTGGCTAATTTTTGCCTGTTGGCAAAACTCTTTCACATTTGCCACAAAAAAAAAGTTGTTTTAGAGGTTTCTGATGGCCAAATGTCAAACTTTGTTATTTTAAAAATAGCCAAATTTTTACATCAGGTTCCAATAGATCATCAGCAATATAGAAGGATGCTTAAAATGCTTTCACTTTCATATTTTCTAAAGACAAATTGTGTTAAATTGTCTTATGCATGATCTTAGCAACTGGTACATTACAAAATTTAGAAAGAAAAAAGAAATACACATATACACATTCATTCAACCCAAATTACATCACAATGAATCCTCCCTTTTCTTCTTCTTATTATTATTATTATTATTCAGTCCCTTTTTCAAAATGCTCTAACAGCCACTCTTAATTACCTTGACTCACTCAACCCTAGTGGGGCCTCTTCCTCTATGCACCACCCTTTTCCTCACAATGTGACCTGGAATCCATCCATCCATCCATTGGAAGCCCCTTATGACTCAGTTTTGCACCACCCTTTTTCCCCACTATGTGAATCCACAACCACCATCCATTGCAAACCCCTTAGGACTCGTTTGTGGGCTAATGACATCGAGTTAGCAAGGTTCATCCTTGGTAACCTAGCATGTAAACCCCACCCTTGCACTTCCTCTCATATATACCTATGTAACTTACCTATTTAAGTGCCTATACATTGTAGGAAATAGGTATGGAATGTAAGTGTGGATGTAAGTAATACCTAGTAGGTATCTCCTTACTATCATATGTAGGTAAGTAAGTAGGCAAGACACCTAGTGACTACTAGTTAGGTAGATGATGCATGTGGAGTTAGTTTGTTAGTACGAGCTAACCACCAATATGGTTAGGTTAACCACTGTGGTTTGGGACATGAATTCAACACAAAAGTGTCTCTTGTCCACAGACCATCCATCATGCAAGGTCGGGCTTTACCAGATTCAACACTCATCTATGACCTTGTGCAAGCCCTTAATTTGATAATGCCATCGTTCTAAGGCCTTAACCTTCACCATCCATCCTCCATGGTGTGTTTTTGAGTGCTAGTTCATTTTGGCCCCATTTTCATCCCTGGGATCATCAACACATAGCTCCCCTCTTGTCATATCATAATCTCATGGCATCAACATACATATCCCAACTATAGAGATGTCCCCATTTCCCCTCTCCCCACCCCCCAACCCCCCCTTTTACATGTTGGATCCATCCATGCATGGCACCTAACTAGATTCTCATGCATTTGGGCTGTGATGATCACTTATAGTTGGTCCCACAATAGAACTGTATTGCAACTAATTTGGAGACAAGGATGAATGTTTCCAAGTAGCTAGAACAATGTCATGGTGATTATAGGGAATAAACGTGGATCTCTTGGTTAATTTTGGGTTGTTTTAGAGTTATCCTTCAAGTCACCTTGTCTTTGGCCTTATTGTTGTCTTCTCATGTTGAGCTTTGAGCTATAGTTAAGGTGACCCATACAAGGGACCAACATTGAAAACTCAAAGCAAGATGACACCCTTTTCTTCTTGTAAACCTTCTCTCATGCAACCTAGATCCCATGATGCAACCACACACAACTCTTGCTTTCAAAAACTCGTACAAAATGTAACCTAAATCCCATGATGCAACCACATACAACTCTTGCTTTCAAAAACTTGCACAAAATATAGTTTTTATGCACACACAAACATACACACCTCTTGCTTTGAAAACATCACAAAAAACATAAATGAAAACTTGCAAAAACACAATTTCATTATGCCATTTTCTTTCTACCACTCCACACCAAGCCCTCTTAGCTTTCTTGGTCACAAAACCTACAAAAAAATCAAGTATGTTTTATTGCTTTCACAAAACTATGAGTTCATCTTGAGAATTCATATATGGTGTAGTTAGAAACTAGCTTTAAATATGAATATTTTGATGTTATTGAAATTAACAACTTTTTCATTTTCCACTTCAAGCCAAGATGCTATAAGAATTTTTTAAAATTACAAAATACCTTTAAAATTTTATTATTATTATGCTTAAAAGGACTTTTAAAATAATTGCAATTTTTAAGACTTTGAAAAGTCCATAAAATAATAAATTTAACTCATATTCCGCTTATTCAATGCATTTTTATTTTTTAAATTAAGAATCATGCAATATACCAAATTTTCAAATACATGGGACTAATACATTGTAAGAAAAAAATCATATTTTTGAGTTTTATAAATATGATACAAATTGTTGATAAAATTCAAAAGTTCATTACATATTGCATATCCATAATGTTGATTTTTTTTTAATTATTGAAAATTTAATTATCTTAACTTTACATAAGTGAGTTTTATATATACAATATTTAAAGGACATAGGAAAACCAACCAATGTGACATCCACGGAAGGTCATTGTAGTGTTTTTTCACCTATTACTATTCCTCACCCAATGGTGTATGTATTGTATAGTGGCCCATCTTAAACATATACAACATTTCATAACCTTAATAAAAATTTAAATTTTTTCAAATGAACATGGTGTTACTTTCTAATATTTCATTATTATTATAATCTTTGACTATTACAATGTTTATAACCTACAATAAAGGCCTTCATGAGAATTCATTACAAATCCAAGGTGAGTCCAATAAGTTCAAAGACACTCCATAGTTTACATCCATAAGCCATTTGATTCCCAAACTTTGAACAATATTTTCAATGTCCATTGAAGCACAACATGTAAATCCACTAATTACAAAAATGTTTACAACTTATAATCAAAGTCTTCACAAATCATTACAAATACAAGGTGAGTCCAATTGGTGCACAAACACTTCAACAATTTGCATTCATAAATCACTTCAATCTGAACATCTCACAACATCTTCAATGTTTGCTAAAATCACAAAATACAAGTCCATTGATTTTAGAAATATTTATATCCTACATCAAACACATACTACCAAAAAAACATACAACCAATGGGTTAGTTCTAGAATGGTCCATACATGCTCTAGTTCAACATCATGTGGGACTTGTAATTCAACAAACCCAAGGTACAATGTTGTTACATGATGTAAAAATACAATTACTTGAAGAGAAAAAAAACTCACATGTATTTCCATTAGAAAGTGGGTGGGTTTTTCATCAAAAACATTTGTTGTTTTTTAATTTTCAAGTCACCTTTCTTTTATTAGGGTTTACTTGAATATTTGAAATCGACCATGCAATAGTTTGTCACTTTTGTTTCAAGCAACAATTAATCACATATTTGTTTCTTCAAATGGATAAAGTACACAAAAAGAATTGTTGAACTCTATAAGCCTTGGGTGTTGAATTGAAACTAAAAAGTTATGATGACAAACTCTTAAAGGATGACTTGTTCATCTTAGTGATGAAATGAAACTTCCAACAAATGTCACCAAGCATTTTTATTTTTATTTTTGTTGCTAAACATGCACTATTACAAAACGTGGGTGCAACTCATTAGACCTTGTTCACTAGGCTAGTGAATTCACCATTTTCTCGTTAGATCATGTTCGCTATGATCAATTCATTCAACATCTAGTGAAATCACTTTATGTATAGGGACACGACACCTTTTGTTGTAGTGATGATCTTTTGATTTCATCTAAACCTTTCATCAATCCATCAATAATCTCTTTCTAAAGAGCAACCCATTTTGAAGGTTGAACATCTATAGAATGTGAAACAAACTTAACAAATGAAGGGTTAAAACTTTTGCAAAACCCCATGGGTGAGGGACATTCCCAAATGCAGGGCTGTACTCGGTTATTGTCTGAGGTCCCTTATTTTGAGAATACTCCAACCCTATGGCATTATGCAATATGAGGGCAGGGTTTAGGGTTTCAAATGGATGGTGCACTGGTGGGGTGTTGGGTCACATAATCAATCTGGATGTGAGGGCAGTGGGTTTAGGGTTTGTGTTGAACATGAGGGGCAAACTAAGCAACATATAAGGCAAAAAACTTTTGTGAGTCTCTTCCTGAGTTTGAGGACCCAGCCTAAGGCCCCCCTCCCCAATAAAAAGAACTTTTAAAAAAGTTGAAGCTTACCCAGAGAAAAAAAAAAACAAACAAACAAATGGTTTTTTGAAAAATCAAATTGAAAATCTTCCTTGAATGGGAGATTCTTTGGTGGTTTTTAAAAAGGAAATTATATGAGCCTCCCAACTCACAATGCTTTTGAATTGACGATTTTATGATGTAGCCAAAGTGGTGATGATCCATCCACAATATGATTTAACCAAAATTGGCTACAAAGCTAAATTATGAAAGTAAATTGTTTAAAACATTAATCTATATTTTTGGCTACCCAATTGAACAATGTATGAAAATCTGGCGATTTTTTTTCTTTTAAAGTTCTCGAATTCTGGCAATTGAAAAACTCAAAAAGCTCTTGGATTAAAAAACTTCAAAAGTGCTATTTTCAGATTTTCAATTGCCAGAAGAGAAAGAAGAGAATATGGGGAATCTCAAAAAGACAGAGGAAAAGCCAGAGAATAAGGGAATCTAGAGACATTGAGAGAGAGAGGGGGGGGGAGGAGAAGGGTCAGGATGAGTGATGCATGATTGGAGAGTGTTTTTGGTTGTGAATGCGAAGATTTAAGAAGACCATGGTCGCAGGCAACTAGCTAGATCCATGATGGTGAAGCCCGGTGTGCTCGTGCACCGCTCCCTGCCCAACCTCCAAGGTTTGCTGGGGCCTAAGTACAGAGTGTTCCCGCTGTGGGAGCAGAGCGACAAAGAAGCATATTTGGCTGAAAATGCGGAGTCCATCCGTGGACTGATAGCTGCCGCTCCAATGTGGGTGGATGCTGCGCTCCTCGACAAGCTGCCGAAGCTCGAAATTGTGTGCAAAACCGGTGTTGGAATTGACAGGGTGTGTGTTTGTTGTTGTTGTTGTTGTTGTTGTTGTTGCTGAAATTAGGGTTATTATAGTCTTTGCCTAGGTTTTAGGGTTTAGGGCTTGAGATGGAGATCAGGAATTAGGGAACGTCTGGTTGCTTGCTTACTTCTTGTAGTAGTAGTAGTAGTAGTAGTAGGGTAGTGATCAGGACTCCTCAGTCTTCCTGCAGGCACTAACTTTTCAGTATTCAGTGCATGAATGGAAATGTCAGGTAGATCTGCTCAAGTGCAAGGAACGTGGGATTGCTGTTATCAATACACCTGATGTTGGCACCGACGACTGTGCAGATATGGCCATAGGATTGCTGCTGGCCACCATGCGCCACATTTGTGCAGCTGACCGCTTTGTGCGCAAGGGCTTGTGGCCAGAGCTTGGAAATTATCCCACCTTGACTCACAAGGTACAGAAGATTATTTTACCCTTTGTTGTCTGCTGACCTGATTTCACCTCTGAGTTGTGTAATGCTGCAGCCATCTGTGACTTCGAAGGAATTTGTTATGCTGTTGTGTGATCAACGGTCATGTGTGAACGTGGAATATCCATCCAGATGAGTGGCAAGCGTTTGGGTATAGTTGGACTTGGTCGGATTGGCCTGGCTGTAGCAAAGAGAGCTGAGGCATTTGGTTGCAAAATCTCCTACCTTGCAAGAGCAGAGAAGAGTGGACTTCCCTACAAGTTCTGTGCTACTGTACTTGAGCTCGCCAAGAACTCAGACATGCTAGTGCTTACTTGCACTCTGACAAAAGAGACAACCCATCTTGTTGGTCGTGAAGTCTTGGACGCACTGGGACCTGAGGTATAAACCTTCTAAGTCCCAGCTTGTAAAAATTCGAGCAGTGTCAGATGCTTTCCATCTTGTGGTGATAGGTATGGCCTGCTGCATACATGTGGTGCTTGTATGTTTCAAAGGTTGTTGTAAGCTTGCTGGCGTGGCAGGAAATAGGGGGTGTCTTCCACAGAGATAATTATACTGATATTGTTAGTTTCCAATGAATGCTAGACCATATGGGTCATGGGTGCAGTCTTAAAAGCAGGTCTTTGTTGGACAATCTTTCCAGGGATTCCTTGTCAATATTGCCAGAGGTTCAGTGGTAGATGAACAGGAGCTAGTAAAGGCTCTGGTTGAAGAACGGATTGCTGGTGCTGGTTTAGATGTTTTCGAAAATGAGCCTCAGGTGCCACAAGAGTTGTGGAACATGGAGAATGTGGTTTTGTTGCCCCACATGGCCTGCGCCACCCACAACACAGCCAAGGCAATTCTAGAACTTATCATTGGCAACTTGGATGCTCACTTCTCAGGCAAGCCTTTGTTAACTCCTTGTGTGGATGATTAAAAGGGGCAGCTAATTGGCTGCAGATTTGTTTCTCTAGATTGAAATCAGAGTTGCTCTATTACAATGTGTAATGGAATGTCCTTATCCTTGCTCCTAATGGGCTCACTTGACACCTTACCGAATAGAATGGACAGGTTGTTGACCATTCCATAGTACGTAGTTTCCATCTGCATACATCCTGTGCCCAAGAGATGATGAAAGACAGAAGTAGTGTGGCAGGCAGCTTGTAGGGACCAACATTGTATCTCCTGCTTGAGACTGGCTTGCTCTTGCCAGGACACAATTGTTTCCAGAAGGAATTGCTGATTGAATAGGGCTATTGTACTCTGTCAGTAGGTGCATTCATAGTGGACTTGTGTATTTGCTTAGGAGACTCAGTTTGCAAATCTCTGTACAAACTTCAGAATTCTAGCAAAGGGAGCCCACCTGTCTGGGTGTCACATTTACTACAATTCCCCAAGGTTGTATGAAACTTGGAAGACAGTAACATGAGATGTGCATGTCTATAGTTTACAGTGTGATGGGCAGAGAAGTAGCATGAGATATGATCCAGGCATTTGATGTAACAAGAAAGAGATGTTTCCACATGAACATATCTGATCCATCTGCGTGCTCAAATGAGCAATCTTTTCAGATTGTTCATGACATTCAATAAGAAATGCATATTTGGGCAACAATGCATATCTCAAAATCCTGTACACAAGATTGCATCTAGGAGTGTTTGCTTGCATCACTAAGCCACCTGTGTTTGCTTGCTTGCTATGAATTGCATCCTACCTTTGAAGTCCTCAATCAAGTTGTATAAATGTTTGGCTCATGATGAACCATCAATTCACCCAAAATCATCCATGAAGTGAAAGCTGAATTCAAGGACCCACTGCACCATTGCATTCAATTTCCTTAGCCTATCATCAGAAGCAAAGTTGTGTTGGCTCACTTTCATCCATGATGTCGATGTCTTGATGGTTCTCAAAGCTTTCAACCATGGAATTGTTCTTTCATTTTGTATTTTCTTTTCCATCCACTGGCATCATCTGCATTGGTTGCCAAACAATTGTCAATGATTGAAGACTGACATAACAATTGATCTTGTGTGAACATGCTTGTGCCTTATTGGATTAAAAGGCAAGTGATATGTGCACATCCCATATAGTAAACAAGCATTCAAAGAATGATTGAAGATTTTTTTTGGCCAGTAATCAATTTTTGTTTGGTTCCCAAATATTGGCCTAGTGATTAGACATGTTGATAATGGGACAAAATTGTATGGTCTACCCACACATTCGATTTCAAAAGTCTAAAAAAATGAATGAAAACTGATTTTCAATTCTTTAAGTTTGAAACTCACCCCTATCTCATATGAGATCAGTTTTTGAACTCTTTAATGCTATTAAACTAGTGAGGAGGAAAACACACAAGCTTTCAAAACAACCAATTTAGGAGCAAAAGTTTTATCATTTGTTTGTGCCAATCATGGGTTTGAATATTGCTACAATAACAAAAATGGGTCATCCATGACTTGGACAAATTGCAACCAACATCATAATTTGTCACAAACACTTGGAATCAATTGCTTTGAACATTTAGTTGCTGATGACAATTGGTTTGTGTAGGAGTATGGTTAGCACAAATGTTCAGGATGAAGAAGGTCTCATCCAGTACCCTCCATGCAGGCCTCTCTCTATGGTTTAGCTTGCTTGCTTTTGTGCAAAGGCAAGCTAAAATGAAATGACGCTTACTCTGACAAGGTTGTTGTAGCTTGAAGATACTGTGAAAAAAATTACATTAGCTATGCCTCTTGACTGATAGCTAACATCACCAATTGAGTCTTCCTGTTGCAACCAGAAATGCAACACAAACTCAGAACAATACACATATTTGGATGTGTGCACCAGTGTTGGGCGGTTCTTTCTTATTCAAAGACAGAACCAGTAGGTAAAGGTCAGGTATATGGAACCCTGCTTGACGGTTCTCAAACAATCAAAGGACTAGTTGGTTTTCAGTTTTCAGCCAGAAACATGGTTCTTGAATTATTGAAGAACCTACCCTGAACCATACAATTCTTTGCTGGTTCTTTGAAAATTTTCAAAAGAAATGGAACTGAAAGTTATTTTATATGAACTTCTTTTTAAACACCCAGAACTGGGAGTTCTTTTGATTTTGAATTTTTTTCAAAAACCCAGAACTGGAGGTTATAACAAAATCAAAGAACTGCCCAACAATGGTTTGGGCAAAGAGATTTTGAGCAGATTTTATACACTTATCTACACCCACCACTGGGAGCTGATCAGGTCACTGGTGAGTCATGGCAGCTCGTCACAGCCTTTCATGATGAAAAGGTGCTGGTCTGATACTTTGCAAGTGAGACACAAGATCATGATCAAACTCATTCTTCTTATCATGTTAGTTTTGGTTTTGCCAGAACAAACACCACGATAGTCATGTCCTCAACTGTCATTGTGGGAGTTTCATTGATTATGAGGCCACCGCTACCATTACAAAGCTTGTTACACAATTGGGCAAGATTCCTCTTCATGTGCAATAAGAGTCACCACTTTTAAAAGACTTGATGGAATCACATGCCGAATTTTTAGAAATTAGGCATGTGATCTTTCATACATTCACATGCCCAGTTTCAATCTGATTTCATAACATGGTACCAAATTGCATTCATGAGCATGAGGTGTGGCAATACATTATTACAATGGAGGCAACCCCTGAAATCATGCATATCTTTCGTAGTTGGAGTTTTCTACATATGAGAACATTCCCCAGTTTTTAAACCTTGGCTTTGGTGATCAACAATTTGTCGGCAACAGTTTTTTAATTTTGTGATTGTTCAAATTAGGTCCTTGCAAAAGTGCTTTTTGTTGTGAGAACCCAACAAATACTTTGTTGCAATTCTTGGTCTTAAAAGCCTTATTAGCATGTGTGCCAAAACTATAGAGGTAGGCCTTGATTGTTGGATTGTAATGGATTGTTTCCATTTCGGTGTAAGTAGGATAAAAAGAGCCAAAAACAACATGTTAAGTAGTTTTTGAGGAATCATGGTAGGTTGATGTGGCAGCATGGGACTGATTAAATAGTGTGTTTTTACATCATGTCGTAGTGTTTTGACGCTGAAAAGCATTCATTTCAAGCTTTTAAAAGTTTTGAAAAATATTTTATATTTGTTAAATTGCTTACAAACTTACTCAAATCCAAATTGATATATTAGAAACATTGTTGTACAAATGTGACAAACATTTTCAATAGTTGTTTTGTTATTGTAAACATGTAATTAATGTGTTTGGACCCATTCTTAGTTGCATTACATATCAATGGCAAAGAAAGGATTGACTCCATGAACGAAAATGACACATTTGAGATAATGTCGATGGTAATGGATTCAAAATCTAATGACAATTGGTAAGAGTCTGATGAAAATATATTGTCGGACAAGATATGGTGCATAAGTTTGGTGTTGGTTTTTGGACTTGCCAAGAATTTTAAAACACCAAAATTGAGTACAATTTCAAAACCAGGGTTAAATCTTGTTTTGTGGAATGTTCGGAGACATTTTATGTTGAAGAAAGGTTGAACATTTGTTTCAAACATTGATGCCCACTCTAGAAAAACAAATGATGACACCACTAATGAAAACATACAAGATTATCGCAATTTCAGCACCAATGTCACTTCAAAAGATTGTGCTAGAGGTGGTGCAATCTTATAGGAATGACAATTTATAATTGATACGATCGTATTATATTCATTTGATGATGCAATTCACTATTAAAGTACCTATACACTCCATAATGATTTCATGTTTCTAGAAAATCAATAGGATGAATATAATTACCATTAAACTCCTAGTTGCCTATGATTGTACATAATAAACATGTTGGTGTGGACTAAACTTTCTTAGGGTTGAAGTTAAGCATGTTGGATGTTGGCCCCCAAAACAAATAATAGAAAAAACATTGAAACATGACACAAATCACAAAAAATAAAAAATAACACAATTGTGTTCTACAAATTTTGTTCCAACATTACAATTTCATTACATTTTTTTCACCTAGTTACAGTTACAACCACCTCATAGGTCTACAAGTCAAACATTGATAGAAATGCAAACCTTGATGGACAATAAAAGGTGGCATTTGTCATGATATGTTATGAAAGTGTATGTTTGTATTTGGTAAAAAAAATTCCCACATTCCTAACATTAATTATTTATATATATTCCTAATACAACCTAACAAATTGATTGTAATTAAAATGTGGTTATTAATGTGATTAATAGGATTTAATTTAGCTTATTCTTGGATGAAAATATATTATAAAATCATTCACATGGAAGGATGAAACCTTTAATAGTTGCAATGTAGTTGCAGAATGATTAGTTACAAAATACAAGATTTCTTCTACTGTAACTAATTCAATATTCATAAGATTTTAAAGGAAAGTACATGTTCATGCAATAAGGTGCTTTGTGTAGAATTTTAAGATAATACTCATTGCATATATTTCTCAAACATTAGATCTATTTTTAATGCTCATGAAACACGTTAAACAAATTGCCTCATTGTTTTGGTTCTCCAATCAAACACAATAGATACTAGAAATGGGTTATAGTCCCTTCTAACATTTATGTTCTGACACATTGCATCTTTTCAATTTTCTTACTAAATAACATTATTTAATCATAACAATGAACCACTAGGGCTTCAAGGCCACCAATTGGTGGGAGGAGACCCAATGTACTCTATGGATTGGGCAAATATGGAGCATGTTGATGACAAGCCAAGTTGGGAAGGATCTTGTAAGTTCAATGAATGTGCTAACTAGTGTCTCTATTTTCCATTTAGATTAGAGTACTTTATATGGGCTTTACTTGTAATGCTTACAATAAAGTTATGTGTTTTCTTCCTTATGTCAAATGGGTAGTTTAAAATGAACATGATAAATAAATAATAATTTAAATATTCCAAGCCTTTTTCTAATGAACATTTAGAATAATTTCTATTGTCAAAAACATTGTTTTAATTCCATGTTTGCAACCAACACTATAGAACGAAGTAATATAAATTGCTCAAACAAATTACCATCATGTAAACAAAAAAAATCATTCAAAAGTCAAAGGAACAAAAGAACATTTTGAATTATGTTGACAAAAGGAGCAAATTAAATGTATTGAAAACATGATTAAACTATTATAAACTCTAATATGGAAAATCCACATTTGCCATACAATAGTACTTAATAGCTCGAGAAAGTTCCAAACCATCATCAATGAGGACTAGGTGTCATGAATTCCTTTGAACTTTTTTATTAGCTCACAACAAGTGTATATAAGTATAATAATTTGCTCAAAATTGTAAGAATTTTTTTAAAGAAAAATTATGTGCTAAGTTTATGTCCCATTAACAAAATCAATGGGAAAACCCTAATACCTTGTTTGAGTAAAAGAACAAGGCAAAATCTATTTGTGAAAATTGAATCTCCTTACACATCCATTCACAATACGAAAAGTTTCCTTTCAAAATAACCAAAGTTGTTTGGTTGTTCACACAAATTGAAAGGGAGCATAGACAAGCTCTTAACCTCAAAATTTATAACTCCAAATGGAAGTACTCAAAGATCTTTAGTTCTTCATGATTTTAGATTAATTACAACTACAAGTTAATGTTTCAATAATGTTTTTTCATATACTATAAATCTCAGCCCCTACACCCCAACACTCTTGTCAAAACTATCTTCCAATATACATGACAACCCAAGGCACCCCACAACTTAATTAAAAAGCTTTGGTCAAAAGGGTCAAACCCTCTTCAAAATCACACACATATGCACATTATTAGAATCACAAACCTAATTCAAAAGCGAGAAAAATGGGGCATGTATGACATTGCATGATGGAACTTTCAACCCCAATCTGAAAGTTGTTGTAGAGCTTTTTTGCAAGCATGAATATCCATTACACAAACTAATTCTAACCATTGCTAGTTGCATACCCTTGTTCAAGTAAAACAACTTCAATATATAAATTGCAAACCATAGTGAAAAATATTTCACATGAAGATGTGTGTTGAAATTCAAAAACCCATAAAAAAATGCTAGAAACTCAACATATTTATTCATCACACTAATTGACTTGGCAAAATATAGCCAATATTAATCAACATAGTTCATAAGCTTTAATTCTCTTTTATCAAAAGAGTGTCAACCAAAAATTGCAATTGTTTACTTGCCAAATAAAACATAAAAACTACAACATGCTTTCTTGCAATTTAGAATAAAAAACAAGCCTTCATTTATTTGTAGAATCATTACACCACTAATTGAATTTTTGTAAGATGAAGAAAAAGAAACAACTTTACAAAATCTAAATGTTCAATGCCTACTTGCATACAACTATTACAAAACCATGTCCTTCCACACAATACCTCTTTGCTCCTCACCAAAGGAACATGTTTATTTGTCTTTTTTATTAATTTTTTTACTAAAACCCTTGAAGCTCCCTCACACGTTTGTACCATCAAACTTGTTTACAACTCTTTATGGACCTATAGCCATAAGAGTTGTATGCTTGGCAACCTATTCAAGCTTTGACACCATGTAAAATTTTATGGTATTATATTCATTACATAAAATTTACAAACATAATATTAATTCTTAATGCTCACCTCCCAACTATGAAACACACTAAACAAATTGTTTCACTATTTTGTGTTTCTCCCACTCACCACAATAAATATCAATGAAGGGTCATAACTTTTTTCAACAATTATGTTTTCACACCTTGCATATTTTCAAACTACTTATTCAATAAATATTGTTTTAGTCCTAATACGAACTAGGGGACAACTTAACTATAAAATATATATTTGGCACTTTGTAGGATTTCCCTTTTCATTACCTTGTTGTCATTGGAATACATCCTTTACAACTATGACAACAACTCAAAGTAATGGAAAAAAATCCTAACTATTTTGCTAAAGTTTGGTTGTTGTTAAACATATTAAAAAAATTGAGTTGTTATAAAATGGTTGCAGTATTGCAATTGAACCTATCATCTATTACAAAGTATGTGGCCTTGTGGAAAGTTTTGTGTCTATTGCCAATATATGAGGTAATAAGTTGTTCGTGGGCATGAATTTCTGATTATATTTGGCGTTGTATTGTGTTGGCAATTTGGAGCTTTGAAGGCAATAAACATTAATAGTGAACATCTCATGAACAAAACCTATGTAGTGAAAAGATTTGTCAAATCACACACATTAAATTAATTATAAGATATATAACATGATTTTTTCTTTTGGTGTTTCCATTTAACTTGGCTATAATTTTTATTTTATTTTTTTCCCCTTCATGATCATCTTCCCATGAATATTTTTAGCAAGTGATAAGAAGTGTTGGGGTGGGTATATCAATTTTAATCTATTAAGCATGCAACATAAATGAAAATTATCAATTTGGAATATATCTAGGTTTTGTGAATGTCCCAATTTGAATGAAGGTATATAAACTATGCAAACTATCAAACTAGGTAGGATAAAAGTAAGGAGGGCCCGTGCAATCACATTAACATGTACCATTAGCAATTGTAACCATTGCTTAATTTTGTATATTATTAATTGTTAAAAAAAACTAGAAATGAATTTTTGAATATAAATTTTATTTTCAATATATTGGGATACATATTTTTTAAAATTGAAATCAATATAATGAGCAAAAAATACACAATTTTTTTTAATGATATGTAACCAATGTTTTTAAACGACAATTAAATAGTAAAAACACACAAAACACAATTTGAAAAACATTAAATGACAATCTTGGAAAAAAAATTAATATGAAAATTAGCATAATAATATTTTTATTTTTATTGAAATTTTTAATTTTTAAAATAAAAATGATGTATTGAAAGGATTTCAAGAAGATTTTTGAAAATAAATGAAAAATTAAAAGTCTAAAAGGTCAAGTGTGGCTTTTATTCGTGTGTTGGACCTAAGACCAAAATTTGTTTCATGGATATACATGGGTACCTAATTCAAATTGATAAGGTATATTAAATACATTTATTGTGTGGACCATGATGGAAAACTTGAAACAACTAAAAAATGTAATGAGCAATGAAACATTAATACATGATATGATTATTAAAGAGAAATTTTAAAATAAAAATGTGAATAAAATCTATATTTACCCACTTGTTGATCTCAAAGGATATACTTGCCCAAACCCAATGGCATAAACAAAGCATAGTAACATTCATCTTGACCTTCACAATGGTGGGGGTGTGTTGGGCAGTTATATTATACTAGTGTGAACCCTGTGCATAATGCATAGGTGTGTTATTTCAAGAAAAAGAAAAAAGAGAGAAAAAAAAAAGGCCCAGGAAAAAAGTGAGAG
>Ga0116231_10009527_pt1 | contig 16314 bp, 15 predicted proteins | sample S1TSphgellanicum_2_FD_89695 | JGI IMG/M metagenome (GOLD analysis project Ga0116231, IMG submission 89695) | Host-associated microbial communities from peat moss isolated from Minnesota, USA - S1T2_Fd - Sphagnum magellanicum MG | ecosystem: Host-associated > Plants > Peat moss > Unclassified...
GAATTTCAATGTTGTTGCATATCATATAAAATCAACACATTAAAAATGTTAAAACAATGGTACTCATTGTCACAACATTAATACAATCCTATGAAATGCTGCAATATCAAATGGGCAAATAACAAACATTGATTCAATATAAATCAAATCTTGCATTCGATAAGTGTTGAAACCAGCCAATGGATGAGTTTAGAAAGGTAGAGTGGGTACTTAAATTCAGCGGGTGACCCGGCACCACAATGTCGGGCGAAATAGGATACTCGCCAAAACCCCGAACATTCGGGTCACCCGAGCACGACCCGGCGGAAAACAAGCCGTTAGATCGCGGTCCTTAGCGGGCCGCCCGGCTCGTCTTTCCCAGATTGCTTCCCATGCGTCTTCTGCTATAGAATGCACAATTTTTTTTACGCAGATATCGCGAAGGTTTTTGTTTGTTATTTTGGATCCAATTTTCGACATGAGTGTCAGACAGTGGAGAAAGTTGTTGAGATCTCGTGTGTTACGAAAAAAAAATTCGAAATTTTTTAACACTTTTTTGGTTTGATTTTTTGTATTGTATTGAGGACTGCTGGACGGAAAGAGGCCTAGAGGAAAGCTTGACAACGTGGAAGGGTTCACATTTTCAAATTCATATGTAAAAACTATAAAAGGAGAAAAAAATGTTCAATTATCACAAACATTCCCTATAATCGAATGTAAATAAAAAAGGCTCATATTAGAAAGTACATCGCTTTTTATAAAGGGGGTTTCTACAATTACATATACATATGTTTAAATATGTGCATTTAACCTTCTATGTTTAGCTTTTTAAGTTTATTAATATTTAGGTAAACCATTAGAGATTTTTGTCAAATTATGTTAAAATTATCAAATTTTGCTTAAATTCGATCAAAGTTTTAAATTTTTATTAAAATTGTGCCAAATTTGTGATAATAGTGTGTTGAATTATGTCAAATTTATCAAGTTTTTCCATGTTCCATCAAAGTTATCAAATTATGTTAAGGTTAAATCAAAGTTGTTGAATTTTGTCAAAGTTATCAAACTATGCTAAATTATACATTTCTTACCAATCTACAATAATTTGGCATATGTTATACCAATTTGTTATAACATATGCCAAATTTGTCATTGATTTTATTTCTTGAATAAACTGTCAAAAATGTCATATTGCAAACTATTCCATTTGTATTGTCAAGATGTTTACACATGTTAATTTATTTAATAAATTAATAAAATTAAACATTTTCATAAATGTAACCCATCATTCATAAATTAAATTCATTATTTTTTAATCATGAATAATAATCATTCACATATATGTAATTCATTCATGATTTTTAAAAAATTCACCCATGTAATAATTAAAAAGTTTAAAAAATCTTTTTGATCAAAAGATTTTTTGAACAAGTCATATGAATGTTTTCTTGATGATTCATCGAATTAAGTTTTTGAACAAATAAAAATATTCAATCCTTGTTACTTTTAATATAACTCACATTAATATAATCTCATGTAAAGTTTCAAATGCAAAATGTTGCCAAAAAAAAAAAATTATAATCTTGAAAGTTGATGTCAACAAATCTTCAATTTACTTTCCTACAAGATTCAATGAATGAAAAACAAATTACAAAATATATGACTACAATCACTTTAATATCATTACCTTATGACAAATGAATGCATAAAAATGTGAAAGATTTTGCACATTTCTTAATTTTGAAAAAATGCCCAAAACAACACATAAAATTTGAAAATGAATATTCATGGATGGTTATTATTCATTATGAACCTTATTGCCATATTTGTGTGTAATAACTTTCACATGCATTGATGAAGGTTAATGTAAGGTTTTTTTTTTAAATGTGAGGGATAATAATCACTTCAAAACCTTTTAATATTTTTGTTTCCATTTACATCATCAAGATTTAATTTAGAAAGCTCATGACCAATAATTTAAAAATGTTATGAAGATATTTTTAATTTATTAATCCTTTTCTAATTTTTCACTTTTGATCGAACTAGTTTTTTCAAACATTTCAATGAGGAATAGATATCAAGATTCATTTCTTTAACATGTTAAAATTCTTTAAATGATAATAAACACTTATCAAATTTTATTACAATTAGTTCTTAAAATAATAGGATGTGATAAATGAACAAATGTCTAAAATTTATTTATTGCACATGACATATAAATTATTAATCTTAACATAATTAATTTTTACAAATTAAAAACCTACATTGAAATTATTATGTTTTAATTTTAAATGAATAGCTATGAACATTATTTATTTATAGTTACCAAAACATATGAATGTTTTAAAAAACATGGAAAAACTATGATAAATGTAAGTGTAATTCTAAATTCAAACATAAATTAAAAAATCAAAGAACATGATAGCATGACATAAATTCATAAATTTTTTTTTATAGCAAAGTACATTCAAATATAAGAAAGAATAAGGTTTTTGTTATAAACTTTAGATTTCTTTGAAACATGAATTCAATATTCAAAATGTAAACATTGAATGATTTCTCTTTAACGTTTATGTACTTAACAAAAAAATTTATTAAACATGTTTAGATTCGTTTTTTTCTTTCCTTTTACGTGTGTTTCTTCTAAATGTGTATATATGGTATGCATGTTTTAACGCATGTGTTTAAATTTATAATTTTTAGTACTATTTTGTTTAATATTAATCATATATTTGTTTTAAGATGCAACTTTATTTTAAATAATTAAAAGTTGTTAATATATATTTTTATTGGTTTAATATAATTTCAATTAGAATTATTAAAGTGCTTTCAATTTTAAACCTAATATAAGTTTGATATTTGAAAAGTTAAATATTTATTACATGCATTAATTGTTCCTAACCAAATAAGGAAATAAAATACATTTATGTTATTAGGTTTAATGATGTGCATCAAAAAAAAAATTGTTGTTTTTTTTAAAAGTGTTATAGTTAGTAGGTATGGATGTTATAATGTGCTTTGAAACAATTTTAAATGAGTATAGTAAAAGAAATAAATTTTTTATTAAAAAGGTGAATTAAAAAATCCCACGTGATTTTTTTAATTTCATGTTCAATTTTATCAAAATGTCATTTTGAACAAATCAATTCCAACATATTTAGTTTGATTAGGTCTTTTTGGTTAACTATTTTGACAAGTTTTTTTATTGGGTTATTTTAGTTAGTTAAATTATATAACAATATTTAAACAATGATTTGAATGTTCATTGCATCATTCAAAACTTCAACAAGTTTATGCCCAAAATTGGTATTGTTGAAAAAATTTGCATTCCTATGTTTAAACTCTAAATTTTTAACCACCTTCATTTTTCACTTGGGGCCACCTTATATTGAACCAATCTTTGCAACTTGCCATGTATCATTTGCATAGAAAATATTATGTTTCAAAATTTCAAAAAGTTAATTTTAATCAAGTGCCTTTTGTTAAAGATTCATGAATTTAAACATCTAATATTTATGGTTTTTCATGTTTTGTACACTTTTTTTTACATCAAAATGTTAAATGTTATGAATTACATCAAGTAATGTGACAAGATGAGACATTTATATTTTTTAAATATATATTTAGAATATTATATCAAAATTTTGAAAATATAAATATTATTAATAGGTTAGTGGATAGTGATTAGTGGATAAACACACATGATGCTATCTGAAATGTCATGTATGCCCTTGCTCAAGAAAGTGGGCATGTTGTATAAAGAAAGTGGTGATATGCATTTACGTCATAAGCTTCATTACAAGTTGATCTCTACATGACTCGAAAGGACCAAGTTTTCATTGTCAATGTGGTGGTTACAAACCCCACATGGGAGATGGTGGTTTTGAGTGTCATTAGTTGGCCAATAGGTGTAGCTATGGAACTTAACACAATTACTAAGATTCACAAGTTTAAAGGGCTTCAACAAGGGCATCATTTTATTTCGATGGCCATGAAGGTGCACAACACACGTGGGCATGAAATGGATCGTTTCATCAAGAAGTCCTCGTCTTTTCCATGATAGACGATTGGAAGTTCATTTATTTTTGTCTTTTTGCATTCAATTTTTCACGCAATGTGTTAGTATTGTTTTCAAACATACTTTAACCTTTGCTTTTAGAAGGAAAATTGCTTTGGCAGGCGATGTTTATTCTACACCTCCCATTACTATTATATCTCATGATTTGCATGTTGGTGACATTAGAAGAGTTGTGAGTGAAATAGTTTCCTACGATGAAAGAGATTAACTTTCTCCTTTTTTTTGGGAACTTTAGGTTGTGCATCTTTTGGCCTTTCTCTAACCTTCCCTTTTTGTCTCCCCTGGGATGGTTTTGGCCATCAATTTTTTTTTTATTGGTTTTTTTTTTCTTTTCATTTTATATCATCAACAATTTCAAATGAAATAATTAGACTTCATCACAATTACAATTTTTTTAAAAACATGTTAATAGAACTTTGTGTAGGTAATTATTTCATGTTAGATGGTCTTGTAAATGTTATATATGGAACATTTGTAGATTATACAAAAACAATTCAACCATGTTATTATGGCTAATTTTTTTCAATGTTCGAATTTGATATAATACAATAATAAAATATTCACACATGCATGACAAATTTCCTAGTCTTCATAGAAATTGGACACTAATAAAAAAATTGCTAAAATAAAAATTGGTAATAATTTTTCACTTGCTATGACAAGAATTCAATTCCTTATTTAATTAGTTGTAGCATGAATTATATATACATCATGCTCAAGGTTTAACATTATATCATTTAACATTTGATCTATCAAATGTAACAAGGCACAACTTGGCATATACAACAATATCTAGATTTTTTTCAAAAGAAAAAATAAAATAAAATTCCATTGTCTAATTTTTGAACAAAAAAATACACAATTTAAAACAATTGGAAAATATGAATTAATAATTAATTATTGAAATTTTTATTGTACATAATTTATAGTTATTCACACATTAAATGCACGTTTTTAAAATTTACATTTTAAAGGTGATTTAACATATTAAAATTTATTAATGTCTCACATTCATTGTTTTAATGAAATAGAAATATGATATTGAAGAAAATGAGCAAAGTAATGAAGTTACAACATTTTACCTTATTATGATCAACAAAAAATATTGGTTCTTTACAATAATGTTGTCTTGTTATCATAGACAACAACTGTAATCAATAACAATGTTAAATAATTACATTTTAAAACAATTACATGAAATAGTCAATATAATTGTTATTTATAAACCACCAAAGTTACAAATATGTTTTTTCCTTTTTATTTTTTAAAAAATGTTATTTGTATACCTTTGAATTGATCTATTACTATAATTGGAGACTTTAATGTAAACATGTTGAAAAAACATCACAATTAGCAATGTTAAGAAATTTTATGAATAAATATAAATTTAAACCTCATTTCCTTTTCAATGTACAACTGTTCATAACACACAACTAAATCATATGTGTATGAACACACCAACACAACAATGTTATTAAATATAATACAAAAATATTAAACAAAACATAAACTTGTCTATTTTGCATTTAAACTATTATATTATGTTCCCAATTTACTTTATGAAACTTTAAAATTTGACAATTTTTTATTTATAACATGCGTTCATGTTTGCATGTTTATTTGGTTATGTATTTATTTACAATTGAATTAATTTTGTTATTTACGTATTTAAATTTTTTTTTACTTACATGCCTATGTATTTACTTACTTATGTATGTTTACATTTAATATGTATGTAAATAGAAACCTATGGTTTATAGTCATGTTGATAACTATTTACTTTAATAGCTATCCAAATGTGTAATATATAAAAAAATACATCAAGTTCTAGTAAAATTGAAACTAAATGAAATGTTCAAAATATATTTCCAAATTAAAAAAAAAGTTGAAAATTTGAATTAAATTGCTTCTTGTTATATAACACAAAGTAATAATTTTTAAAAAAAAAAAACATAAATAATCATAATACCTTTAATTTGCCAACACTAATGAACAACAATCAAATATGCTCCTCAAATAAATCTTACATTTGATTGCAAGTTAAATTAATTATATATGAACATAAATTCTACTTAACTACCTACACATTTACCTTCCTACCTAGTTAACTACATAATTAACTACTTATCTACTTACTTACACATGTATTGACCTACCTACTTATTCACCTACCCGTACTTATTTACCTATTTATCTATTTATACCTACCTACTTACTTACCCACCCACCTACCCACATATTTTTTTGTTCCTATGCATGTACCCACCCACCTATTTACTAACCCCATTTGCCTATTAACCCATGTAACCACCTATCTATCTATTTACTTATCTAAGTGTAACACGAAATTAGGTCCCCACCCAAGTATGAACGCTGGCTGATCTTGGGGTTTCTGTTGTTTTATTAGCCGTCATCTTATTACGGCGCCCCATTACTGCTGCATGGAAGGGGGGAAGAACGGAATGGGAAGGAGGCAGCTTGTGATAGAAGCTTAATAGAGAAGCTTAATGGAGAAGCAACAACAAGTTTTTCAGGCAGGCAGATGGGAAGAGAAGAGGTGGGAGGCTTACGGAAGGAGAGCTTCAAGTCTAGAGTAGTGTGGCTGATTTTTGGGAGAGATGTGTAGATTAGCATTGGAGATAACTAAGATAGGCAGATAGACAGAGAAAAACGAGGAGCTTAGAAGATTGCTAGTTGTTGATTTCTTCCGCTGCGTTAGTAACTAGAGGATAGCTAGTTCCTGAATCTGGTGAGAGTCAGGTCGAAATTGAGGGTTGATGTTGTAGACAAGTGAAGCTTGGAAGGTGATTGATGCTCAGGAAGGTGCATGGATAGATAGCTTGAGCAGTTTGTTTTTGGAGTGCAATGTTTAGCTGAGTAGTTGTTAGTCTGCTGATGAACGTACTGGAAAAAGAGGAAGCTTGTGCTCGCGGGGCATTTTGTAAATGAGGGCGTATGCAATCACACCTGTTGATGTTGTGTAAGCATCCATTATGTTCAAGTGAAGATTAGGGAGTGTGTGAGAACATTGTGACGGAGAGAAAGAAAGAAGATCAGGAGTGTGATTAGAATCAGGTTTTGCTGAGAACTCAACTCTGCATAGTTCGTTCAGGTGCTTGAGGTTGGTTGTAGAGTCTAGCACTCTCTTTTTGGTTACATAAGTACCCACCAACCCACCTACCTATATACCTATCCACCTATTTATATACCTATGTATCTACCTACTTACCCATATATCTACTTACCTATGTATTTACCTTCTTTTTTATCTACCTACTAATCTACTAATGTAACCCACCTAACTACTTATTTATTTACATACCTATCTACTTATCCATATACTTATTTACTTATGTATCTACCTACCTATCCGTCTACCTATATACTTACTACCTATTTACCTACCTACCCACCTACTTATGTATGCACATATAAAACATACATGCATACATATATACATACATATCCACCTTACCTTCATGTATATTTACACACATAGATATAGGTACATAATTAGGAGGCCCCTTAGGGCCTATGTGTTGTGAATATGGCAACATGTGTTTTTTTTTTCCCCCCTCTAAATATGGCAATAGATTCTGGACTCACAGTAAATATGGATTGTGAGTAGTGAATATGGCGAAAAATGTGAGTTTTTTTTTCCTGTAAATATGGCAAGATATACTGGACTTGCAGTAAATAAGGATTGTGTGTAGTGAATATGGCGACAAGTGAGTTTATTTTGCCGTCTAAATGTGGCGAGAGATTCTGGACTTGCAGTAAATAAGGATTGCGAGTAGTGAATATGGCGACATGTGAGTTTTTTTCCCTCTAAATATGGCGAGAGATTCTGGACTTGCAGTAAATAAGGATTGCGAGTAATGAATATGGCGAAAATGTGACTTTTTCCCCTCTAAATATGGCGAGAGAATCTGGACTTGCAGTAAATAAGGATTGTGTGTAGTGAATATGGCGACAAGTGCGTTTATTTTTCCCCTCTAAATATGGCGAGAGATTCTGGACTTGCAGTAAATAAGGATTGTGAATAGTGAATATGGCGACATGTGAGTTTTTTTCCCTGTAAATATGGCGAGAGATTCTGGACTTGCAGTATGAATCTTCACGAGTAGGAAGTTCGGTTCCTCCCTCTCTCTCGCTCTCGCTCTCTCTTCGGTCTTGCGGGAAGAGTGGTTTTTTTTTGCACAGATCTGCAATCTGCGTGTGTCTGGATTTTATGGTTCGTGATCCGGGAGAACTGTGAGTTCCTGCGGCGGGTACCATTGTTCTTTAAGCTTTTTTTTCTTTCCCCACCCCCCACCCTGGCAAGAGGCTTTCGGACAGGAAGAAGGAGCGAAGATGGCATCAGCGGTAGTGCTGGAATGCACTGCCGTTTCGGGGATGATGCTCATGAGAGCAGGCCAGCAATCCCGGGTTTTTGCAACTAGCTCCACTACTACAACAAGCTGCAAGCAGAAAATGGACTTGAGGTGCAACCAGCAGCAGAGTCTTTTGTCGAAGCTGTCACTGAGCAACGCAGAGATGATTCCTGTAGTTTGGAGACGGACAGATTCGAGAACTAGAGCTCTTGCAACTTCTGCTTCTTCTGCTTCTTCTTCTTCTCCTCCTGTTGCTGTTGCTTCTGGTGCTCCCCCTGGTATGTCCATCCTTCTTACTTCCAACTTGCAATCTAGACCTATTCCTTATGGCTTGGAAGCTCATCCATGGGCTGCAACCTTGAGAGGCCTGGGCAAAATGATGAAGAGATTGTTAACCGAAGAGATGCCAAATGTTGCTCTCGTCAAGCTCGGATTCCTCTACATGAAGGAGGTTTCTTTTCTTCTGTAGAAGAGATGTGCTCCAACTCCACTTGTAAAAACACCCCTTGAGCTTGACGATGCCCAAGATTGTCTTATAGACAATTTGCAATTTCAGACGGTGCTTTTGCAAAATGAGACTCATGGTTGAAATGAGACTCGAAGGATTTGGCAATTCCAGGCTTGGATGCGGGAATTCAGCAGAATCTGAAAAGGGCAGTGGCGAAGAAGGCCGTTGAGCTTGTGAAGTCAGGTATGATCGTTGGCCTCGGCACAGGTAGCACTTCATCCATGGCGATTGAGGAGCTCGGCAAGCTTGTTGCGCAAAACAAGGTATAATCATCACAATTTTACTCCTCTCTGGTTCGATACAAAAATTCTTCCACAGCTGAATTTGTTGGGGAACATTGCTTGAATAAGAAAATTCTCAAGGTTTTGTGGAGATTGAGGATGGGTTAAAACCTCCTCCTCCAATATGATTTTGTTTCAAGCATGCTATAAACAAGGTTTGAATCTGGAGTAAGTGTATGAAATCATGAGGGAATTGATGGCACAGTTTTTGTATTTGGAGAAAAAGAGTTAACTTCTTTCCTTGTTGCTGGAACAGCTGAAGGACATTGTGGGTGTGCCCACAAGCTACCAATCACGAGTTCTTGCATGCCAGTTTGGTGTTAAAACTGTGAGTGCTTCCTCTCTTTGATGAAGTTACACACTGCAAAATTCAGTGCTCATGGTAATCTGTTATGGGTTGCTGAACCTAAGATGTTCAGTGCTACAATGTTCATGGATGGGAGAAGATTTTATGTGATCTTTGGTTGGATGGTCCATTTCCCTACTTTTTTGGTGTATTTAGTGCAGGAGAAAAGAGCTTCTGCACCTCATCTGATTGCAAGCAGGTTCCACCCATTTGACAGGTTGACTTGAATGATGTCAATCATGTTGACATTGCATTTGATGGTGCTGACGAGGTTGATGCCTCCATGAACCTCATTAAGGTATCTCTGACCCCACTGTACCTTTGAAAAAGAATGGTTGCTCTAGCATGTATTTCATCTCCATGTTGACTTTCTGACAGCTTTCTGCAGTTCTTGGTTCTGGGGCCAAATTGCCAGAACAGACTTGAAAGGTCTGTTGTCAAGAGTTGTCATCATAAAAGAGCTCCTTCTATTTGCTGGGTGGTTGGCCTACTGTTTTTCACATTGATATTTCCTTTTGGCCATGCCTGCTTGTTTGAGCTTAGATTAGGCACTTGGTGGATTGTTGCCTCTATTTCTCATTCTCACTATCTGCTGTGGGGCAGGGTGGTGGAGCAGCACACACCATGGAGAATGTACATCCTCCTCTAATGCTGTTCCATCTCTCTTCAAGGGCTTCTGTAGTTTCTTCAAGTGGAATGGGCTAAAAGTGATTAGGGGACTGAGAAGCAGTGTTTGCATGTAGGTGGTGGATTAAATTGCAAAGCAATGTGTGATTCTGATTGATCAATCTAAAGTGGTGTCAAAGCTCGGTCTGGCTTTCTCTCTCCCAGTAAGTCATCTACTATTTCTTTTTCATGTACCACATGAGTGCTGCCATGGTTTACATGAAATTGCAAGCTCATAAAAAGAAGCAAGCAAGGATTTTTCTTGAAAGAACAGTGTAGAGCTCATGTTCCTACTCCTGTGATTGGCATCAACTAGCTGGGATGACTGAAGGGTTTGCTTGTTGAGGTAATGACAGGTTGAGGTTCTGCCATTTGCACTCTCACCTGTGCTGCATGCACTCGTTAACCTTGGGGGAGGTAAATGCATTCATGTTTGGCTATTTACCCTTTTCCATTTTGTATTTGTCTTTGTCTGCGGTGAAGTGTCACACAAATCAGTATTGATTACAATCACTGGTTTTCTCATGATGCAAAATTGCTGATTGTGCATTGCTGGGGGACAGTGCCTGAGATTCGTACTGCATTGAGGAAGGATGGACCAGTAATCATGGAACTGGGCAACATGGTTGTTGATGTCAGGTGCGACATCTGCTCTTTCACCTGAGTCCACCTGACAGTTGATGCCAGATGTAAATTACTCTTGTTCTTGGTGCCTCTCTGACCACATCAGGTTACTATGAAGCCGATGACTGTGTCAAATTATGCATATTCCAAAATTTCTATGAAGCATCCTTGTCTAAGATACGGAGATTCGGATGGTGATGACTAGGCAATTTGCCCTCCATACTGTTTCAAATTCTGATTTCTGTTCTTGAATGCAGATTTGCTGGTGGTATCAACAACCCAGCTGAATTGGAGAACAAAATCAACATGATTCCTGGGGTTGTTGAAAATGGTCCGTTGCCTGAGACTAAAAGATTTGGAAAGTTCAGATCATGAGTGTGACATTTGATCTTCACTCTCTATTGCATATGTTATCTGAAGCTGATGATAAAATGCTGTTCTGTTGCAGGCCTTTTTGTCAATGTTGCACACAAGGTATTCGTTGCAACCAAGGATGGTGAAGAGATATTGATTGTGGAACTTGCTGAGTTTGTGGCAAGCTTGAAAAGTGCTAATGAAGGAGCAACCACAGCATAACCAGCATCTCTTGTTACCAAAATTTGCCCAATTCTTACAAACCCAATCCATGCATAGCTAAGGTAAGTGTGCTGTGATCCGAAGCCGTGGGGATGGATATGTATAGCTCATGCATCAGCCTGCACTTCTGGTACACTCTGAACATGTTTAGAACATGTGTACCATTTCAGGGTCCATTCATACCAAAGATAAAAATTCTGTGATGGTAAAGCTGTGTTCTGTTCTACTCATTGCAATATATGTGAAGGTTACAAATCTGGTCAAATGAAATTGTCTTCTAGTTTTGCTGAATCCCGTCCACATGGCTATGAAATGTGAAATCACATGGACGCCTACAATGATGGCATTTGCTCCAATCACAGATATGATGCTCAAACTACGAAAGGTAATGGAAGATATGAAAAAGAAACCCAAAAAAAAGAGGGCAAACCCAACTGTGATGAGGATATATGTTTTGAAAACCACGAAGATTCAACTAGGTATCTGTCTTGACTGAATGGATGCAATTGTCATAGAAACCCAAGTGGTTAAGTAACAGAGAATTTTGTCTTCAACCACTTACAGCTCTTTCCAAGTGGATTAGTGATGTTGGTAGATGCTGGATAACTAAATTGTTTTCGGTCACAAATGTTGAGTGGGGGTTTTTTTTTTCCAATAATTTTGTGATGTAGCTGACATGGTGATCATCCATAAGTTGATTTAGCCAGATTTGGCGATAAAAATATGAAATAAAAAAATCTAGAGTCCTTCTATATCTTTGGCTACCTGCTGGAACTAAGGGGTAGAATCTGGCGATTTTTGCAAAATTTTAAGATTTTCTCTCGAAATTTGGCGACTACAAAATGAAAAAAATAAAAAATAAAAATCTTCAATTTGAAAAAAATTCAGCAATTGCCGAAATTTCGCCAAAAAAGTAAAACCCTGATGTTGATTAAACAAAAATTGGTCGACTGATGAGATGAATGATAAACCCAACAAATAGTTTTTTCTGTCGACGGATCTCCAACGAACGACAACATTTGGATGTATAACGAAACCCTAACGATAGTAGTATTTTACGTCTGCAGTGATTAGGGCTTACTGCGAAAGAGTTAGCGTCACTGCGCAAGAGCCTGGCCGTTTTGTCTCGCGCGGCTCGGAGCTTCGCCAACCTTCACGTTCGACTGCAGGGAATCACGAATCGGGAGCAAGAACGCTAGTGTGGACAAGCGAGACCGCAAAAACTTTCGATTGATTGATTGCTCATTCTTTGGTTTCGACACAGAGAGCGAAAACAAAGGTTTCTTGGCAGCATGAAGCTCGTCAGGTATGCTCCTGCCTCTACTACTCCCTAGTTTCTTTTCTTTCGCAATTTGTTAGGAGAGAGACTGACATCTCAAGATTTTGGAATTTTTTGTTATGCTGTTTCTGATTCTGAGCATTGAGGCGCGGGGCATAACGGGGGGGATGCGGGGAGAGTTAGTCGTCCTGGAAACGATGGAATGCCGTTAGGTTTGGCGGTTTAGAGACTGAAGGTTTTGTAGCGGGTGACTGTGGATTCTGTCGGTGTGCTCAGGTTTTTGATGAAGCTTAACAATGAGACGGTGTCGATAGAGCTGAAGAATGGAACTATAGTGCATGGCACCATCACAGGTTCTTCTCCCTGACTTCCTTTGCACGTTTTTTCTGGTCGGAGTCTAGGTCATGCGCACTTCTGTTTTTTTTGTTTTCTTGTGTGCAAGAAGAAGGGGTCATGCCAGTTGCTATGTGAATGTTTCAAATGCCAAATATAACGTGGGAAAAAAAGAAAAAAAACAAACAAACAAATGTCGCGCAGGTGTGGACATCAGCATGAATACTCATTTGAAGACAGTGAAGCTGACGTTGAGAGGGAAAAACCCTGTCACTCTTGACCATCTCAGTATTCGTGGCAACAATATCCGATACTACATTCTCCCTGACAGTTTGAATCTTGACACTCTTCTTGTTGATGATACTCCTCGCGTGAAGGTCAAGAAACCCACTGCTGGTATGCCCCTATTTGCTTGGAACCAACCTTTGGAGGAGAGGACGATGCAATGTTGTTTGCATGTGCTGGACTAGTTCCTAAGCTGTTCATCATGTGAACCTTGATTACATTCTTGCACTCTCTAAGAAAATCTCCCCAGTCCTAAGTCCTATGTGTGTTTGGTTTGGTCTGCAATGCTGTTCTATGTGTTTTCCAATGCTGTTCTTGTTTTTTTAATGTGATTTAGGGAAAGCTGTGGGGAGAGGACGAGGCCGAGGTCGTGGCAGAGGGCGAGGACGAGGACGGTAGTTTCACACTGGGCATAATCCTGGACAGTAGTACCATCAGCTTGGAATGGGACATGGTTTTAAACTAATCACAATGTAGTTGTAATCATGGCTCGTATATCTTCATGTAGGGTACCTCAGTGGCTGTTCAAAAAGAGGGATGAATATCTTCTATGACTCTTCACAATTTGCTTTTCTGATTGTGTGGAGCTTTTAAGGCACTTTGTTTTTGAAAACATGAAGCTCTAATCCTTCACCAATCCATTTTCTTAGCATCCTGCAACTGTTTGAGGGTAAGCCTGGCTACTTCTCATGCTGAAAGGTATCAAAGCTTCGGTTGAAGAGTTGACTCTAAGATGCATGGTTTTCACCTTTTTTCGGTGTTGCTTGAGCTATTGGTAGATTGGAAACAGGCCACTGGTTTTTCACCAGGAACTTGCCTTGTCAGATATGTGCTTTACTGTGGTTGAAACTTTAAGAATTGTGAATTTCTGAATATTTTACATCCTGTAAGGTTTTTGTGTCACACCATTGCAGCATCTTTCAGTGGAGCATGATATGAGAGTGATCATAAGGCTGGTTTGCTTAGCATCAGGAGACCATTACTGATCTCCTGTGGAACTTTTTTGTCCGTGTAAAAATTCAAATTGTGGTGAATTGAAGCAGTCGGTTGCACGAATGGGCTGTGAGGAGTGACTGTCAGATGTTAATGGGTTTTTTCGGGGTGGATCAGGTGAGAGATTTGATCACTTTCTTATTGATATCTCCATTACACTATCCCTTTAGCACTCCTTGCCGAGTTTCACATGGTGAAGAAGGAAGGACTTGATGACTGCAAAACATTTAGTTGGATTACTCCATGTATAATCTAACCCTCAGATTGTTCTGCTTCTGTCCTACCAGGATAGCTGGGTGGACAAAATACTTTTTTCCAAACGAGCTTTCTCCCTTCCCTCTTAAGAGCCTTATTCCAAACAACCATCTTATCTGTGCTCAGATAGGGTAATTGTCATACTTTGATTTCTCAGGAATAAAGTTTCATTCCTTGCCATATTCTTTCTAACAAGAAATCTTCTAATAAAATGCTAGATTAAATGAAACAAATTCTTACAACTTCCACATGTCACAAAGCAGTGTGCTTTAAGGCTTGGTTCTTATGTGGGCTACACCCAAAAGGGGATTCATCACAGGCCTGAAGATCAAAAAACTCTCTAAACCAGACAATCAGTACGAGTTCACACTGAGTAGTGAGTTTAATGAACTGTATGGCCAATATCATGCACAAATTATTCTTGTTGCTTCCAGAAAAAGAAGCTCAGAACACAGATTTTGCCCCCACCAACTTCCTCAGCTCTCAACAGTGGGTGTAGATAACCATATCGGTAATCTGCTCAAAATTCCTGTCAAACAAGTCATGGCAGCTAATCCCTACTGCTCATGAGGAAGGTGATGATCTGATAATACTTTATAATTGACACTCGAAAGGTTACCTGTGCACTCTTTCTTGTCATTTTTAGCTCTTGGTTTTGCCAACATCGCTTTGTTCCCGCTACGCCCTAGCCAAAGGTCGAAGGGTATGTGTTTTTGGATAGAAATGTAGACGCATATTTTATAATACAAAATACTTAAGAATAATCAACTTGTGCTTGTGAAGAGGAAATGATAATAGGTAGCCTGACATTGAAACTTCTTGCTGCAGAGTTCTCTTGGCAATCTTGTAGATATGAACAGAGACAAGGTGATCTATTGCAATGCCACACCCAATTTGGTCTTCAAATAGAAGACTATATTCTTTATGAATTTTGTCTATTAGAGTTCAGATAGTTGCTGTAGTGAGCTAACTGCAATTTGGCAGAGGATGCATGATGGTCTCAGCTGGGTTCTTGAGAATCAACTTCTGAGGAGCCACACAAAGATTGAAGTGAGTGTTTTTTAAGGAATTCTTTTGTTTGCAGCCAAAGTGACTGACAATCCTCACAAGGAAAGATTTAGCCAAATCTGGCTATAAACCACATATATGAATTACAAATTATCTTTAATCATCTTTTTTATGTTTTTTGGCTACACACTAAAAACCAAATATAGAAATCTGATGATTTTTACTATTTTTCCCCCCCCCCTCACTTGTGGCAATTGAAAAATCTCCAGAATCATTTCATTTTTGGACTCTTTAAAATTTTCAATTTCAAATAACATATACCCGTCAGTTATCAACCCAGGCATATATGCACACACACATACACACACACACATATGATGGGCACTTTTTATTATACATTTTCCTATGGATGATCGTCACTTAGCCTGCATTAAAGAAATTCCTTAAAGAAGGTGTTTGCTTTCATTTGACCATTTGACGTCTTTTTTCAACTTTCTTTCCACCATGTAAAAACCTCTTCAAACTTTTGTATTATAACTGGAGTGCATATCACAGTGCACAATTATTCCTCCCACCGCCTCACAAGTGGGTGGTGTTTTCAGGGTGGGCTATAGGAAGAACCCCTTTTTTCAGTAATGCCCTGGCACTTGGGCTTTACCATATTACCCTTACAAGGAGTCTGTCATTACCCAAACTACATAGGTGATGGTAATGAAGTATGACATTTAAGCTC
>Ga0116231_10009528_pt1 | contig 16312 bp, 12 predicted proteins | sample S1TSphgellanicum_2_FD_89695 | JGI IMG/M metagenome (GOLD analysis project Ga0116231, IMG submission 89695) | Host-associated microbial communities from peat moss isolated from Minnesota, USA - S1T2_Fd - Sphagnum magellanicum MG | ecosystem: Host-associated > Plants > Peat moss > Unclassified...
AAAAAAAGGAATATAAAAGTTAAAAAAGTGGAGGGCCCTTCCCATTTTTGGGAACAAGATAAACACAAAAAAGAAAACCGCCCCCCCCTCCCCCCCCCCCCCCAAAGAAAAAAAAAAGGGAAATTTATTGACAAAAAAGCCTGAATATTTTCATCCAAGTGGCAAATTTAGTCAGAAAAAATAAAAACCCCGCTCTATATTCCCACCTTGGGTGAACTAGCACCTAAATTGGTACCCAAAACCCCAAATTCATTTTAAGGTTTCTAGATATTGTAATTATCTGGTTCTTTCATAACCATGGTTCTAAAACAACCAAAGACCCCATCAATCATGGTATACAACCATGGTAATTTTTTATTTTTTATTTTTTTTTGGAAAAATCGAATAAGAGAACATATAGGTAATCGCCAATCATGGTCAGTTCTTTCATGAAAACCATCAACCATGATTAATGGGTTTTTATTTCGATCCACCCCCTCCCCCCTTGCCCTGCCCCCCACAAAAGAATCGCTTTAATAAAATGTGAATTTTCTTACATTAGTTAGGCCATGACTCATGTATGAGATCAACTTTGTGGTTCTATCTATCATAATGTAGAATATGTGGTGTTTATTGTGTCATGTATTACATTAATATTGTAGTTTGAAATTAAATTGAGCCACATATCACACAAATGTCAAACTATGATATCAATATAATATGTGTCACAATAAACACCAATATTTTTATCTTGTGATTGATGAAACCACAACGTGTCCTCACATATGTGGCATGAGCCATTACCATATTAGTGTAGGAGAAACCACATTCTATTATATGAAATTTAAACCAATGCTTCCTTATGAACTCATATAACCCCACAACACCACTCTCTTCCTTCGAAAAAGAGCCAATTTTTTTTGGAGCTTGGCCAAATTGAGCAAAAGCTTTTTGTAATTCAATTTACATCATATTAAAGACAAGGAATGACTATTCAAGCTTCTATAAGGTGTAATTTGGAAGATGAATCCACACCTCTTCCTAATACCACGACTAGTTGATTTGCAACATTTTCATTTGAACATCTCCACCTTTCATGGCATTTACCTTTGTAATGGTAACAAACAACATTAGTTGACACCCTACCATTTTAGCACTCCCCATCATTGCATCAAGATTGTATCAAAAAAAAAATTGCCATGACAAAACAAATGTTTTTGACCTCCAAATTACAACACAATATAATGACATTAGAAAGGCTTGATGATTTTGCTAACATTTAGTAGCACAATACAAGTGCAATGACATCAAATGTTGAAGGAGAGACCAAATTAGTTCCATTAAAATGTTGACATGACAAAAAAATTGTAGGTGCAAAGGAAAAACATTTATGTCCATCGTTTCTACAATTAAACAAGATTCAAAATGATAAATAAAATTTGACACCTTTTGGGATTGAGTTTGTAAACATACAAAAACAACTTTTCCAAGCTTTTGTATGAAGATGCCAATTCAATCGTTGGAGACCAAGTGGGGTGTGATTGAAATATACAATGTTGCCAAGACAATTGGACCTATCTAAGCATTTTGCAAACTTGGAACTACTACCAATGACACTTTGTAGAAAGTTCCAAATTGTGCAAATTTAGAACAAACAAAAGGTTTAAGCTTCACTTGCATTCATTGCTAGAGTTGATTTTGCAAAAGGTTTTTCATCTAGCAAATTTTTCATGACAATGAAAAAAGCTTTACCCATGAAAAGAAAGTTGTTATCAAACTTAGAAGCAAGCATGAGTGAACTACAAAATGTGAATGTTAAAACTGTTGTAGTTGGTCCTAGGTACAACATTGTTCGCATGAATAAAAAAACAATGATGGGAATAGAACAAATGGAAAAAATGGAAAAATGTGTTATGAAATTCAAGTTCAAGCTACATACACATGGTTGCAATTGTGTTCAAGAATACCCATATCCTACAAGAACAATGATGCATCTTTAGGTTTGTCAAGTGGTATCAATGCTAAAAAACCTTTGTTGATTCGTAGTTTTGTAACAAAATGTAAACCTAGCACATGTTCCCTAATTCCCAACAAATAAGGTGTGAGAACATTGGGATAAAATTAAGAAAATTTTTAAAGTTAAGATCATGATCATTGACACACCTTTAATTTTATCAAATGGTATTAGGGTAACCAATCAATTAATTTTCAATTTTGCAATGCAATGCATACTCAAGGTGTGTTCCCTAGCTTTCACAAAGAAAGAAGGCACGAGAATTTTAAGATGGGATTAGGACAAATTCATAAAAAAAGTCTAAAATGAAACCAATTTACACAAATCAACCAAAAAAATGTTAATGCAAATTGGACCAAAATGTTATATGAAAAAACCATGAGGAACCCAATCCACAAAATACATCATGGCTCAGACTTGAAAATAGCTTATCATTCTCCTCTTTACAATATATCATGTGATTGACAATGAAGGCTTGCATCAAAGTGGCAAAAAATCTCAAAATGAATTTTTTATAATTTTATTTCGTAAATTCATAACATCACAAGATTCTAACTCCCAGAGTGGGAAAATCATTTGGGAGTGTTGGGATTCATTAGATCCCACATTCATGAGAGTGTGCTTAAGTTTTAAAACAATTTTCCATCTCATTCTCACTCTCATAGTTTAACCTTGTTTGTTAGTGAAATGTCAAGGTTGTAATTGGTGTTGGGTGGGCATTTATTAAAGCATGAACTTGGGTATGTGACATCTTGATTACTATGTATTGGATGATTTTTTATATTTTGCTTGGGTGGGCTTCCCTTTTATGAACTCCATTTAAAACATTGATGGGATGCACATTGTTTGGTATACTTGTGTAAGGTATTAACAACTCATCTAACATCTCCAACATTAATGCCCTCACATTAACCTATGTTGAAATTAATGATTAACATATTTATTAAAAAGAAATCATATTCAATTGTGAGGTGATCAATGTTTTTTTTCCCCCAACTTAGTGATGTAGCCAATGTGAAGATCATCCCAAAACAAATTTGGTTTTAATGACAACACATTTGTTGAGGACTATATAAAATAGAAGGTTGTCAACAATAACCAAAAAAAAAAAAATTCTCATTTTTGACAAAATTATGGCAACATGTTCTTCCAAAAAAAAAGGCCCAAAATTTCAAAAAAAATTTGGTGATTTCATTTGCATTGTGAAAGAAAAAATGACATTGATTTGCAAAAAGATGAAAATTATGAATATGTTCATCAATGCAAATGCTCAAGTTTATAGGCATCACACTTTTCCATACTCATTGTGCATGACCTTTGTAAAAATAAAATGAATTTATGTTTATGCTTAAAGGGCTTAAATTTGCTAAAAATGTAAGAAGCGTAAAGCTTCACATATGTTTTTTTATTCTAATGACATGTCCATTGAGTATGCTTGAAAACCAATGTTTGCCCAACAATAGTTGCAATAGTCGTGTTAAATGACAAAACCAAAAAGAAAAAACTACTGACTAATGTAGTTTGGAATCACAATGATACACATATGAACCACAATTTAATATATAGTCACAAGATTCATCGTTCATCATTGCTGAAACTTGAGAAGAATCACCACTTTTTTCCTTATAATATATTATATAGTTATTCATGAAACTTACATTGAAACAACATTTTTCCTAAAACTCCTAATCCAAAACCCAACACTCACCAATGTGCCAACCATTGAAAACTTGTTATCACCAATTGTAGTTCATCGACAATTAAGTTACCCAAGCTTCCACCACGATGACCTATCTTGTTAAGCTTGCTACCTCCACCACACACTACCTAGGTAACTAGCTACGGAAGTGATAAATTATGCAAGTAAGTAGGTAAGACACTTGATGGGTAATAGGTAGATAAATACATGTGAATGGTTAGTACATAGTTAACCACTCTGGTTAGCCATGAGACAGGAACACAAGGAATAAAAGAAATAGAAATTTTTTTAAATCAATCTACTTAACATTATGATTAAGCTAAGTATGTTTGAATGTTTAGGTGAGAAAGAAAGTGGGAAAAGTAGGGGGAGGGGCACTAATGGAGTGTGTGGCAAGCACAGAACTTTCAGTAGGTGTAAAGGTTAATTTTAAATACTACTTATGATATATTTATGAGTTTTCTTAATGTCAGTACATGGTTTTACTTTTCTATTATGATTCTCTTGTGTGCTGCTCTTCTGTATACTATATAGTACAAACATCAAAGCACTTTAATTTAAATACCCACACTCCTACCTGACATAGCTTCAACAAATGTCTAAGAGGGGTACAAATAGGGCTAGGGTTTGGAGGGGTAAAATTTGTGACCTTTTTCTTAAGCCTTTTTGGCTGGTTGGAGAAATGCAAAGATCAAAGCCATACACTTTACACTATGATTTTTTTAATGGTGAATTTCACTTTTTTAATTTTGTTATATGGGGAAAAAAAGTGTTTTTTTTTTCCAGTGTAAAACGTGTCATTAGAAAGAAAACTGGCACTTTTTTTGAAAAAAAAATTTTAAATGCTGAAAACACAATTCATGCAATATTCTCCAAACATGTCCTCAATTAACTATTCCAATTGTCCAGTATTTAAAGTTAGATTCTATCTGTTTGTAAGTAGTTTGTTGGAGGATTTGAACACGGATTGTATCTGTGCATGTTTAGACTATCCTTCCATTCCATCCTCCAAATGGGATAATCTGTTTGGTTCCATTATCAGTGTAATAAGAACCAGCAACCATCCATCTTTTTGAATATTGTACTAGTCTTCTGTGAAAAGTCTTCTCTTGCACGTTTCACCTAGAGCAACACCTTATTTCATTGCCATTTGGTGCATGTTTAAGTACATGCATGACTCATGAGTAGCAAATTACAGGCATATTTTAAAAAGCTAGCATACTGTATTCAGTCATGCGGCTATAAAACTTATTAAATAAAGTTATCTGTAAAGTCACCCTCTGCTTTCAACCCCTCAGGGGTATCCGCAAAGTAATGAAATTTTATTAAATCTCAGTGTGAAATGCTGAAACTCAGCATTTAGTGCACAAGGTTTGAGACTAAGTATAGCAGTTGTACAGGTAGGAGCAGCGAAACTATATGTAACAGCGGTGAAGGCGCCCGGGAAAAGGGAAAAAGGAGATGAAACTCAATTTACCACCAATATTGGTGGAAAAACTAGTTTGGGTCCTAGTCTTGTAAAATTTCATTCCCAGTTAGGCATTTGGTGGCATATTGTGCCGAAATTGGCTGTTCTCGCCGCCTCAACGCCAGACTTTACCGATAACTTTAATATATCAACTCTGTACAGATTCATTATCTCAATTTGTGATATTAGTTGGAGAAAATGACCTTGATTTCATTCTATTTTCATCAATCCATTGCATATATTTGCTTATAGACAACGATGAAGAAAATGCCGACAAAATGTCCAAATAAGTTTACCCCTAGTCAAAATGAGCATATCATCCTATTACCAATTATTTGCTTGCTCCTTGAGTAACCAAATACACTCATTACAAAACACAATTCTGTGAGTACTGATGAGAGCTATCTTTGATGATTTTTCCCCATTTTCTCATTCCCCAACAACATATTACCTGTGAGTACTCAAGTCCTTCAAAATCTCCAAACACAAGAGTCAATTATTGGCCATTTTATAGTAGACTTTCATTGCACGATTACCAAAAGTGAAGAAACCTATAATTGGGTATGCCTTGTACTAGAAGGCTATTCGATTATTAGCCTTTGTTTGGCTATGGGTCTACTTACCCTATATGCAGGTATACACTTGATATAGAACTAACATGAATCAAATATATATCATTGTTGGTTGGTTCATGGTAATAAGTTGGTTTAGGTCTAAGTTTGGGCTATTTGAACTCAAGGTTCAAAATTTTGTAGATTGTGCAACCCTTCTTCCTGATGAAATTGAAACCTAAACTTAGACCTGATTACTGTCCCTTTTAAAGCAAATTCAAGTTCTTTAAGTATATAAGTACAAGTTTTAAGAAAATAGCTACCTAAAGCTTCTTTTTTTTCTATGACAAAATTTAGCCAAATAGCACTAATAACTTAATCCCTCTTTTTTCTGTTCAGAGCAAACTTAAGAAAAAACCTCGTTAGCTTAAATTGCTTAATTTTTGCCATGTGATTTGATGGAGATGTTAAAAAACACTTGCATTAACTCCCCGGGTGCACTCATTATTTTTGTTATCATTCTTTCATTGCCTAATTATTTTCCTTATTTATGGATGGTTGGGCTTACTCTACCATTAGCTAGCCTAAATATTGCTTACACTTTTGATAAGTGTCATTAGTTTGCTCCTACTCAAAAGAGGAAAAGGTCGTCATTTCTTTGTTGCTATTGCAAAGTTAGGATATGAATCATCTTTTTTTTTCTTGAAAAATCTAAAGATGACATTAATTAAACCTTATTCTTTAGGCCATTTCTTAATTGACTATAAATTACAATTAATACACTTTTTTTAATCTTGAGTGTTTTGCATTAGTTGGATAAAAATTAATAGTATAAATAATTTTTAATTTTAATTAGGGTAGATAGGTCAGTGAGCAAACACATAAGAACTCAAATGAGGTCAGATCCTCACAAATTGTTCATCTACTTGTGAAGTTCAAAGAACATTTGTAGCCCTCCACCTCGCACTCTCAATAGAGCAAAAGTTGGTTGATTCATTAAAGGAATGGAGGAAAACATGAGGTGTTTGATGTAAGGGGGTTCAATGTTGAATGATGAGTGAATTATAACAAATTAGGATTTTGAGTTTAATCTCTTTGATCAATGCATCTTTGCCTTTGGAATAAATAAAAGTTTTGTAAAACCCTAGTTGGCAAACCCATCAAGTTTTAAATCACTCAAAACACACTACAAATGAGAAAAATATGAGGCTAGAACTATAGAGGGGTTCAAAATTATTTTTCAAATTTGTTGAAACAAATTATCACTCATCCTCTTCCTATGTTTTCTATGTTGCTCCTTTATTTCCAACATTCCAAGAACATTCATAGCGTCTAATTTGCATGTCCAATGACACAATAATTGCTCAATTTGGTTAAAGAATGAAAAACAATATTGAAAAATGTTCGATGATAATTATGTCTTCGATGATGGGTGATTATATTCTAGGTGCATTGCAAATGGAGCCAACCTCAATTTTAAAACAAATTAGATTGACTGGATTAAAAATTGAGAAGTTTTTGGAACCAAAGGTTTTAAACATCCAAAAAAACATTTTCAAAATTACGTTGTAGATTTTCTCAAACCAAACCCTAAAAACTAGAATCAAAGGTTTCTTTTTAAATCAATAATTATTATTGTTTTTGCTTTTGGGGGAGAGACTATGGAATGATGGCCCTATTTCATTTGGTCAATTTGACACATTGTTTAAATTTCAACTCATCAATTCAAAGCAAAAATGATTAAAATATGAAATAGTGTTGAACAATTCTCAAAATTGAAGATAACATATGAGTAAAACATATGAATAAAAGGAAACATAAGATGAAAATTTGGAAATTTGGTGTTTTTTTCAATGTTCGACAATTTTTAAATTAGGGATAGATAAATACAAAAAAAATCAGAACTGCCAATTGTGAAAAAACTCAAGATTTGCCCAAAATTAATTTTTTCCCCTTCAAATTTTCAATAACCCCTACATTCACAACTTAGATACTTACTTCAATTTTATTATCATTTATTTTAATAGCCTAATATCACTAGGTATCTATTCATCCCATCCACCTCAAAACTTTGAAACTTCAAAATACCAAACACAAAACTATCAAAGTTCACAAGAAGAAAGGGAAATTACCCCTCTCTTCCCTTCCAAAACTTCACACCAAAAAATAAATGAAAACCCACAAAATAACAAAAATAAAATTGAAGACTCTGAAACTTCAAAATACCATAACAAAAAACCCTCAAAGTTCACAAGAAGAAAGGCAAATGCCCCTTCTCCTCACTTGTGAAAATTCATACAAAAAAATTGAAGACCCCAAAATGATAAGAAAAAAATTGAAAACTTCGGAACTTCAAAACACCAAAATAAAAAACCCTCAAAGTTCACAAGAAGAAAGGCAAATAACCCCTCTTCCCCCTTATGAAACTTTGCACACAAATTTTTTTTAAACCCACAAAATGACAAGAAGAAAAATTGAAGACTCCCAAACTTCAAAATGTTAAAATAAAAAACTGTTAAAATTCACAAGAGCAAATCACCCTCCCCGCTCTTCACACAAAAATAATAATAAAGACCCACAAAATGACAAGAAAAAAAATTAAAGACCCTTGAACTTTTTTTATAAAAACAAAACATCCTCTAGAGTTCACAAAATGAAATCCAAAAACCCCGTTCCCCCTAGAAAAAATAAAATGAAGACCCCTAAAATGACAAGAAGAAAATTGAAAACTCTTTGACTTCCAAAAATTAAAACTCCAAAAATAGGGATGTTCACAAGATCAAAACCAAAGGCCCCCAAACTTCATACCAAATAAATAAATAAAACCCAAATCGCCCAAAGTTGAGAATATAAGATTGAAGACCCTTAAACTGCCCAATGTTAACAAAAATTCAAAGAAAACAAAATGGAGGATCATGAAAGGTAATAATAACCAAACTAAATAACCCCAAGCTCACAAAAATAAAAACCTTGAGTTCACAAAACAAAATTGTGAAAATTTAATGGAATAAAATTTAAACAAATAAGTAATAATGCATTTAAAATAAAGTGGTTCATTAGAATATTTTGAAAGGGCTTAACAAGGAGCAATAACGAATATGTGAGTTCAAATCTCCTAAGCTACATAGGATATTGCCTATCAAATAATAGCCTTATGGGGTTAGTTCACATGAGAAAGAAAATTTCATAACAGGTCCTTTTAAGTGAAATATTTTTTCACAACCTTTGGGGGTCACTTCAATGAATTTTTTCGCCTCTAATGGGATAACTCTAATGATTTTCCTTTGGTTGTCAATGGTGGGTCAAATATTTTGTTTTTGCTGCTAATGGTGGGTCATTTCAAGTGATTTTTTTTTCCCCTCTCAATGGGAGGTCACTTCAAATGACATTTATTTTTCACTTCCAATGGGGGGTCACTTCAAATGATTGTTATCAATGGGGGGTCATTTCAAGTGATTTTTTTTTTTCACCACCAACAAGGGGTCATTTCAAATGGTTTTTTTTTCACCTCAAAGGGGGGCTCGCTTCATGTGATTTTTTCTGCTCCTCAAGGGTTTTATTTCTTTGTTTTTCTAGTTCATAAGACTTGATTTTTCTCCCTTTCTAGTTGTTAGGGTCATCATTTAGGGTTTTTTTGTTATTATCATCACCCAAGGTTTTATTTCATTCCCTTTGTGGTTACATAGGATTATTTCATCGAATTGTATTTCAATCTATGACAATTAACTGATTTTTGGTTGGAAATTGTGACCTATTGAAAGATAATGGGTCTCAAATAAGGTTCATTTAGTCTCTTTGCAAACACATTTTTATGTTTTCAATCTTGTTGTGCTCAAATAGAGTTCTTTGTTTTGAAATCATTAGACTTTGATTTAGTAAGGCCCAAATGGCAAAAATAGATGAACGCCCAATTCTTCTAATGGAAGACATTGATTATACAATTTGCAATGTTGTTTTTGAATGTTTTTTGAATGTTTATAGCAAATCCTCAATTTCATCTACATCTCTTTTTAAATGTGGCTTTTTCATATCTTCATGCAAATGCCATTAATACCGTGGGTACCACCATAATCACCTTCAGCATTAAAGGAGGTTTGATCAAAACACATATTTAATTCATAAAAAAAGGTTTTTTTTATGACAAAAAAATTTATCTATGAAAACAAAAACATACTATAACAAAGGAGATTGTGATTAGATAATTGAACTTTCCATATACACAAAAATGAAAACCATTCTAGCATTTGATCCTCTTGTGAAGTTGCATTTTCTACCAAAAGACGCCATTCATAGTTTTTCCCATTGCATGTTCCAACTGTTTATTATAACCACCATTGTTTTTGATGTTATTGGAATGCATGGTGAGATTGATAACAAGTTTGAACTATTGGTCATCAACAAAATAGTTCAAAAAACATTCAAATTATAGGTCTTTGAATAAACATTGCTTTTGGTTTTTTTCAATTTGAACTTAAGTGCATTTGTTTGGTTGTAGGTGAATTTTGTTGCCTCATTTCATGTTGAGTTTCATGATTTAACATAATAGTTTTGGAAAAAAATATTACCTACATCTTGCATTGTGAAAATATTGCTTGTAGCAACAAGGGTGGTGTGTGTTTGTTCGCCATCACTTTGTCCATCATTATTCTAGTGCTGTCAGCTTCATTGCAAAAAATTTTGAAAAAGGTTTTCAATCTCCATATCAAACTTCATTATGCCATAGCTTGCAAGGTTAGTTTCATTTATTCATTTTCATTGTACTACAATGTTAGATTCCAATGTAAATAATTAGATTTTTATATGTTAGAGTTGATATATTTTAATTTGTTATATTTTTTTCACATTCTGATCTGACATGAAATATTAAACTTTCTAACACTTGAATATTTTTTATTAAATTGATGGGTGTTTGATGGTCACAAATCCTTCCACTTTGCCCTATAAGCGAATTTGCTCCAAATGCAAACTTGATGATATTTATAGACAACCTTCTAATGGGTTGTATTTCTGCAATTTGTGTAAAGTTGCTACAACATGCACTTTTGGTATTCACATCAATATGACAATTGAAGTTATTGATAGTCCACCATGCATTTCCCATGTCAAAACTCCTTAATTATTTCCCTTGTTAAGACTCCAAGAAAAATATTTATGATTGAGCTCCTTGGAGATTTGAAAGTTTCTAGTACTTTCCACTTGAATCCAATTGGGGAACTTGTTGTATACAATGAGAAATTCCAACCTCAATAAGTTGTAGCGGTTGTTAGAGAAGTTGAATATTATTTTTATGCCTGAATTTTTTTGGGATTTTGTTTTCGTTGAGATGTTTCGTATTTTGTATGCATTTTACTATTTTTGTATGTAGATAGTTCTTTACAACATATTGTAAAGCCACACCTTTAAAGTATCAATATAACCATATTTTATCCTTATTGTTGATTTTTTAATTCATTTCTAACTTTTACCAAAACATTGACAAAAACATCCACATTTTCAATACCTATCACCATACCAACATATCAACATTAACATACCACATACCAACATACCACCATATACCTCACATATTTCCATATTATTTTTATAGTTTAAGGGGTTTTCTTTTTCCCCCTCTTTTTAAAAATTTTCCAATATTCCATTATCTTGCCCAAAAACTATACCATTATTAGAATTCAAACATATCTTGTGAAATTGAAGTCTCCAAATTAAAGAGGCAAAATATTTTTATTTTTATTCCCAAATTAATGGCATTTTGGTGAATAGTGCATTTGGTAGTGTATCAACTAATTAGTAGTGGGCCATTGTCCCGTTTTTCTCTTTATTATTATTATTTTGTTCAAGGATTACTTAACTAACATTGTGGTATAGGCTTGTACATGTTTGTTTTTCCTTTATATTTTTTTGTCTTTTTCTTCTTTTCTTTCTTTTTTTTCTTTTTCCCCTCAACAGCTTCCTTTTTTTTTTCTTGGTTTTGCTTCACACATTAGTTAATTAACATTTAGGTAGCTTTTTAAACATTGATTTTCAGTTTGATTATGGGTTTGTCATTGAATTATTTTGTTGAAAAACATTAAGCTTCTCCCATTATTCAAATTACATAAACACAAGAATATTTTCTTTTCTTTCATTTTTTATTGACCTCATAATGAACAACGATCTTGTGCTTCGTGGTCATCATCTTCAACAAATTCAAAATTATCCTTTTGTACATGGTGATTGTTTGTTTGAATCTTTAATATTTTTTTCATTATTCCCAAATTTCACTTCAATTCTAAACTCAATGCATGACCCATTTTGCACAATTCCTTCAACAAACTCATTAACCCCAAAATTCAAGAATTGATTGATATTCATTTCAATGTTTTTTTATTGTATGAAAATCATGGTATAATTTTTTTACAAACTTATATTCAAAAAATGTGCATAAGTGCCAATTTTGGAAGTTTATGGGTTGATAACCATGCCATATTTTGTTTGGCAAATTATTCACATAGGTCCATCCATGTTTGATCAAAAACAATTGTGCGATATTTTTTGAATGGGCGATGTTCTCATAAGCAATAGCACATTAAAATTATTTTATCATGATGACATGGTAAAAGTTAGAAATGGGCATTATTAACCAATCACTTTTTATAATGCTTCATGGGAAATAGACCAAAACATATTACCACAAACAAAACATACCAACCAATCAAGAACAATGCCCATTAAACAACGAGGTAAAAAATGATTTCTACTTTTGTATGGAATTGATGATAATATGCACCCACAAAAAATTATATATATATATATATATATAGAGATCACATGAAAATGTGATTGACAAACCTAAATATTTCCATTGGAAACCTATGCACAATGAACAATTAAAAAATTTAATGATTACATCTCCATATTCCACTTTAAAAGATATAACAAACAAATTTTTTATCAACAATTCCACCTTAGAATTGAGATTCACTCAAGCATATTATCATTTACATCACTTTCATACAAAAAAATGTAAATCTTGTAAAAAAATTTAACTCTTGTTCATAGAAACATCAATAAATACAAATGTCGGCCTTAATAACATTCCACAAACACATTATTTTAAACAACATTCACATGAAAATTCACAATTTGACATATCGACATGCAATAACCCTATAGAACCACTGTAGATTGAACAACCATCTTCAACTAGTAATGTTCATAATACATTGACTTCAAATATAATACATGAAAATATTTTGACAACATTGGAAAACCCTTCACCATTGGGAAATCCTTCACTTCATTGTGATAAATATTTTCAACAATTATTTAATACACCCATTCATCCATGTGTGTGTTATCATTGATTGTGCTTTTAAAAAAACAAGAAAAATATTAAAATCCATGATTCATAAATATTTTTTACATGTTCCACCTCAAAAAAAAATCCATTCTTGTGTAAAAGTTTTTTTTTTTTAATAATTAAAACAAAACACCAAAGCTTTTAGTTCCTACAAATGTTAGATTGAACAATGACATAGATTTTGTAAAAAAATTAAATGAATTAAAAAAATGACTAGTATCGTCTCATTTAACATTTGTTCAAATTTGGCAAATCCAAGGTTATGAACAATATAATAAAAAAAGAAGTATTATAAATGTTTCGTCCAATATCAATTCTACCCAATCAATATTACCTTGGTTTCTCCATGATGAAGCAGCAATTGGTCTATCATTCAAATAAAAATATGGAATATAAATCATCATATTTAACAAGTAATGTCCATTTGGACTTCATTGTGTTGGCATTACATGATTTTCTCAACACACCATTATATGAAAAATTTGGAATAACAATTCATTCACAATGACTTAATATGTTCACATTATTGATGTAAACCAATAATAATGTTTCTTGCGAAGTAGATGACGATGAATCATGTGACCATAATAATGAAGATAAAATTGAAGAAGAACAAGAAGACATATTAATAGATACAAGGTGCAAAACATATTATCTTCTAAACAAATATATGATTATTTTGAAAATGTTGTAATTGTGGCACTAGGCCAAGATTTCAAACCATTGGGCCCTTTTCAAGATCCCCATTTTGAAAAATTGAACTTTCCAACATTGTTTTTTAGACAACCACATAGCAACCAAGGAACAAAAAATGTCTTATCAAATGATTGCTTATTGGGAATACTTACATAAAAACCATAATTTTGCCACTTGTATACCAAATTTATTTTTTAAAGCTATCAAAGTATTGATTCATTATGTTATTTTATCATCTTGGATTCTTATACAAAAAGGGAAACTCCTTAGACGTCAACTTCAAGCACATGATGTCATAAACAAATTAAATTTGGATGTTATTTTAGATTTTGATTTGGGATATATGGATCTTTTAAGACTACATATTTCACTTAATTATCTAAGTTGATTAAGGAAAAATGTCTTTGTAATGATTTGACAATTAAGTCCCCCAACATTTTTTGTTACATTTACTAGTGCTAAAAGTAAATGGCTTCCTTTATTAAAATGTTTATATGACAAATAGTAAAAAATTAAAATCTAACATTCCTTTTGACAAATTAAAACCCAAACATGTTACAAATATTATACAATGTGATCCTATTACATGTGCATGATATTATGATCATTGTATGAGATCTTTTTGTACATTATGTATGAAAGATAAATCCATTTTTGGGCATTTATTAAAATTTTCTTTGTTACAGAATTTCAAAGTCATAAATCAATATGAACATGGATTTTTATAGGTTCAAAATGCACCAATTTATGGTTTGGATTCAAACAATACAATTGAAAACTTTGTGGATAAATATATATAATGTAATAATAATAAACTAACACCCACTCTTTGTGAAGTTCAAATGCATTGTTACAAAAAACTTGTAAGAAGAAAAATCAAGCCACTTGTTGATTTAATTTTCCATATCTTCCTATGGAAGAAACAAAAATTCTTGAACCATTCCCAAGGGAATCTTTGACCCCCTCAAAAAGGATTAAAGGTGAAAGCATGGTAAAGTAAACAAAAAAAGTAATTATTTCCAAGGTAGCCCAAAAATGGTCTAGTTTGACACAAGTAGAAAAAAATAGATTGAAAATAATTGAAAATAACATAATAAAATAATGGTGATTTTCTTTGAGTTTATAATGAAGTGATTACAAAATTTAAAAAGCTTTGGTAAAATAAAAGTAGATAACAAATATGTTTGAAAATGATTGATCAAATTGAGTTTAAACCTACTTTTCCATTAGAAGTTTGATGTATTCTATTATAATATTTAAATGTTGAAAATTTACAAATACATTTTCAAGCTACATCATGTTGAAAATGGAAAATATTCAATAATTCATCTACTTTCATGTACTTGTACAAGTTTGAACAACCAAAAAAGTTTTTAAAAAAACAATTATTTTATAAAAATATATTTGAATGCATATTAGATATGTGATTAATCAACATCATTGTGATAAAATGCCAAGTTTAACTCAATTGAGACTTCAACATTGAGAACCTTCACCATGTTGAGTCCAAAAGGAAAAACAAAAATTGTGTTCAATTCAATTCAATTCAATTCAAAAATTTGAATTGACTTTAACATTTTGAATTAAATTCATTGAGTTGAATTGAATTCAAGTTGCATGCCATGTCATTCAAAATTTTATTAAAATGGAACTTAATTTCCAGAAATCCAAACTCTTTTTTTCATCATTTCATTGTCATGAGTTACAAGTAGGCATATTGGCAAATCAGAATAAGTTTAAGTAGGTAGCCAAGACTAGAAAAAAAGTTCATGTTTTTCTTAAAACTTTCATATTTGGTATGTATCCGAATTTGGTGAAAAAATCATCACAAAATCCTTTTAAAAAAATCCCTGAATTGGATTACCCATAAACTGCATCTCAACTATTGTAGTACCTTGGCAGCTCCAACACATGTTTGTGGAATAATTAATTAATTAATTTTGAAATATTCATTTTTGATAGACAAATCAAATTTTTTGAACATTCAGTTGTTTCCTTCACAGATTTTTGTTATTTGAAGAAAATAAAAATTTGAAATATTCAACATTCCTGAAAATAATATAATTAGTGTCAAAGCTGCCAAGGTAGTAAGGTATTGTTTGTTGATTATTGAGAAAATGGCAGGTTATCAACAAGAGCCCATGGGTAGGAAGTCATTCATAACCAAGCTGCCAGGCTTGAAACTATTTTTATATGAGGATTCTTGAAAGATGATATTAATTTTGGCTTGGGTTGAAACCTTGAGATTAGTTATAAAGTTATAATTATCTTGAAGGATTTTGGTTTCTTTTAGAGGATTTTTTAAAAAAATTTAAGATTATATTTTTTTAATGGTGAAATACTTGAATTTCCATAATTCTTCTTTTGCCTGAAGATACTTTTTAATGTAAATGGCAAGGCCACAGTCCGACACACCCCTTAACCAAAAAGAGAGTGCTAGATTCTACAACCAACCTCAAGCACCTGAACGAACTATGCAGAGTTGAGTTCTCAGCAAAACCTGATTCTAACCACACTCCTGATCTTCTTTCTTTCTCTCCCTCACAATGTTCTCACACACTCC
>Ga0116231_10009529_pt1 | contig 16311 bp, 18 predicted proteins | sample S1TSphgellanicum_2_FD_89695 | JGI IMG/M metagenome (GOLD analysis project Ga0116231, IMG submission 89695) | Host-associated microbial communities from peat moss isolated from Minnesota, USA - S1T2_Fd - Sphagnum magellanicum MG | ecosystem: Host-associated > Plants > Peat moss > Unclassified...
AGGGGGGGGGGGGGGGTATAAAAAGGACTTTCTGCAAAAGATAGATTGGGGAAATTGTTCAATTCTTAAAGTTTGTCGGTATTCCTAAATGCCTACTAAACTATTAAAAAAAGAGAAAAGCCATTGAACTTGTTGCACCAAAATTTCTATTGGAATTGTGGGACCTTGGTAGTTTGGTTTGATTCTTCTTTCATTTTACAAAATTATCCTTGAATTTTATTTTTCATTCCCTCAAAATATTTGGTACATATTCAAAGTTGTTATTTTTTCTAGATTTCTATCATATTTCCATTCAAGTATTTTAGAGTGATCTTCCAAGCTACATTAGTGACCTAAGTACCTAGTCTACTTACTTAACCTACTTATTTACTTAGCCTCTATACCTTACCTAGGTAACCTTAATAGGTAGGTATGTAATCGACTAGATACCTAAGAAAATATTAGAACTAAGTACCTAGTCTACTTACTTAACCTACTTATTTACTTAGCCTCTATACCTTACCTACGTAACCTTAATAGGTAGGTACGTAATCTACTAGGTACCTAAGAAAATATTAGAACTAAGTACATTATATGTACAAGCTTGCCTTACCATTGTTCAAAATCCACATGCCCAATCAAATATCTTCATAGGCTACCTATTGAGGATATTAAGGCTAGCTACCTAGGTAGCCCTACATTGGTTACCTACCTATCATGTAGCTATTGGGACCAACTACCTACATAGCCATAATAATAGGTAGGCTACCTATTAGGTTATGAGTATTAGACTTAAGTGATAAGAAAGTTGAAATTGATGGTTAGTATGTACAAGAGCATATACTAACCTATTTGTACCTAAACTAATGAAAATCATTCATCATCCATCCAATGGATGAGCAAAGTCAACCATTTGACTTCAATTATGCCAGATCATCATAAATGTGTGACATGAGGGGACATGCCATGCCATGTCATACGATGATATTAACACAAAGTCAAGCAATTCATTATACAAAATCATACTTAATTAACTCAATAATAATAATAAACCTACGATTGTAGTCAAAATAATATCAACCCTACCATTGTAATCAAAATGATATTGAACCAACCATTGTAATTAACCTTTATACTTGGTTGGTCGATGTGGTTAGTAACCTAAATTTTTTGACAAAAATAATAAAATTGTAATTTTAAAAAAGTCTAATTTTTTTGCCAATTGCAATTTAGTTGGTTAAGAAAAAAACACTTGTCCATTTTGTGTATTGTAACATTTTACAATTACAATCACAATTATCCATGCTAGAGAAGTCCACCAAATACAAATTGATAATTGCTTAGATATGTGCAATTCTTTTATTAAAAAAAAATCCTTCCATCACCTAATCAAACATTTTGTAATCAATCTAAACACAAAATTGTTTTATCCTCAGTCACCCAAATACCCATTTGGTAGTCAGATTGGCCACAAATTAACATTTTATTGGCCTTGCCTACTACCAAGAAGGCAAGGATATTGTGTTTAGATTCATTATAGAGTATAGTACCTTAATGGATTTTGGCCCCTAGGTAATAATAATAATAATAGGTCTATTTATTTTTATATGAGGATTTTTGAAAGATGATATTTTGGCTTGAGTTGAAACTTGAGATTAGTTATAGAGTTATAATATCTTGAAGGATTTTGGTTTCTTTTAGAGGATTTTTTTGAAGATTTATTATATTTTTGCATGGTGAAATATTTGAGTTTCCATAATTCTTCTTCTTTTGCCTTAAGATACTTACTTTTTAATGTAAATGGCAAGGCCACAATCTTGTTCTTTAGTTTCCCAATTGACAAGTTTGTGATGGATTGAGCCACAAAGAAAATTGATCCCTGAATCACCCAAATCAATCATTCAAAGATTAATATAAATTACAAAACAACCCAATCAACCATTTTGGTGATCAACTTGGCAACAAAATGCCTTTTTAATTGACATAAAGCAAATTTGGATCAACAAAAGATTGCATTCAATCTAATCCCTGGAGGCTGGAACACCCAAAATCAACCAATTTTTGTAGTAAAATCTGGCCACAAAAATAGCAATAAACCTAAAGCAACCATCCTATTAGTTTTTGCAGGTTAAAGTAATGAGTATGATGATGATGATGAAGATGCTGATGCAATTCTTCTCTTCAGCAGAAAAAATGCATCATTGCTCTTAACTAAACATCCTCAGATTCATAGTAATCATGTTGCTTGCTGTTGCCCCCCCTTTCTTCCCCCACTTCTTCACTTCATTTCTTCACCCAATTCTTCAGCCCGTTCCTTCACCCATCTCTGCAATCATTTGTTCTTCACCCATTTCTTTTCTTCACTTCATTTCTTCTTCAACCCATTTCTTCATATGGTGCACTGATCCGAATGCAAGTGAGGTTGCAAATCTGGAAGCAGGCTTGAGGCTTTCTCCTCTCTCTGGGGTTTTCTGGATCAGGTATGCCTCCTTGCTCATTGGAAGTTCCTTTCTTCAGATTTGCTCTTCTTCTTCTTCTTCTTCTTCTTCTTGTGTGCATCAACTGTGCTATTCTGCATTTGCAAGTTTCTGGATTAGGTCATTATCACCATTGGCTTTTTAGTGTGGATTTCTGATGATATTTCTGCTGGTATTATTTTCTGGGGTGCATCTGTTTTGTAACATGGCCAGATCTTTTTGTCTCCAGGCACTAGATCTATCAGTGGTGGTTGTGTTTTTTTTTCAAGCTCTTTCTGGGTCATCACCTTGCAAGTGGTTTGTTGTTGTTTTAGGTGGTCAGATCATCACTAGGTCATGCTTGATGTTACTCATAGCTTAGCTCACTTGGTCAATCACACATGCACAATGTGTGAAATGTCCAAGTGTGAACTTCTGGGTTCTAGGGGAAAGATTTTTTGTTGATCTTGTTATGGGTCTTATGATTGTCAATCTCTGGATATGGAGGCAGTAGCCCTAATAATAGCAAAGAGAGATTCAGTCAGGTTTATCAGCAGAAATGGTGCCAGTCAACTTTTGAAAGTTTTTCCCATAGCTAGAAAAATCCAGAGATTTAGTCTCTGTGGTCAGATACAGGGCGATCTTGTCTTCTGAGCTTAAATTTTCTGTCTCTAGAATTGTGGATCAAACAGCATTGCATGCAGATCCAGAGGTTTCTTAGCTTTCAGATTTGTGCACAAATCTTGATGTGTAGAGAATTTGGGGTGAGAGACTTCTGAAAGACCGACTGTGGGTTTGTAGGATAGTTCCAAGTCACTGTGGAAGAATGCTGAACTGAAGCATAGTAAATAGAATTTTATGAACTTTTAAAGTCTTCATCAGTTTCAAATGATCTGTTATGAATACATGGTGCAGTGTTCAAGCTTGGCAATGGGGGAAGTGACAGAGGACACAGTGCCAGGGTTGGCATTGCTGGGGGCAGGACAGTTTGCTTGCACAACTTATGTACCAAAGCTTGGAGATTTGGCTCATCTTGCTTCTCTTAAGATCATCTGGAGTCGCTCAAAGGTTTGTATGATCACAAGCAAAATCTTCTTGTGCTTCTACCATTGTAAGGAACTTAGGGTGGGTGGGTCACAAAATGGGTCTATTATTCCAGGGCAAGAAGGTCTCCAGTTTGAAGATTTTCAATCTCTCCTACTATCAAGATTGTCTGCAAACAAAAATTCAGGCCTAGACACAGAAGAAACAAAAACAGGGCCCTGTTTAACAAGTATGGAGAATGAGTGGCAGGATGCAGCTTTGAAGGGATTGGAACTGGCAAAACCTTATGCACCCGAAGCAGAAGCAAAGTGGGGAGACGAGGGCTTGGAGGCCATATGGAATGATAAAACAATTCATGCAGTTGCTGTTGTCTTGCCAGCACAAGCTCAGGTTTGACCCCCACCCAGTGGAAGCAGTTTTGTCTTGGCATCTCTACCTAGTGTCTAGGACTGAAAAACAAGGCACACTGGTATATAGTGGCATTACACAAAGTATTTGCTGCAAAGGGCTTGCTATGGTTCCTTGCAATTTTCAAATTGAACTTCACCTCTTCCCTTTTAGGTTTTCTTTTCTTCTGGTAGCAATAGCAGCTTTAGACAAATGCTTGATACAACCAGCAGCTCAGCATCAATACATATGTGTTGCTTTTTGCAGCTGAATGTTGTTTTACAAGCGCTTCAAGCAGGAAAGCATGTGATACAAGGTGCGAATTCCATTGATAATATCATGCAGTGTTTTTGTCATCTCTTGGCAGTTTTCAGCATTGGGAACTTCATTTATTGCTCTGGATTGTTTTGGGTCACTCTGAGTTTGTGATCTCTTTCAGTTGGTGTAGGGTTAGAAGGCAGATCCAGAAAACTGTTCCAGGCTATCCTTTTCTAAAGATGTATGACAGAGTAGTGCACCTATTTTCTGAGTTTTATATTGTTGACAGCTCTATCGCAATTTATTGTGTTTTGGAGCAAGTCAATTGGAGTCAAAGCATGTTCATATTTTTTTTCAGGGGGACTGATATGCGTTTGATTTTCTTTGTGGATGGCCTTCTTTCTTCTTGTTATGCATTGGTGAAGAAAAGCCTGTTGGTCCAAGTGAGTCTCTGCACTCCTTTAACCCATTGAAATACTGTCACAAGTTTTGCAGCGCATATGTCTGATCTGATATATTCAACAGGATAGTTGTGACGTGAGACTTCAGATTTGCCATTGTATGCTCTAAATTCTCAATGCTATAGAAAGTACTGTTCCTTTCTTCTTCATGATTCCCCTCTACCCAATGTATGAATCCCACCTTCCTCTCTGCTAATGTGATAGATCATGCACATGGGTGCAGCTGTTGCGGAGGTGCACAAGGCATGGTCAGCATATCAAGCTCTCGCTACCCAAAAGCTGAAGCTTCCGATTTGGGCAGTAGCAGAGAACTATCGATTTGAGCCTGGGCTCATTCAGGTGCAGCTCCCTCGACCATGGTTAGACCAAGTTGAACTTGTCGGATTCTTTCATGCTGATTTTGTTGCAACTAATACACTGGGTTTTTGTACTTCACCCCTATTGAGTTGTTGTGTTTTTCCAGTTGCAATAATCTGTTGGAATTTTTCTCTCGCCAGGCAGCAAGGTTTGTGAAGGAGGCAGGAGCATTGATGGCTGTTCAGGTCACAATGGAGGTACCCATGAACAGCTCCAATCCCTACTTCCTCAGTACCTGGCGCCGTGATCCCGACTTCAAGGTAAAAGACGATCTGGACAAAGTCATGACAAGTTTCATTTTCTTTGCAGTTCTAGTTTGTTGCTTCTGTGTTTTTTCTTCTAACCTATGTCTTCAGTCCTTTTCCGGGAGTTTTTCTTTAACTTAAAGGAATAGTTTTGTGCCCTGGTCCTGATTTCCTTAATTGTGAGAAAGGAGATTTGTTGATACTTATGGTGTGTGAGTTATGGTTCTGATAATGCAGGGCGGATTTTTGATTGATGTCGGTGTCCATTTTATTGCAGGACTGCGTTTGGTATACTCTTCTCTACTTTCATGAGTTCATAATTTTGATTTAGTTCTCAGTTTGTGATACACCAAATCTCTAAACTCTGAAGTTAACCATCTCATGCCAGTCAAAATACTACAGCATAAGGAAGAGGCTCTCTCAGTCACAGAAGCTTCAGCTTGTGTCCAAGGCTTTTTTTCCCCCCTGCATCTGTATGCATCTTCACATTAGTGTCAATTGGGTATGAAGGATAGGAGAAGTTGAAAATTTTCAGACATTCCATGGTGTGGGTTTTTTGAACCTTTTGCAGATTGTGGGTTCGGAGGTCTCTTCTGTGTCAGCTTTAGCCACACATGTCAACTCATCATTGCCCAACCCTGACAATATATCCTCACTTCTGTAAGTTACCATTCTTCCTTGATTCATGAACTAACAAAACCACCCACCTTCAACATTTCATGCATAGAAACATCAGATACTGTCTTTAAAGGCAGTGATTGTAGCAGTTCTTTGTCATTACATTGACATGATTTTCTATGTGTACAATCTGCCAGGCAATTTTCAAATGGATGTACAGGAGTACTCAACCTTTCTCTCTCTGCAACAACAAGAAAGGTTGTTGCCACTCTGACATGAAGATACACTGGTTACATTCGTTCTTCCCTTTCCATTAGGCTAGCTTGACTCTGAACATGTTGATGTTTTGAGTTTAAGCTCTCCTGGCCTAACCACAGTTTGTTCTGTAGGTAAGCTGGCGAGTTGTCGGCTCTTTGGGTACAGTGGAAGCTGTACGTGGTGTGGAAGATGGAAAACATGGCTACAAGGTATTGTTTGCTTGCACCATAGTCTTGACATCAGACATGGATGCCGGTTACAAATGTTTGTTTGGAAATGTTGAAATAGCCACAACAGTTGAGACTCAGTTGTGGCTTTTTCAATTGCAGTGTACATTTCACCCTTCTAAAGGGAGTCCACAGGAAGGTTTTGGTGCCTTTGCTGGTGTGCAAGAGGAGTTAAAATCATTTGTAGTGGATGTGGCACAGTCTCTATCTGAGGTATGTTTCAGTCTTCATTTTGATCCGTCTATTGCTCTTCTTTTTATCATCATGTTTCTCGCAACCTACAAAGACCAATGATAGTGTTCAATCATCCTGACCAACTAGAAGTATATGCCTTTTTACCTGATCACCTAGTGAGTGTTGTTGCAAGAAACAAGGGAGGGTAATGTTTTCTTGACAGGAAATATTGGAGATGTTAGTTCTACCTTGTGCATAAAACAAATATCTCCAATAGTTTCTGTCAAGAACCACTTGCTGTGGAACATGCAAAATCTACAACAGACCCTAAATCAACAACAGGAGGTCAATGTCAAGCGATTCAGAGTGGATCAACTGAGCTTATACCTGGTTGGAATCATGACCTCAGGAAAGATCAGCAGAGCAAGCTGACAAGCGGAGCTCTGTCCTGGAAGCATTGCGGGATCTGGCTGTTTTGGAGGCCATGCTTCAATCCAGTGACAATAAAGGAATTCCAACTAATGTTGTAATTGACATGAATGCAGAGTAGAGGTCTGCATTAAAAAATTTATACAAAATTCTTGAAAGTGGACTTATCTTCGTCTTGAAATCATCTTCCATATACACCTAAAACTATATACTTAATGCTGGGTTAGTTAACCAAAATACAGAGCTTGAGCACAGGTTTTGGTCAATAAAGTATTCATTGAGCTTAACCTCTTCTCCATAGATTTTTCTAAGGCTTTTTTTCTAAGGCTTTTTTGCCAGAAACATGTTGGTTTAAAGGCATGTATGATGATCTGCTCTGGACCTCGCAATGTCTACATGGCTGAAAACAGTTGCCACAAATTATCAATGAATGAAGATGTGCTCAGGACTTTTCACAATGCTGCAATAAACCCATTAGGTCTTGTATTTACAAAAATAACCTCTGCAAATATTGGCCACAATTTTTGCATATTGATCCAACTGCCAAGTAAATTGCAAAAACAAGATATAATTGACTGTTGAAAACAAATATACCAAAGTTTTGTAGACAACAGAAAGCACTCCATCGTTTTGACATAAGGAAGCTGAAAATTGGAACAATTGTCAATTGCACAAAAGAGAAGTAGAGCAATCAAAAATGTTTTTTTTCCTCCCGCACACAACTGGCACCTGTTAGTTTATCTGAGCAAACAAAACTTGGCAATACTTTTTGGATAATCCTCCTTAACTGCTCCACCGGTTCTTTCTGGACTCTGCTGCAGCCTTCATAAACACAAGATACACTCTCATCAAAGAAAACCTACTTTCAGAAACAAATAAATAGTACACTGGTTTTCATATGTAAGATCTACCAATATGTGCACAATTACACATCACTTAGAAAATGCAGATAAAAAATCATTGTTGCAGAAAAAACTCCAACAACAACAATTTGGAGCTAACACAACAATGAGTGCAGTCTTAACCTTATGAGAGTCACTCACAAAGTGCCAGACCGTCACCATTGTCACAAGCAGCAGTGATGAGCTGCCATGACTACCAACTGACTGCATCAGCTCCCAACAGTGCACAAAGATAAAGAATATGATAATCAGCCCCAAAGTCTTGGCAACTAGAGATACCCTGAAACAGAAAAGGTGGGGAGGGGGAATGTTGTCAACTCACTGCAGCCATGATTTTGTCAAAGGCATCTGAACCATTGTCGTTAATGAACTGGGCAACTGAGTTGCATGCCTCTGGGCTTATGGAAGACAAAAACTTGCGCTGGGTGTCAGTCAGCTTCGCATCTGCATTCTGAACAGTGCTGTAGAAATAGGGTCTCACATACTGCTCATAAACAATAGTTCCTCCTCTGAACTGTGGCAACACCAACCATGCTGCTGCTGCCAGCTTAATTGTGGACCACAATGGAATCCTAGTGTGTAGCCAAAACAGAGATTTTGAACTTCCATCATCAGAAGCAGAAAAACATATCACAGGTGAAATCTCTACCTCCAGCATCAGTTTACAAGACTATTTCTTGAGTAAGAGATCACAATATCTGTGTGCACATTTCAAGTTTCTTGCACTACAAATTACTATTCGCTTCTAGTTCCAAACTTGATTTTTCCAGCAAATCCTTTGCATTGCACATGCTTCTCACTCTCTATTGTGCACATGGACAGATTCAATAAGGTAGCAAGAAAGTAAGACATAGAGAAGTAGGAGAGTTCTTTTTACCATGCAAAAATGGGAGCTGCAACCAGCTCCAAAAGTGACACAAATGAATACAGCACCCAATAGGTCAGCCATAGCTGATCATCTTCCTTGAATGGGCTCTCTATAGCCTTGATTGATGCATAGCTGTAACATAACTCCAAAACAGAAACCCAAAGCTTTATGGATCATCAAATCTATTTCTGCAGCAGCAATTCTAAAACACAAAGAAAATCCAAAACCCTAACTGAAAATTCTTTCTTTTTTATACATATGAAACTCATCAGAGTCAAAGAAATTCCAACTTTGCAAAAACACCACTGGCACGCATTTAGTCACAAGACAAAACGAGATGGTGATGACTGGAGCTGGAATAAGCAATGGGTTTAGGGTTAGGATACTCACAGAGGGTATAGTAGCATCACCACTGGTCTGCAAACAACCCAAATTCAAGCATCCCAAAGCTTAGCAGCCAACAACATCCGAGTTCATTCACTAGCTACAAAAAATTCAGGTAAGTTTCTTCGCCGTAGAAGACATTGTTCTCTCTCGTATTCATTAATACTTTCATTACCATTTTTAACCCAGAAACAAAGAAACAGAAAAGACAAACAAGAAGGGAAAACATACATAATTGCAAACCCCAACTACTCAGCACATTGCCATGCACATAGAGCACACAACGTACCCTGCTAATGCATTGGCACGGAGGACTAAAGCCCAAAACCACCCCATCTCTGCCCGCCGATGTTGCAAATGAGCACCTGCCACAGAAAGAGATAATCCGTCCTTTGTATTAATATATGCTGCGACACGTGGTTCTGCTCTCGCTTGTTCCTTCTCGTTTCCCCTCTCTCTGTCTCTCTCTCCCACAGTTGCAAACAAAAGACTTCTTTACAAAAACAAAAGACAAGAAGTGCAAGCTACAAAACAAATGAGGCTCCACAACAACAGCAACCCAAGTCAAGTTTTTTGGATCCTCGACAACCTAATGAAGAATTAGAAAGAGACGAGGATGCTGACAAACAGTGGCAGATCCGCGCAAACAACAACAACTACTGACCAAATTTGAAAGGAAAACAAACACGGCAAAATCTGCGCAACCACAGCGACCCAAGTCGAGTTTTTTGAATCCTCAACAACCCAATGAAGAATACAACGAGACGAAGTCGCTACCAGCCACCAATCCGCGCAACAAACTCACCTAATCCGCCGTGCAAAAGTGTGATGCGCAACAACCCACAAACAGCACCAGGACGCAAAACGCAACCAGAGCAGGAAAAAAAAACAAAAACAGTCGTCCACAAGACTGTAATCCGACGGCTAGAGATCACGCCACGTAGACAATCTATAGGAGAGACGTCCATATGAGTGCCACGTGGCAAACCGATGGCGTCCCAAGACGCTGTACTGGAGGAGGAGGAGGAGGAGGAGGAGACGCCGTAAGATTTTACCACGATTTTTATTACTGCGGAGTTTTTTCACTTTTACCCCCCCGCCCCTTCTTCCTACGGTTTTCAACAAAGTTTAGGTTTTCTGGTAAGTACAATTGGCGCCCTTTTTTCCCCATTTCAAATTATTTAAATTAATGTTTGGGTCTTAAATGATTTAAATTAATGTTTGGGTTTTTAATTATTTCAATGAATTTTTGGTTTTTAAAAATTATTTAAATTAATTTTTGGGTTTTTTTTAATTATTTAAATTAATTTTTGGGTTTCTTAATTATTTAAACTAATGTTTGGGTTTTTTAATTATTTGAATTTATCAAAGACCGCAAGCACGGTTCCGTCTTTTTAAATTATTTCGGAATCAGAGAACCGCCAGTTCTCGTTCTTTTGACCCCCAAAAAAAAATTTCAGAATAAAAAAAGAACTAGGAAAAAAAAAATCATCGGAATCAAAGAACCGTCGGTCTCAGTTATTTCCAAGTTCATAAAAGAACCGGCGGTTTTCATGAAAGGACCCAGCCATCCATCAGCTTCTTCTTGTGGCCAGTTATTTGACCCCCGCCCCCAACAGAATTGAGAACCGTGGTTATATTCCAGAATCAGGGTCTGTGAGGTTTTTGAGAGCCACGGTTATGAAGCCTCCGAACCACCCCCTGTTTCTAATAACCGTCCATCATGGTTTTGTACTCCCATGTAGAATGTGATTTTTAGGGGGGGATAAATAAATACATAATTAAATTTTTTCAAAAATTGGTTTGCTACCCATAAGTCAAGACCACACCAAAAATAAAAATAATAATGCATATTGAATAATATTGGAAAATTAGAATAAAATAATAATGCACAAAGGGTGAAAAAAATCAAAACAATAAAACACAACCAAAATTAAATGGATATATATATCACCAACAATCCATAAGTTTGAAGTTTAGGTTTAGGGGGCTTTAGGGGGGGGTGTTCTAGGATAAATAATTAATTATTTATTTATTTTCAAAAATTGGTTTGCTACCATAAGTCAAGACCACACCAAAAATAAAAATAATAATGCATATTGAATTATAATATTGGAAAATTAGAATAAAATAATAATGCACAAAGGGTGAAAAAAAATCAAAACAATAAAACACAACCAAAGTTAAATGGTTATATATATATATGACCAACAATCCATAAATTTGAAGTTACTTGAACAAAATCAATATATGGTCACACCTTGGTAACCCATCCTGTTTGAAGTAGGTTCTATACATAGGTAGGTAGGTAACAAAATTGCCTCAATGGGCAAGTGATGTCACCACATGTCAAGTATGTGATCAATGGCTTGGATGTGTCCAATATCTAGAGCAAGAAATTCAATTGCAATCGAACAAATTACATTCAATCTAGTGTGAAAAATGGACAAATGGGTTATATTATTGAATTTTTGTAGCATTTTATCAAACTTGGGCTTCACACTACTTCACATTCTTCCTTAAGGCCAACTACACTTACTTGTCCATCCATTGACATGGGACTCAAAGGATCAAAGAGCAAGAGCTACTATTCTCTTAAGTATAAAGGACATTCAAAGAATGCATGTTTAAAGTTTTGAAAATAGTAAAAGAAGTTTGGGATGCTTTGAAAACTTTATTAACCCTAAATATATTAAGAATTGCATGAATTTGAATTTTTTCACAAGGAAATTTAACATAATTACAATGAAAAAATAAAAAAATGTTGAAAAACACATAATTGAATTTTGGAATCTCCTAAACCAATTGACCACAACAAGATAAACAATTTTATATGGAGAATTCCCATGTGTTTTATCAGGCTCAATGCCAAATTCACTTCCTTCATTAATAATGGCAAATTATTAAAGTGGGAACAATGCAAGTTATTGGCTTATTATTAGAAGAAAATTGAGAGAGAAAAATGAAAAAGGTGAAGGAAAATAAGTTCTCTTGGAATAGTTTATGGGTTTATTTTTAAATTTAAATTTAACAAATTCAAAAAAAAAAAGAAGTTTTCTAAACAATGATAGTGATGTTTTTAAGTGAAAAAACTACTTTGTGAGATAAGCTTGGCATATATGTTTTATGATTTATTGAAGCTTAAATATTCTCCCAATTGTTGTTGATAGTCTCAATTCAATAATAGCATAATGGTAAATATAGTTCTTCAACATTAATAAAGAATTTTCCAATAATAATTCAAATGTCCTAATTAATATTTTTATGTGGTATTTATATTAATAGAATATGACAAGAATCTAAAATGGTACAAAAATGTATAGCTAACATTTAGTGACCATGTTGGGGATTCAATTCAAATTGTTGTTGGAAAAACTGAAGAAGAAGATTATGTAATCCTTCCTTGTGTAATTAAATTAATGGAAGATGAAAAAAGGAAAAGTTGAAGTAAACAAATTAGATTTGGGATTATGTCTAATCCATGTACTTTATATAATTTTACCTTATGGATTTATAGAATTGTTGGGAGTATTTAAAGTGGGACAAAAAGAAAATAAATCAAATAAAATGACTATTATGGGTGCTAAACATGTCCATGTTTTTCCTAATTTGTTCACCTATTATGAACAAGATACGACTGAATCCATTATTTTATTTGATTACTACAACAATGTATGAAAGATGGTAGAGTATGATGACTGTTAAGAAAGGGAACTATGAATGGTTCAAAGAAACTATAACGATTGATGAAGGGAAAGAAAGATTAAAAATTCACAATAGATATGGTTGGAATTTTTTAGATTACTTGTATACACCAAGAAGAAATCCAAAACTTGATAAATGGGGAACATTTGTTGAAAAATTTGAAACATTGCCTGAGAATGTTCAAGAATTGATAATCAAAAAACTACATGGGGGAATGGAAGTCTGGTGTATACAATTATGAACACTGATAATTGATACTACACAATTAACAAAGTATTGGAAATGACTACTAGTATTTGTGTGTTTATTAATGTTAATTTCAATTAAAAAAGTTGCAACCTATCACATTATTAAATGTCATGATAAAAGAGAATTTATAAAACCAAATATTGATGTTTTGGTAGAGAAATGGATACCATGTGATTTGTTATGGACATTTAGATTTTCAGGATCTAAGTATACAATGAAATTGAAAGGAAATGAGAAGTATTGTCTAGAAGAAATTGAGTCAAAAGAATTATGGTTCACAATGATGATTTTAGATCCATTTAAAAAAATTGAAGGAAAAAAAAAAACAAAAACATGTCAATAGTAAAAAAGTAGAAATGTTTAGGAATCTATGACGGATAAAAATAGAAACGTAAAAAAATAAAATAGACTAAGAAAATGGAAACGGCAGAATTGTGAGGAAACAAAAAAAACAGTTGCTCAGGCAAAAAAATCTTCTAAATGGAAGGGGTTGAAAACTATTTTTAATCCTTCTACCAGTTATCAAGTACTTGATTCTATTGAAGAATAAATATAAGTGATAGTAGGGTAGACGATAACTGAAGAAACAAATGGTCACCCAGTGAAACATTCAGTAATCTACTAAAATTGGAACACCAAATGAAGCACAAGAAGAAGGTGATGAAAGGAATGTTGATGCATTGCTGAAAACTCCCAAGAACTCCAAAGGCTACAATTAATGTTTTCGGAATGTTCAATTGAATCATGAAAGAGGGATGATCGCATGTACCAAGAAAACGGTCAAAAAAAGATGCAATAGAAAAAGCAAGCAATAGTAACAACACATTACTAGTTTCTAAAAGAAAATTATTCAAATTATTTTTCAAGAGCCCTGAACGCATCAAGCCTAGTATTTTTCTGAAATTACCACTGACTATTATTGCATTGATAATGAATGTTCCACCCATCATGGCGGTACCCCTTGCAAATGTGTTACGAATATAGTTACTAAATATCATGATAGTGAAGTTCCGGTTTTACACATTCAACAATTGACGAAGGTATGTGTAACTAATGGAGAATATATAGTTTACCACAAACTACAATATTTTCCAAATTCCTTGAGGGGAAGAGTTGCCAACCGGTTTGGAAGATATGAAAGTGCTCATCCAACAACGACATGGGCAAAGGTTCAACGTGCCTTTATAATTTGATTTAGTGAAATAAGAAGTGAAGGGCAAGCAATTGTTACTTCACAATATGCAAAACAAAAGAAGTATAATGATTAGTTCCTCTGACTGTGTGTAATAATTCCTCAACAACCGAACGATATTTACTTGAGAAAAGCCTTTAGAGAAGGGCTACGATACCAATTAGGCCCAACTTCATGCATTCTTAAGGTATGCAACATGGCCCTTCAAATCGGTATGCTAAATATGATGATTTCGCAATCCTAAGTATGAATCATATCCATGGGAATTGGTTGTAAATTCATCATGTATCCTCAACGATCACTTGCACATTTATTATATCCTTGAGGACCGCCTACACATGAATTATATGTTCAAGGAACACCTGGCCATGGATCATTTCCATGAGAACTAGCTACACCAGCTTCGTGTCCACATCTTGGAAGTGGATGACCTTCACTACATAAATAAAAGCTAATTTATTCTGATTGTTATAACTATATTTTAACTGAATATTTGAAGCAATCCAAAGGTTCGTTGCAAAATGATTCCACCCTTCATAGCAAGTCAAAATAGACTCAGGAGAGATGATGAAATTATGTGCCACTATTAAATTATTTGAATGATATTTGAAAAAATTCATGATCTGCTTAGATTTTAAAAAGCTTGAATTTCTTTCAATGAGCATCCAGAAATGCACCCCATTCAGCTTCTCATCTACATAAACTAGTTCTATTGTGCCTATGTGTTTTAGTCATAATTGGACCTAGATTTGTTACCCATGTACAACTTTGCATCAAGAAGTTGCACAACTTTCTTGTATGCAATTGAAACCTTCTGGTGTGAAGCTATGCACCTCCAAGGATCAATATAATGACATAGTTTCTTCAAGTCTGGTCACATGATTTATTCTTTCAGTACAAATGGTTGCACCCTTTCAATCAAGCACTCTTTTACAATCTTCTTTCCAACAGACAAATAAAATACTAAGTGTTATTAATAGACAATTCATGTTTGTGAAAGAAGGAATAATTGAACATAATGTTCAAACACTAATCTATGCCAAGAAGTATAGGTATCTAGATATGTAATTTTTACATTAGAACTTTGAACTAGGTGTGAATAAGAACAGGAAATTCCAAAATCCATGTGTTCAGATGTGAGTGTTAGTTTTATTGTTCTCACACAAGAAGGCATTTGAAGACCTTGGCCAATTTCCATGATAAAACTTAATTTTATACAATTTACTTAGAAGTGGATGGTTGGGAAAGTTAGATCTGGGAAGAGACAATGTATTTTGAAGTGTGCATTCAAACCCCAAAATAAGAACTTACCCAAAGATGGTGTGAGTAATAGAAATACCTCTTCATGCTTATTAGAGACCATCAGTGTTGTACCTTATTTGAGTAGTGGGATAGTTCTGCAACCTCTCATCAATATTGTACCTCAATTGAGTGGCATGATCATTCCAAGTTGCAACATGAGGTTTCCTGGTTGGTCTCCCAATATGCATTTTTTTTCAACTAAAAGTGCAAAGTTCAAAATCTACAATCACATTGCATATCCACCTTGATTTAGCCACAACACACATGGGAAGCTCATAGGAATAAGAAATCATTATATATTATGTGGAAACACTATGTTAGAGTTCATGCAGGAAAAAGATAATATGAAATATGTGGGAACATCATCCCTTTAGATTCCTTTGTGTACAACATTTTGTATCAGTCTCCAATACATTCACAACTCCTAAATAGAGTTGGGAAATTATAGGGGATTGGGATTTGGGGTTTAGAAGAAATGGGACTACAAAACAACATTAACATTTAGAAGTCAACTACTTTTCTCTCAGCCCAGAATTTTCCAATACCTTCTTCTGGAGAATGGAGTGCTAACCATACTGGGGTATCAGCACCTTCTTCAACTGTTTTCGTTCCCTTGTTGTTATTGAGATCTGTGGCAACAAAACCAGGGCAGCAGCTAAAGACATTGATCTTTTTTCCACTTCCAGGTTGGGCAACATGAGTGTTATGTAGGGCACTGACATACGCAATGACTGCAACTTTGGAGACTGAATAGGTCTCCGCTGGCCTTCCAAATGGTGAATTGACCCAATCAGTCCAATTGGGCCAACCCCCTTC
>Ga0116231_10009531_pt1 | contig 16310 bp, 13 predicted proteins | sample S1TSphgellanicum_2_FD_89695 | JGI IMG/M metagenome (GOLD analysis project Ga0116231, IMG submission 89695) | Host-associated microbial communities from peat moss isolated from Minnesota, USA - S1T2_Fd - Sphagnum magellanicum MG | ecosystem: Host-associated > Plants > Peat moss > Unclassified...
CTTAAACTTAAGTGTAGCCTCCTTCGCACTTCACACAACCTTAAACTTAAGTGTAGCCTCCTTCGCACTTCACACAACCTTAAACTTAAGTGTAGCCTCCTTCGCACTTCACACAACCTTAAACTTAAGTGTAGCCTCCTTCGCACTTCACACAACCCTAATATGAACGAGAAAATTTGGGGCCATTCCCTACAAGGGGTGGTTATTCAAGGTGCAGCCCATTCTTGGGTGCAGGTTTGGGGTGTGGATTTTTGGGTGCAAATGTTAGGGTGCGGACACTTTGGAGTGCGCGGATTGTTTTGGACTGCATATATTTGGGCACCTTATTGAAGGAACATGATGTGGTTCACATTTATGACACCCATGCCTATATCACGATGTAGTGCATATGTGGGGATGACCTGGTGCCATATGTAGACGGGAACACATTGGGGACACACATTCTCACATTGTTTTATGACGTTTGATAACAAGTTTGTATGGATCCAAACCAAGCAACCCCATTTTTTTAGCTTATTTTTTTTTGAATTTTAAACTATATTTTCTAGCAGTCCCTTCATGTCATTGTCATTTTGACATAATCATGTATCCCATGGTCAAAATGACAAGTTTAATACGACCATGGCTTGTTGTGTGATCATGCGTGTCACGTATGAGTACAAGCAAATTTAATGATAGATCCATGTTTTTGGCATAGTGTAGATTAAAGCAACATTTCTGTTTTTATATTTATAATAGGGTGCAAATCGGATAAGGAGCCAAACTTGCCCACCGAAGAGACTACTTTAAACAAAAAAGTAGTTCCAATTTGCTTGTGAGGATGATGTGACAAATTGGGAATCATTATAAAAGGTGATGTATTAAAAAAGGGTACATTTTGTGTATTAGGAGTCATTTCAAAGCTTAATCATTATTTAATTTCATTGTGGTAAGTGGTTACTTACATTGACATTGACAATTTTGAATGAACTTGTGTAACAATATATTTTTAATGTATTATGAGAACATTGGGATAAATATGAAATAAATTTAATGAGAATTGAATATCTGAAATCATTTTCAGGTACACAATAATATATTATGTTTTAATTGTTATAATTTATAACATATTATACATTATATAATATATATGATATCTATCACAAATTATATTTATATTATATGTAATACATTAGGGTGCGTGCACAATTGAAGTACATATTACACAAAAAGACAATTTCATTGCAAAATATTTTTGAATTTCAACTTTAATTGATTGTTACGATTTGTATAACTTGCAAGTTATGTCATTTTTTCATTTCATTAAATAATAGTGTACATTAGGATCAATATGGTAAAGAAAAATCATAATTTTTATCACTAAAACATATCTTGAAGTGTCTTGGAACTTGGTTCAAGAACTAAGTTTCATTGTGCAATTTTATTGAAAAGGATTCAAAAGGAATATAATAATATTTGTTCAAATTATTTCATAATTTAACCACAAAAAGAAGAAAATATGTTCTAGACAAGACTATCAAATTTTAGTATTATAAAACATCAATTTTTTTGGAATTGATGCTAGAATTTGATTTTTTTTCAAAAAGAAGGTTTCATTATTAAAGATGGTCATATTGATTTAAAAAAAAATTCAATTACATTCCAAAGGATTGGAAAGAACTTGGAAACATGGAATCAATACAAAAGAATAGGATAATATTTGATGTTTTTAATACGACTTTGGCATTCCAAAATTCAAATGAAAGAATGTCATTTTGGAAATGTTGTAGAGTCTTGGATTCCTTATTAGTTTGTACTTTAATAAAACATTCTTTTATTTTATTTTATTTTATTTTTTACTTACCATTTTTTGCACTTATTGGTTGAAGGACTAAACATATATATATTCACCTTTCATTGTTTAGCATTTTAAAACATTCATTTTGCCTTAAGACATAGGACATATGACAAAACTAGGTCATGATTTGTGTTGTTGTGGTACATGCCAAATACAAATGCACCCATTATGTAGGCATATATAAATTAATGAAAATGTCTAAGCTTTTGTCAAAAATTAAAATCATTATTTGAATATTGGCAAAATTTGACCAGAGTGAATTGCTTCCATTAGATGTGGACATGAATGACTCAAGTTTCACCCAAGGTGAAATGCTACAAGGGTATGATGATTAGGCGTCATCAAGTTAAGGTGTACCATAAAGGACATCATGATTGTCACAATTCACAAAAGGATTTTTTAATGAACTTGAAGTGGGTAGAAGGTTCATTTTTAATGAAATATATTACAATGTTGAAGTGAATTGTAATGTTACAAAGTTAATTCTCAACAAATGTTTTTCAAGTTATAAATATCTTAAGATGTTATAAAGGACATCATCAAGAGCAAAAGGTCAAGTTCATTCACGATTAGGGCATTGAAAAGAACTATCTAAACTATTAGGTTAGTGAATTACACCCACATTTCATACTATTGTTCTTTGCAACTTTCTTTTACTCAAGATTCTCATATGATGTCAATTTAACCAAATGCATTCAATGAACATTGTTAAACATATGTATAAATATGTTTTATCCATTATATATTTTTTGAAGTCAATATCATTATTTAATGAGTTTTTAAAAAAAAAGCTATAGTTAAAATAATCAATATAATGATTTTTAAAAACTCAAATGGACATTTATATTGTATCAAATTTATTTTCAGATATTTTAATCAATTTACCAAGACATCATTCTAATTGTAAGCATGTAACAATCCACTATAACTATAATTTGTAATAAATATTATAAAAACTTAGTCCTTTGCAATCCTTTTTATTTTAGATAGGTCTTTTCAATGCCCTAATCGTGAATGAACTTGACATCAAGTTTTGCACATGAGAAGGGAAAGTTTTTTCTTTATCTCACACAATTAAATTTGAAAGTGGTTCATGATTTAACATTATCAAACCAAGGAATATCACATATTTCAATATCATAATACCTAAACGGATTTGGCATTAATTATACTATTTTTAAATTACTAAAAAAATTAAAAATTTGTTGGGCCAAATGCCAAAATTTGAAAAATTCAAAATGTTAGTTGCTGAATGTTTTGGAAACTTAATGGGACTACTATGGATTGTTGTTTTGCTCAAAAAAAATCATGACTCAAAAGCTTTTGAAACCAAAGCTAGCAGTAACACCCTTTTTTTTTCCTACTACATGGCTTTTCTTTTCTGTCCCTTTTGGGGAGATTTATTTTTGAGCTACATTCCCTACTTGAAAAAATAAATAGTAAAAAATTAGCATGATGTTGGGACATGAGGAAGATAATAAGAATTTAACTTGACATTGGGACATGAGGATGTGTGAGGATCATAGTGTATATCCCTTATGTTCAGTTTTAAATGTTATGAATTTTTTTGTTGATGGTGTGAAGGTTGGGCAATTGAAAGGAACATGACCTTTTCACTAATGGGTCAAAACACATAACTAGGAGCCAAAAATGGCATCAGATGTTAAACATAATTAGTCAAAATCAAACATTTTTTTTATTACCATTTAAAACCATAGTAATCATGGTAAGTTAATCATTTTCCCCTCATATGAATGTCAAGGAACTTAAAGTAAAAATTCATTCAATTCAATTTTAAGTTTTGGTTTTAATTTAGGACATTTGAAAATGTACACCTACTTCATTAGATGGAGTCAATTTTGCAAAGGACTATCAAAAGGATTCATATAATAAATAAAAATTCATTGAAAAAAATATAGATGATAAGAAATATTAGCCACACACAAAAAACGCTCATACTTTTAATAATGTGGAATTTTAAAACTTTAAAAATTGAAAGAATGTTTCAAAATTGCTTCAAAATTTTAGAACTTCAAGAGTCCTTTACCACATATGAATGGGTTATAATGTACTGATGTATAAAGAAAAATTATAGCTTAGAATATAATAAAACTAAAGAATGTGAAATTTTAATTTTTGGTGATGACTTAAAATTTTGATCATTTTTCAAGATGAAACATTGAATCTATAAGGAATTTGCATACTTTTTAAAATTCATATTTATTCAATAATGAATAACAAAGTAAATGTGATGCATTGGGGAACATTTAAATATATTTTAAAAAACTTACAAAAAATTTCATTCAAAAATTCATTTGTGTGTAAAAGTTTTTTTTCGGAAAAAAAATGTGCAATCCTTTTCCAAAGTAATCCCTTTAGCTCCTAGTTACAAGTTTTGACCTTAATGATGTCTTGTACGTTGAGGTTGCATTCAACCTTTGCACAATGAAGGTTAAGTTATTTCCCTTCATTTCATGGCTATCTTTTATATGTGTGTCTTAATGTTTTTGTACTTCATGTTTGTTTTTGACCTTGAGAGGTATATGTTTGGGTTTGAAGATAGGTAAACCATTTATTTTGAAACATGGAATTATGACCTTGTTGATGCACCCAATCACTTTTGGAGATGGGTATAAAAAAAATGAACTTTATGTAGCTAAAAAAGGTTATTGGTTATAAGATTAGGGGCATTTTTGTTTACCTTTCCACATCACCTTTTAGGGGGAAGATTGGACCATCTAATCATATCATAATTAAAGGCAAGGTGATGGCTTCTCAAAGTTTAGCCAAAAAAATTCTATTGAATTTGGGAACATGAGCAATGTTGCAAAAATATAATGGCAATTGTTGTAGAAATATTTATGGAGGAATGCAATATCCTTTTTTTGTTTAAGTTGGGTGGGTAGGAATGAGTTCTATCTTGAACTATGGGTACTTGGCAATTATTTGGAGTACTTATGGGAGTTGGAAAAGACGATAAATGACGATTAGCATGTTGTTACAAAGTCCCTAGAAGCCATTTGGATTGTTTGCTTGTATAGAAAGACACCATTGTGAATTTGACGATAGATGATCATACATTGACCCATCCAAAATCTCATGTGGCAACTCTGTTCGATACATTGCCAAACTTGCATAGGTGTTGTTGATTCATATTAGTTGCTAGATGCAAAGGGTTTACAAGTATGCTTATTTCACACTATTAATCGAATTGATGAATTTCTCTGCTGAAAATATGTTCTTTTTTTGTATCTAAACACTCAATAATGCCACATAGCATAAATGGTTTTGCTCAGGAGTTTTTGATCATGATCCAATTGATTATCTGCTTATAACAATGATAAATATCTATGATATTCACGCTTGTAACTACATGTTATGGGTCAAAGTATGGTTGGGGTACCAAAAAGGATTGTCTCCTTTTATATCAAGTGGACCCCTTCACTTAAAACATGTTCTAATTTAATTGCATTGCACATTCATATTGAAAGTTTGATTTTTTTCATGGATTATTAAAGTACTATTCTATGCATAGCATGTCAAATTTGAACAAGTTTCAAGATTCTTACCAAATCTTGAAATTTTTAAAAAGATTTTATCTCCTAGAAAAATAAAATTCAAAGATTCATAAGGAATGTCTAAACAATGTTTTTGGCCCAATATTCTTACCATAAACACCTTAGGTACTATTGTACATAAAATGTATGAATGACATAAACCAATTGCATTATTACCATGTAAAAAGTTTCCAAAAATGAAATTTTTAGGAATTTTGGGCCATTAATATAACGTGGCCCACATTAAATAAATTTTATTATTCTTACTTTCATATAAGTGAAAACAATAGATATTCTAGATGCCTATAATATTTGGAACATAATTCATTCATTTTACATGAGAAAAAAAGGGAAAATCTAAAACAAGTCATAAGAAAAGTGAAGAAAAAAGTGAATTTGAATCCTTAGGAGTGAGTTTAGTGTTCCAAAAGGGGTACCCCAATCATGCTTAGACCTTTATATCGTGGGTAGAACTAATGAGGAGAGGCAATGCAAATGTGATCAAATATTCTCAACTAAGTTGGATAGTTTAATCTTTGACTCATGTCAATTTTAGTATATTAAAGTTTTGTAACACTTTTACACCTATATATATTCCACTTGTTTAAAGTTTAAAATCTATGATGTGGGATTGTGGGTGGGTGCAATGTGAAATATTTTCATATGTTTGTAGATGTTTTGAAAAATGCAGGGGAGAAAGGTGTGATCATGTAATGGAGCTATTGCATTAACAAATGACATTGTTACAATTATTGAGGAAAGCTGTGGACTTTTACAAGTGAAGAAAGTTTTATAAAGAAAGTTGTCCCACCCATTATGATAGTTTGTGTTTAAGAGTTAGCAAAACATGTATGTGTTGCTTAGTTAAAATTTAGTTTTTGAAAATGAATCATAAAAACATCCTTTTTTACATCCTTTTTTGAAACTACAAATTGATGGTGGTTTAATTTAAGTTCTTTCAGTTTTTGATTGAAATATTTTTTGTAAAGATTTTTCATCTTGTAGCATTAGAATTAGCCCAAATTAGATGAATGGGAAAATAATGTTGTGTAATGGAAGAAAGTTTATGTTTACAAAATTTGTGTAAGGTTGTTAGCATGGTGATTTTCGTTCATGGTGCAATAAATTTCTCACTTTTACAGAATTGTGGATTTTTAATGTTTTTGTTTCTTGGGACAATTTATAGGACTTGTTAGCATTAGTGGGTGATTGTAGCTCAAACAATTTATGGCACAAACCAACAATGGTTAGAGTGCAATTACCATGGTATGATCACAAAGCCATGAAACTTACCTATATGAATGTTTTCTGTTTCCTAGTTAATCCTCTTCAATCCTCTTGTGCTTCTAGTAGATGTATAACTTGTAGTTGCAATTGATGTTGTGATTCCGCTTGTTTGTTGCAAACATTCTTCCATTATTGTCAAAGTTGCTTTTATTGGATCTATTTCCATTTCTATTAATTCCATTACCATATTCTTCAATGTTTAGTATGACATTAAATAAGGAAATGGTTTCATTTGCCTCCATTATAACAAGTTGAAATTCATCTTTGAATGCCCTAGTATTTCCTATCTTATCCCACCCTTTCATAATAATTTCTTCCATGCCTTGCATTTATTTCCATGCACCATGTAACCATTCACAAATGCAAGGGTTTAGGTTATTCATTTTGTCAATTTGTGGATTTTGGTCATCCTTAATTTGTTGTTTGATGTTGCAATAGTCTAATTTAGTTGAATTGTACTTTGAATGCATGCTTTAGTGGTTGTTGTAGAATGACATTTGCTAGCTAGAGGACATTGGTGCAATTAATTGGAATAAATATCTCCAAGATATTTGGGTGTGTTTCCTTCGTCCAATCCAAAAAATCATGGCCCTTATGCACAAACCAACAATCCAACAACCACACTATCTTTTGAATTTCCTACAATCCTATATAAGTGGTAAATTTGAGTGTGCAGGTATGGCAATAAGATTATTTTGTTGTCGCCAATGTTGACCAATGGTTTTCACTAAAGGTAAGATCCCAACCTAAATTCATGCATTTTTCTTTCCCTTCATTAGATGGTGGTAGATAGCGATGAATAATTTCTATCAACACAATCTGAAGGGGAAGTAAGAAACCATTTTTAGTTGAAAATACAACCATCGTAATCTATCTTTTGTTTTCAACCCTTAAAACTTGAATGTGCTTTCATGCTTTACTTTCCCAAGTCCTTTTTCTTGTCGTCAGGATGAACACTTGTTTGGTCATTATTAACAATTAGGGCTAGAGTAATGTTATAAACCTTCATTAGACAAACTACCCAATAAGCCATATTGCATCCTTGTTTATACCAGTTAGGTGGTAGTTTACTTGTTGTTGTAGTGGCCATTTTGAAAAGACCAATTCATGTATTGTTTCATGAGTTGACAAGTCCATTATTTTGTGACTGTAAACCTTCTAAGGCCTTCTTGAATTGCAAGATTTTAGGTGCTATAGATTTTATCATTCCATGGAAAATAGGCTACATAATGCTAGTTGAAAGCGGTTGTTTAACTTCTTTAATTTTTCATAACATGACAACAAATGAATCACAAACTTCTAGGTAGTCCTCCAATGCATGCATAGATTTTTTGTTAGATTTCACTATTGTCCCAACCTCCATTGCATGTTTATAATTTGGTTTTAATTCACCACTTATAGTGAACCACTCCCATAAGCATGCCCTATTCAATTTTTCATAAGGACTTGGCATGTTGGGTCTCTTTAATGTTGTTTAGAGAAAGTGTAGCACTTGTTCCAGAATTGTTACCATGTTTTTTTAATTATAATAACAATGGGAGGCGACAAATGAAGTTGAAACTAGTTTGTGTATGATCCTTTGAACTTTTACAACTTTCCATCATCCTTTGTAGGTGTGACAATCCTTTCTTCTTTTGATACTTCCTAACTCTTTATCTCTTGTGGAGATAATATTGTAACTACAACCTTTCTTGGCTTGCCAACATGACCATTCTTTAGTTTGTCAACAATAGATTGCTTTTGAACAACTTGCTCATTAAGAATTTTTACATCACATCTCAATTTTTCTCTTTTTTGTACATCGCGTCTCAATTTTGCTTTTCTTTCCTCACTTGTAATGCTTTTGAACATTGTTGTAAATAGTCTTTCTTTTCCCATTTTGGACATTACAAACCTCTACCAAAAGTTTTGTAAATCACAAAAGTGAAATTCCACCAAAACCTTTAATATCACTCAAGAAAACTTTCATGATTAGGCTTTGACCACATTTTCATAGACATGCTACTTAATTAAGAGGGAAATAAGATCAAAATTGTGAAGGTAAATAATATAATAAAAAAACATAACAATTGAATTGAACTTCGAGTGGATGAAAAATTATTCTTAAATTCATGCATGCCAAAAATATTTTAAATTAATATTGTATGTGCCGAAATGCATTTTGATAAATAAATAAATTATTTAACACTAAACTGCAAAATCTATTCGGGTATTAAGGTTTAAGGTAATTGCCAAGTAATTTAGAGGCATATGTAGTTGTTAAACATGTATCATTAGCAAAAGGATGAAAGTTTATTAATTGATAAATTCAATACTCCTTGTCCAAATATCCAGAAATGGCATTAAGGTTAACAAAAAAATGTTTCATTTAGTAATTCAACAATGGGAATTGATGTTCCATCAATCATCCATTTAACCATTCGTAAACCAACATTAAATTGGTTTTAAATACCAACTAAGATGAAATCCCATGACTAGGAACTTCTAATTCACAAAACTTTCAAACTTTGATCGTGTGCATTTGGACATGGTTGAACCTTTAGGAGCTAATTTTTTGTTTTTTTTTTCATATTCATGAAGGTCTATAATGGATGAGAAAATTGATGGATGAACTTCACCCATGAATGATGAGATAAGTTTTGGAGAAACTATCTTACACAATATTATATCACTTGAATCTTCTATAACTAATCTTAAGGCTTCTACAAAAGTGTTAAAATCTATGGTGAGGTCTATGGAAGTCATCTTCACCATTTAGACAATTGCCATTGAAAAGACATCTTTGGCAGATCTTATGAATTGGTGTTCAATTTAAGATAGATATTCTCATTATAGCTTTGAAAGCGGATTAGGCTTTGTGAGAAGGCTGAGAAAGCGCTTTGCGCGATGAAGGAGGAAAACATTGCTTTTATGAAATCCTGTTTCTTGGTGATGACATCTGTGATCTACTCCCTTTTCAAAAACAGTTCAGAATTTGGATAATACATATGCATTTTGTGAAACATTGTCCAATTGTTAAATACTTACGAGATCACAAAATACATATTAAAAAAAATTCCAACCAAAAGGCTCCACAAAATTAGGAGGAGAAAAGAAAATGTGCAAATAGTACAAATATCCTTGAGCTTGACATAACTAAGATTGAGATCCAAAAAACATATAATGTGCTACTATGTTTGGCCAAATTTATAACATGGGTATTGCAAGTGACCAGGATTTCAAGCTTCACAAAATACTCTTAATGCTATTCCAGCACATTGTTCATTTGCTTTTCTGAGACCAGATCTCAGCAACAAGTGAAGGCTCCAATCTTGTACTCAAATCTGTGCTGTGTGTACACCATAAAACTAGGTCAGGGTGCAAGGGTTGGGAGAGTCAGGGAGTAACCCTACATAGCAAGAATGTGAGCAGGTAATGTTTTACTTGGGAGTTGTGAAAGCTCTTCCTACATTTTTTTTTTTGAGCTTAAAGCTATCTCCATGCTTCAGCTCAGGCCTGTTTCCCATTCTGAAGGTCTCTGCAATTCTTGGAAGAGGGATTGGGTGTGTGCAAAAACAGTGTTAATCTACATTTGTGAATTTCTAGAGACAGGCTGAATCTGACAAAGACAAATGGCTGTAAAGAACACTCAGTTTTTAAGCTTTTGTAAAGAGCTGCTTGAAATTTTTTAGGATACTTGAAGGTGCCTTACTGTTCGTAATCTTTTCTCCATGAAGGATGGGTATTTTGAAAAACCTTATGCCCAAGTCCTTTCCAAAAACATAAAAACCTCCAAAGAAATTCTTAGTGTAGTTGGAGGAGTGGTTGCAACACATAAGATCCCACAGTGCATTTTGGAAAAACAAAACGCCTGTTATTTCAGGAATGCCACAGCCTGAGGGCATTACCCTACACAGAATTCGTGCAGGACACGAACAGGATTTCGTCTTTCGAAATGCCTGCAGGCATTAGGTTTTTCGCTATACCTTGCATGGTCCCTTAGTCTGGTAAAGCCCGCTGTCAAGGGCTTAAGCTTACACAGTATTGTTCTTCAGCTGTTGGTGATCTGTTAGGTCAGTGAATCTCTCTCACTGTGATAGAGAAACAACTTTCAGTCTGAGAGGAGGGAGCAAGAACAATTGCTCTTAAACAAATGTAAAAGTACATTAAAAATCCATGTCCACTTGAACGAATCTGCAACCCAGAGTGCATGCAGCATTCACGCAAAACTGCACAGTCTGGCTCAGTTTGGAGTAAGCAAATTTGCAATATCCAAGAATTGGGTCATCGTCCCAACCTAAGTTTGCAATCGAGACTGTCTGTTTCTCTAATGGGAAAATTTCCTACTTCGTGTCAAAACATCTCGACCTAAGTCAATGGATTCAACTCTGCATGCATGCCCTACAAACTTAAGCTTCTGATACAAACTACACATTTTGGTCTACCCAAGGGCAAGGACTGGTTGCTCTTCCGGAGTCTCATTTATGTTGGGTTTGTGCAAAAAAAGCCATCAAGCCAAAGAAAGACTAAAGCTCAAGATTCTTGCCATTGTGCTGAGTTCGGCCGGACCTCAATGTTAGGGTTGTAATAGAAGGCGTTGAGACCAGGTGGTAGTAGAATAGCACTTGTAGCTCCAGAGAAGGTGAAGAGAAACGAGGAGACACGGCCTACAACCATAATGCTCCCGCTTCCTTCAATTGAGGGATGAGGAGACCACTGATGTGGGCGGCCATGACGCGGTCAAGACCTCCTAACAGCTTTCCTCCAACAAAGACCGCCGGCACCGCCGCCGCCTGTGCCGATTCACCCACTAGGCGCATGAGGGCCTTTTCGAGATCATCGGTGCTACCCCCGCTTTGCAGCTCGTCAAGCTCGTACACAGTGGGACCGACGCCCAAGCTGCAGAAAAGGCGTTTCACCACATGGCACATGCAACAGCCGCTCTGACTGAACACCACCACTGCATTCTCCGCCGCCAGTTTCTCCACCTTCTCCATTGCAATCGCCGTTGGATCTCGACTTCCCTTCCGACTCACAAAATCTTTCTTGCCGCCTCCCAACTTGTGATAAGTCTGCAAATGCGTCTGAGTCTGCATGTCGCCCCGACGTTGATGCTAACGCAACAGATCAAACTGTTTCTTAGATGGATAGATCTTCTTGAAACAATTCACACGCTACACTTTACCTCGGCTGAAGTCGTGCTGGGTCAGGAATATACTCCAGCCTCGTTACCAACAAGAAGAAATCAACCAAACTTCGACGAGATCAAGAGGACGTTTGAGCCTGCAGCAATTCAAGACATTCATGATCTTCTGAGGCCAACATTGACATGTATTGTCGGGCTGCTTGTAGTTTGGCTGGCAACAGTTTGAAGAGATTTACATATATGCACCTTTAAAATAAGTGACGATGCACAAGTACTTGTCGATTGCATCGCAGAAATGGAAGCTCCTGGTGCAACAGCAGATTCATGTACCAACGTAGCCGATCGAGCGGATCCTTGCACATCAGTATTGCCAGCTGCTAGTGACGGATTTTGCATTCATCAAAGGATTGCACAGTACTCCATGCACTGAACATCTGACCGCGCTGATTCAATGTGTAATCTGATCCTCCCAGCTGCCTTGCATTGGCCGTTAATAGTCTAACCTTCGGAATAAATTCATGGTTTCACGCCTCCTCAATGGTCATATTGTTTCTTTTCTTTTTCCGGTTGCTTTTTCTCGGAGACTCTCTCTCTCTCACTGAAACTAGTTGGCTAATGGATTATGGATGTGGCTTCAAAATGTGCTCTATCTCGCTTCCGGTTTCCCAGCGACCAAAACACCAAAGTATAGACTCGCTTAGAATCCGAATCAAGTGGATACGTTCAGAATAGAGTGATGATGAGAAGGAAAGCCGCAAGAGAACCCGTAGATCTCAAGGAAGACTCCGAATCTGAAGGAATATCAGGCACAAAGTGACAGGCCACGCGGAACAACTCCAGCAGCTAGCTAGTGCTTCTTCCTGCATGCTGCCCAGTGCCAGTGGTCCTTCTGGCCCGCCCCTGATCCGTCATCAATGATCCGACCACATTCAATCGCCACTTCCAGCTACACCTTCTCCAAGCCCAGACTATCACTAGCACAACCATTCAATCTCCAGCTACCCTTCAGCCTTTGTACTAGACTTGTACACCCAGCTTGGATCAAATCCCCGGGTTCTATACATACCATGTAAGTACGCTTCTGCCACACACGTCTTTCCCTTCTAGATGGAGACATCAGGTACGGTCCTTCTGTAGGTACGCGGCTTGTCCGTATGCATGTAACATACCCCGAGCAATGATGGGAATGCGGCGCTGTTGACGTCAATATGGCACCATCAAGTGCCGCTCTTCTTCTTCTTTTTCCCAGTCAAAGCCAACTAATGGGTGTCTGATTCCCTTCAATGGGCCCCAGTCATGCACCGAACACACAGTTCAAGCCTCTAGAATCAAAACAACAATGGCCGTGACTTTGGGTCCCGCGCAGACCACACCTTCAGAGAGGCTCGGACCCCGGGAAGCCCACTGCTGTTGTTCGCCGGCTGCAATTTGTTTCTTGTGAGCGAGCGCGCATATATGCATGCATCACCGCCGTCATAGTTTATCTTTTTGCAGTTTTTTTTTTTTTTCCAAAGGCGTTTTCTTTTTGGCTTCAACCATCGATCGATCTCTTAATGACTCGTTCAACGCGACTGCCAATTTCCTCCTCCGCAAGAATAAATGAGCCCGTCCCACGTCACCCCCTCCTCAATCATCTGGCCTGCTGATGGGCCTTTCCTTCTGCTGGTCCGCTGGGGTCCAGAACCAGTACTTTACTCATGAGCTCGGATTGAGTAGTTGTAGTTACCAGCTAGTTCTGATTCCGCGGTTCTCTGATTCTGAAACCCTAAACCCATTTCACCTTTCACCTTTAGAAGAACTCCTGCACGGCTCCAAAAAAAAACAAAACCAAAACAACCCACCCCACCCCATCCCACCCCTTCCGGATCCATACATATTGTCAGTTCTGGATCCATAAATATACTTGGACTTAAAGCAGCAGCAGAAAATTTCTAGTGTATCTTGAGAGCTAGTTATCCAGCAGAATTTTTCCTTCCCAAGAGGCACGGCAATTTTTGAAAAACAAAACACCTGCTCAGACGAGCATTTTGTGTAATATCGCTGGTGTTTTTTCATGCCTCAAATGAAAAGTAACAAGTTTCTGTCAATGTTAAATATGTTGGGTAACACCCTCAGAAGAGCAGTTCCAGAGTGCAGGTGCTTATTTCAGGAACACCGTGCTCCTGGGCACTGCCTTATACATTTAAAGCCACTATTGCAATAAATTCACACTTCTTGGATGTTTAGAAGAACTACTGCACAAAAGCCCCTCTCCCCCTCCGTTCATGCTGGATGCATACAACATATGTGCAAGGCAATTGGACATTACTGTTGTTGTGGAGGAGACCAATTTCTCATTAGGTTCCCTCTAAAATTGAGCATAAATAAGTTAAGTTCCCGGGGTACAAGTTCAGAGTCTTGTGATTTCTTACCGTCTTCTACAGTCAATAATAATATTATATCCATCTTCTGTTGGGGAGCATTCAATCAAAGAATTAGTTTTGGTCCACCCCTATTTCCCCTCACTCCCTTTTTGCGTTTGCTTTTGCTGCTACACTAGGTAAGCTTTTGACTGACACATGTTAGGTGAGTATAGAAGGGTTCAAAGCTGGCACACCCACAGGAGCAACACGAGTGGCTATCTGAGCCCAGCTTTCTAACATTATTGGTGGGCATCCTTGCAAGCTCTGATTGCATCTTTTGTTACACCCTCGTGGATCTGGATCATATTATACATTGAGAGAGAAGAAACCTGTGAGTAGTTTACAAGTAGTGAGGCCCACACTTACAATAATACATGGAAATGTTGATTACTCTTAATATGTTGCAAAACTAACATAAAGTCAAGAATAAGCATCATGTGGACAGCAGTCTTAAGATTCACCTAATCACCCTACTTAACCCTAATTACAATTCTAACCCTACAAGCTTCCACAATCTTATTAGTGTATCAGCCTAAGTGGGCCATCTCAACTTTCTCACATTCTGTATTTGAGTTGGTATTTGATGTCGAACTAAATGTGCCACTTTGGTTCAAAATTAAGTAAGTTTTCTTTGAAGTAATTGGGGCTGACATGGGTGACCTCAGTAGGTGATTGACAAGAGGGCTCACATTCGCACCTGCCACATTGTCTCAGCTTTGTTTGTTCTGTCACTGTATTCCCCCCCGCCCTGCCTGCCCTAAACCCAGTTAAGCTTTCTTAAATTTTGGCCTTGTTGTGAACATTCCGACAGCTGGTGGCCCTCTACAAGTAGAACAGACTTTGCAGTACTGACACCTGAGTTTCAAACCATGGTTGAGTTTTTGCAAAAGTTGAGCTCTCCTGGTCCTGGAAGTCTCATTCAAATTTTATTCCTTCTCATTGCAGAACTGTATGTCTTCCCTTCCCCATGAGTTTCTAAATCTTCTTTGAACTCAATGTGAGATGAAGCTATACCTGAAAGGTAACTTAGCTTCTTGGCTCATAAGCGTGCACACACTTCCACTTCGATACCATGTCATGCCACAATGGGATAGCTAGTAAAATAGGCATTAGAATTTGCTTTAGAATTAGAGTTGAGGTTTGGATGGGAAGGACGGCAAATTTTGGTCAGGCAACCCTTGATTATGTTTCTAGGAGCACCTTCTTTTTGCTTTTTTGCTTTGTTAGTAGGTTATGAAGCTGCAAGGTGATAATTTTTGGGCAGTGTGTTGCTTGCATTAAAGTAAAAGCACTTAGGACCATCAAATAAGTAGTTTGGTTAGGAATATCTCTTAGTTTTACCTTGCACTTATTTTTTACACCAACTACAAAAATATCCAAAATTATAAATTTGAACTTTTGTAGAATTAATTATGATTTCTTGACATTTTGTGGTAGACTAATTTTAGTTTTGACAATTGCCTACATGAAATGTGTCTTCGCACCCCAAGCCCTTCTTGTCAATATCTTAATATGTATAAACAATGGCATTAAAAGTTACAAGGTCAATGTGAACTTTAGTTCAAAGTATAATAGAAACACCTAAATCCCTTGGCAAGAGCAACTCTAAGTTTTACCTTGTATTTTTTTCTTGTAAAGTATTTTCAAAAGGATGTAAAGTGTACTCCAAGTGGAATTGTAATTTTTGGACTTTTGTTGAATGACTTATGATTTTTAAAAGAATGTTTTGTTTACTAGTGAACTATCCATTCTAGCTTTTTGAGAGAACATACAATCCTAGTTCCAAACTTAAAAAAAGAATCTTGAAGACCTCTAATTTCAATCTAAGGATTTTTCAAAAAACAAAAGAACTTTGGGTATGGTTCCAAAACCAACCTTCATATTTCTAGATGACAAGTTCTTGGTTCATATATTAAAAAAATTTGTCCTAGTTGCATTTAATTCCAAGTCGACTCTAGTTATGCCCACCTACACATAAGCCAAAATTACAAATTTCTTGTTATCGAGACTTGGCCATTTGTATTATTTGCATCCCCCCCCGGCACCCCCACCCCCCCCCACAAATTCTCGCTATCAAAAACTACCAATCCACAACCCCATTA
>Ga0116231_10009533_pt1 | contig 16307 bp, 8 predicted proteins | sample S1TSphgellanicum_2_FD_89695 | JGI IMG/M metagenome (GOLD analysis project Ga0116231, IMG submission 89695) | Host-associated microbial communities from peat moss isolated from Minnesota, USA - S1T2_Fd - Sphagnum magellanicum MG | ecosystem: Host-associated > Plants > Peat moss > Unclassified...
GACCGTAAAAAACGACGTTGGAGCAAAAGGGTTGTTGCTGTAGGACGAGGTCAAGCTCTCGTGAGTTGCAACTTAATACCTGGAAAAACAACAGAAACAAAGCCTTAGGACATTAACTAAGGAACCGTCTCAACAGACAAAGAAAGGGAGATCGTAGGCAAGCTGTTGCATGACTGTTTATATCTCCCGGGAGTGTGAGCACATGAGATTTCGTTTTGCAACTGAGAAGTAGTAGGTGTATACATATGTACAACAACATTAGAGCTTAAAACATATGAATATCTTTGTCTATCTACAACACCACCAGTGCAGCTCGCCTATACACAACATGAACGAGCTTAGCAGCTTCTTCGCCTGTCCAAGCAACGGGTCAAAGCCAAAAGAGCAAGTTACGAACACATGAGGCTTGTCTTGTACGCACAATCGACAGCGAAAACACAACACAGTTCGCTAAACAAACAGAGAATCTCTAAAACTACACAGAAAAAAATTATATATGCTAATACGTTGGACGTCTCCAAGACTTGCACGTCCAAAACACTAATTCCAGGGGGGCATGCAACACTTCTCCTACAAGACTGAAAAAAAACAACTGAAAACCAGAGATGGCTCGACCAGAAGAGAAAAAAACACTTGTAGAGAAAGATTTAAAGGGAATGTAGGATTATATATTTTCACACTGCAAAGCCACAGACAGAGCGACACCAACCGCGGCCATAAAAACACACGTACAGAGATTATATCGTGTGATAACAAAATACTGTGCAAAGACGAAGAGTACAAGTACACGAGCATTGTTTTGCAAAGAGGAGTGTGTGTGTGAGAGAGAGATGTTTCGCCCCAAAAAAAAAGTGCGGAAGTGTGAGCTTGCGGGGATGCGCTCTAAGGACAAGCCTCCAAAACAAAACACAGTGAGGAATGAGGAAAAGGAAGGAATGAAGGAAGAGAGACAGAAGAGCACAGAAGAGCACGAAGAGGAAGAAAAGGACACTTTTTGAAATTTTCTTTTTGTAGGAAGGTCCTTTTTATTTTTTCTTTTGGATAGCCAACTATTTTCTTAAAGAAACCAAAGAGTAGGTATGTTGACCAGTGTTGTCCGGTTCCGGTTTTGGGCCAATTCCATTTCTCACACCGGTTACTAGATACCTGGACCATTGGTTGTAAATTTTGAGCAAAAATTTCCGAAACCATAACTGGAACCACCCTCAGAACCAAAATCGAGAACTGACCTTCGGATAGAACTCTGCCTGGAATCAGAATTGACCCCCAAACCTAGTTTATATAGATTTTGGTTCTTCATTTTATTTTGTTTTTTTATATACCAATTGAGGTTAGACATGTTAATTTGAAAAAAACATTGGGTACGCAATTTTTTGAATAGTAAATTTGGTGTGGGATGGGGAAGGTGGGGTGACAATAGGCATCTAGTTGTTATTTTTTTAACATGTCTCAAGTATGCAAAAAAAACAAAAGGGGAGAAGGAGGGCCGGGGAGGTAGTTGATATAGGTCATAATTTTTTTTGGTTGCATGATGCTAGTAACTACAAAATTTTCAGTTTTGGGCTACAGATGTAGATAGGTAAAACTAGACCCAATTAAGAATTTCTTTTGAAGAATTAGGTCCAAAACAGGATTGAAGGTTCTACTTTAAGAAAATCCTTGAACAAAAACTGGATGTTCTTTTAATTCTAAACTCTCATTTTCATGAACAATTTTTGTTTTTTTGGATGCTGGTTCAAGCACCCTAGATGTTGTAGTTGATTTTTTTGTTTTTAATAAAAAAAATTTAAACAATATTTCTCAATTTTCATGCCATGTCAAATCTATGCATTTTTTATTCCAATATTTAGTCCATTGTGATATTTTTTTCTATATTCATTCATGAACTTTGAATCATCTAAAACAATGGAAAATGACGATTCAGCATGTGTGTTGGCAAAAGAAACTTTGTTGTAATTTTGTTTGGGTCCAAGCCAACACAATCATGCAATTCTGATGAATAATGCAAATATTGCTTCTTTTGTTTTTGGGTTGAACAAAGTATTATGTTAGTTTGCACCTTGTCGCAAAGTATCGTATTTAAAGTCTTTTATATTTATGACATGATAGTCATGTTTTTCATATTGATTATATGTATTTTCAATAATATCCGATTCTTATTAAAATAGTAGTTGATAATTAATATTTTTTTGGCAAATTTTTTGATAAATTCAAATTTTATTATTAATAAATTATTCATTTTTATTTGAATTTTTTAAATTAAGAATTATTTGATATTTTGCAATATAATGTTAAATATTTTAAAAATCATGAAAGTGAACCAACTTTTTCCATTGAAGTGTTTGGAATAATTGATATTTGCTTGTTGATGCCATAAAGTTAAGTTCATTTAAATATTTTTTTAGGAATTTGTTTGTTGGAACTTGCAACAATAAACAAAATATTATAAATTACTATAACCTGAAATAATGATTGTAAATATAACCTATGTACTTGATTACAACATATAGTTTATTAAACTTTTTATATTATTTAGTGGATTTTTTTTTCATATTCTAGATGGAAAAAAATAGAAGTAATGATAATTGAAAAAGAATTATGTTTGGTTGGGTTCAAAATAAGTTTAAAATAAAATTTTAATTTCTTCCCCCCCACCCCCTTTTTCCCACCTTCATACCTTCCCTTCCCTTCCCTTAAATAATTCTTTTGCACATGGCATAGACAATCATAATTCTACTTCAAAGTTCTGCAACATTCTTATCAATAAAAACAAGTGTTCATTACTTTTGAAAATGTAGGTCATTTTCAATTTCACTATGTATTGGATTTCTCTTTCATTTCTAACATTCTACAATAGTTGAGAATATCAAGGTGATGGAAAAAATAATCATCAGGACTACTGGGATTCTATAGTAATTGAGAGTAGAAAGGTGATGAAATAAATAATCATCAGGATTATTGATTCTATAATAATTAAGAGTAGAAAGGTGATGAAAAAAATAAGCATGTCTTCTAGCATTCTATAATACCTGAGAGTAGAAAGGAGATAAAGAACATAAGCATCAAGACTATTAGCATTCTACAGGAGCTAAAAGTAAAAAGGTGATGAAAAAAATAAATGTATGTGCAAAACATATCAAGCCCTAATTGACCGACGTTGAGAAAAATTTCCCCACTAATTGTAACACAACCAAAAGTGCTTGAATTTAAATCCTAAAACTTGAACTAGATGGAAAGAGAGAAAATAAGGGGGAACAAGTTGGATGGTTATGTGTATTTCGTGTATGAGACAGGTTGAAATACTTGGAAAAAGCTTCCTTACTAAGAACAACTACATATTCATGACACTACAAATATGTCTAGACTCAAATAGTTCAAAAATTGACTCACGATTCATTGTTCTTCTTTTGTCATTGCATCCTCAAAATGCTCATTGTATTCAACATCTTCACTACCAATTTTCTGATGTAGTATTCCTTCTACACACAATCAAGAGATTTTTTCACCTACACTGCTTTAGCTCAAGATATCCCAATGTTCCATTGAAATATCCCAAAAAGGTATTTTTTGTTTGAAAAATGTGGAGACTATCTCCTACTGTAGGGCAACTTCTATACACGTTGTGAAAGATATATTTTTTAATTTATAAATTGAAGATTTCCTTGGAAAGTGTTTGAAATATTAAAGAAATTTGATCTTGATCTATGAGACTTTAGGAACTAGTATGTTTGTCAAAATTAGTTGAGAGTTTGATTGTGTTTAATTTTTCTTTTCTTTTTTAATTTGTAGGCGTTTGAAGTGCCTTAGAAAATCTAGACGTAGAAACAAAACATCATCAAATGTTTGTTATTGAGAATTGCATAGCTCCAGTATGGACAAATAGGTTTTTTTGTTTTTTTATGTTTGTCTATTTTGTTTTTTATTTTGCAATGGATGATGGATTGTTATCTTTGTTGTGAATGTTGTTGCTAGTATTGCTAAAAGTATAGTTTTTTTATTTTTATGATGAGCTAGATTTGATTTATGGGCTTATGTTGCTCAAATGAAAGGGGAGGGGAAATGGGAGTTGAATTTGATGCAATGAGTTTCTTCAAGAAGCAAAGGGTGCTTTGGAAGAAAGGAAAAACTATACTTATGCAATTGAAGCAACTGGAGAAGTGATTGATGTTAGAGACCCAATTGTGGATGCAACATTTTGGCATGATTGTTTCTATGTTCATGCAATTGCCCTCTTTAATGTTTGGTTGCATATTCTTTGACTTCCCTACAGATAATCAACTATGAAGGCATAAATAGTTTTGTTATCCAAGAGAAAGCTCTCATGTTGTCTTTTGGTCAAGATAAAATTTTCAAATCTAGCAATTGAATTCTTTGGAAATTGAGTTGTATAAGATACTTTGAAGAAATTAGAGGTTTTTCCTACATGTTTTCATTAAGTGTTTGATGAGGAATGGAGTAGGGTGAAAGAAATCTCAAAAACATCTCATTTTAGTCCACAAGTCTGCTTTTGAATATGGGATTGGAACTTAGGACCCCCTAGATTTCTGTATACCTTAGATTGTTGGCCCTAGAGCAATTATCTATACCCATAATCTCAATCATATGATTGCAACCATTATTGTTTAATGGTTTCACTGACATTAATACAATGGTCACCTTTAAAAATATTTTTTATGGGAGCTTTTTTGTCAATCTTATGGAGATAATATGGAATGATCTTTATCTACTACAAGACAAAACTTTTTTTGTCTAGAAATTGGGTATGATGGATGCCCTATTGAACTCATGCATTTGGGATATATCTTCTTTTGTTCAACTTTTTATCAACACTGAGCAAGTTTTAAAGGTCGAAAAGAAAAGGCTTGAAGCTTAATTCTAGTGGTATTTATACTAGTATCTATTGGAATGTTTGGCACCTATATTATTTGTTTGCCTTTCTTGACTTATTACAAATCAATTTCATTAATTTTCCTAACCAAAAAGTAGGTTTGAACACATATTTTTCAGTCAGTTTCAAATGTATTTTTTATCTATTTAAAAAGTTCATTTGCTTTTAATTTTTTTTAATTAGATTCTTATAAACTTAATAGTGTCAATTAATGCTACTTGACACATACTTTCATTTAATTTGATGTTACTTTATGGTAGTTATATGAAAGGCACAAGGTTAAAGTGGAGATGTCTACTTTTTTTGTATACTTTATCTTGCTTTGACCCTGAGTAGTTATTATTTAATGGTTTCATAATCATTCCTTTAAGAATAAACATGCACCTTGTTTATGTAAGGAATGTCTTCAATTAATGAAATGACTACTTATATAAGGAACTATGTGTTTTGTGATTAAAAAAATGTTGTTTAGATAAGGACTAAAACACTAGTTGTGCTTAAGGAAGGAGTGGTTGTGCTAAATTCAACATTAGTTGCTGAAGCATTGGTTATGCTAAACTTAGCATTAATTATTGAAACATTGGTTGTGTTAAACTCAACATTAGTTGCTGAATTAAGATTGATTCAGTTGGTTGAGTCTTTGTCATTGATCTTCATTTAATGGATGCTTCATGTGGTTTTTAGTTTTTACTGGAATCGTCCCTTGAAATCTTGTTCTTATAGTCTATGATTCACCAATTGCACATCCATCTGTTTTGTTTTAGGTAGTAGTGATTATGTTTTTAAGGCAATAGTGGTCTACTAAAGGAAATGATGGTTACACGTATTTCAGCATTGCACACAGGGTCTAGAGATATATTTAAAATACAAGCTTTTAGAAATTGTTATTTAAACATGATCTACACTATATTGGAAATCAATATGTTTAAAATTATCATTTTGTTTATGATGATACATGAAATCATTTGATGTTGTAATCCACAATATTGTGATTTCAACCTTGATTGTCCTTGTGTTTGAATGGGTTTGTATGTAATTGTAATTAATGGGTCTTGGATCAAGTTATTTGTAGTGGTTGCTTAAGGTTTTAATAATAATAACAACAAATATCATTCCATTTTTTAATGATCGACAATAATAAATCAACAAATGATGGAAATGGTATTTATTGAATGATTAGCAATAACAAATCAAAATTTGTTGTTATTGTGTTGATTAAAAGCATAAATTGCTACAATGGATCTAGAAGCAATGTTGTTTGCTAGTATGGATTTAAAAGCATTAGTTGAATTGTGTAGTGGATTTAGAAGCAGTGGTATTTATTGATATAGATCCTAGACTTGTATTCTAATTGTTGCAATGTATCTAGAAGCACTAATTGTTGCAAAAGCAATGTTGGTTGCTGCAGTTGAAATGATTATTTTAATGTAAATATTAAACTTCTATACTTTGGTTCACTATTCTATGCCCCAAACTAATTGTGTAAATGCATGTTTCTATGCCCCAAATTGATTGTGTAAATGCATGATTGGTAAGTAATCAATAAAGAACCAAGTTTCAATTTGCTTGAATGGACAAATAAAATAACCTAAATTTTGGGAATTCTATAATTCTGTTTTGATGAGAATGGAAACAAAAGTTAAATTTGTTCAAATATTTTTGGAAAACTTGCAAATTGCTTAAAATATGAATATTAAAAATGTTAACAATATGGACTATCATGACAAGTAAAAAGGGATGTGTTTTATTATTTGTTATCATGGCAAAAGAATTTGAATTGTGTTCAAGAGATAGAATTCAGCAAATAATTTAAAATTTAGATGAAAACAATTACAGTTCAAGTTCCCATCACATTTTGGAATCTAATTGCATTTTGTAAATAGGTTACAAGCATGTGTGCTCATTTGTGCATATTGTTATAATAATTCAAGCGCATTAATGATTTTAAGTGAGGTTTAATATAACCCTTGATTATGTAACAAAACTTAAGTTGGACTAATGATGGTGGAATTGCCATATGTATTCATCTGCAGTTGGAACTTTTTATTGCATTCAAGGCTAGTCATCTTGAGGTCCCCATTATGCTTGCATTATTCCAATAGTTGTGACCTTGGTTTGTGCGTCGATTGACATAATGGAATACTTGCTATTGTCATTATCACATAGAGATGCGAAAACATTTACTTGGAATAAATCATATGTGAACCATGGGGAAGGGAGTTCATGACCACTATTCTTGTACATGCAATGAAGTTTGCAACATTCAAGAACATCATTGCACACAACCATTAGATAAGTGCTTTGCAAACCTAGCTATTTTTAGTGGCCTAACCCAATTGTGGATGTCAATGTTTTGTCCAAAACCTAAATTGTCCCTTTGGCATGCAAAAAGTTGCCTTGAAGGTCTATGTTCAAACTGTGGAGTTGATAATTTGAAGTATGCCCAAAGGAGCTTATTTCTAGCCAATTAGTTCAATGGAAGAATATTAGATATGAAGTTGTAGGAAAGACTGATGATGGAAGGCATAAAAAGGTTGAAAAATTGGAATATCATGAATCCCATCTTGTAGCTTTGTTGGAGTACTTGAAGCCACATCTCAAAGAATTTATTTTACACAATTATATTGCTCAGTGGTAAGAGATGTAATTGAGACAATGCTTAGAGAATTTTTCATCAAATATAATTTTGTCATATGTGGATTTTTTTGAAAATTACACAATGAAGATCCAAAATGAAGTTCAAATTATGCAATGGCATAACTTTCAGGTCAATATTTTAGTGCACATTAATTACCAACACAATCCCCTAGCTAACCATACCAATCAAGACTTTATTATCATTAAGGAAGTTCATTATAATGTTTATGATGACCCTAGTCATGATTCCTTGTTTGTATAATATGCCTTCATGGCTCCCTGGCAATATCTTCAAAGTGTCAATTGCACTCCAAGGTCACATTATGTGGACAGATGGTTACTCATATCAATTCAAGAACACACATGCATGGTATTTTGTATCACGATACCCTTATTTCACCACATCTAATAGTAATCCTAATGGATGTTCATTAATCTGGATTTATTTTTGCCATTGGGCATGGAAAAGGGGAGGTGGATGGAACATGAGCATTATTGAAGAGAAAAATCCACAAACAACAAATTAAACCCAAGAGTAAGAAGATTCAAAATGTTTTCAAAATGTTGTAGAAGTTATGGCATTCCTAAAATTTGAAACAAACAAATACCATGTGGCCCATCCGAATGCTCAACAACACATAAACAAGTTTTTTCATGAGGTGAAAGTGGCAGATATTGATAGGAGCAAAAGCTTTGAGTGTGAAACTATGAAGGGCAACAAGGCTAAACATCAAATATAGTCTTCTTCACCTAAAGATCCCACCCTTTGTCAATATCATCATTTTTTTTACTTTTGGGAAGGTTGTATGGGTACAGATCCTAAAACCCATTATGTCAACAAAGACCATGCTTGTGAATGGATACTAACATGTTTAAGGCTTAAGAATTCTTGTGAGGTGTGGGAGATTATGTATGACCCCAATGAAGAAATTGAAGCAGGTACTGAGGACGAATGGATTGTGACAACCTACATCCAAGTGACAATGTTGTAATACCTATTACAATTGATGAACCTTTATGGTTAATGCTAATGGAAAAAGGTGTTCATGTTGTTGATAATTCTTTCACAAATTCTGATGGGGATGAGTGGACACAAGGTGACAGGGTTGTTGGAGGCTATTAGTATGAATGATTACAAGCAAGAAGTCATTCTTACCTTTTTCGAGATGATTAGCCTTTAGCATTTGTGTTTTCACATTGATTTTAGCTTCAAAATTTTCTTTGCCACCTACAAGCCATATGGTGAACAGAAATTACACTGCCTTTGAGCTCAAGGATGATGTGATAAAAATCATTCTAGAGGCATTAAAAGCTTTTTAGTTACTAGATTAAGATTTTGGCAGTATCAATATTTGAAGACTACATAATTTAGATATATCTAGAGGAGCAAGAACAGGAGCCTAGCAAAGGCAATGACATCATGGAAATATTGGCAACACTGGTTGCTCTACAAAGGTAATAATCATGCACCAAGCTATCATTTTCTCATTGGAAGTTATGTTAGATTTAAGTTGTTAGTTTTACTTCTTAGTACTTTGCACTGTGGATAAAGTTGTAATCTACCACATGCATTTGATTATGGTTTTTTTATGATAAGGCCAATTTTCAAGTACACTACATTGTGGATGAAGTTTGCAATTTATAAGCAAAACAAGCAATAGTGCAGCTTCACATCACGAGTACTAGCATTCTTGTCTATTAGTTCTATTTTTTGGGTTCTCGTCATTTCCATAGTTGGAGCTCCCTACACAAGTTATTATATGAGGGCCCTAAAAGAGAATTGAGTATTCTAAGAGTTAAGTTGGCAATCTTAATCATGATCACTTAAACTCTTGTGACCTTTTGATTTTTTCAACATTATCTTATTATTTGTGGGGGAATTTTTCTTTGATGGACAAATTAATGGGGTTTAAAGTATTACTTGAGTAGTACTATTATGAATCCATGTTGAAAGATGTTTTGATGTTCCTACCAAGCTCTAGTCTAGAGAATTATGGAATGTTGACATGTTTTATGATTACCCAGATCTATGTTCATAACCTACAGTAGCTACTATAGATCAAGAATGGGCTAACCTTGTGGATGTTGTTTTTTGCACCCAACTTCTAGAGAGCTAGCATTGGACATTACAAAATAAAAAGGGACCTATCAGTGAGTATATCAATTAGTGATTATTCATTGAATACTCACTGAATTTCACTAACTACAATTCACCAATATTTAAATCAATGAGTATTCACTAAATATTCATTGAACCTCACTAATTGTAATTCAAATGTTGGTGTTCAAATATTCATTGTAGATAGTTAGCATTGGACATTGTAAAATAAAAAATGACCTGTAAGTGAATATATCAATCAGTGAATATTCACTAAATACTCATTGAACTTCACCAATTACAACTCACTGAATTTCATTAACTGCAATTAGAATTGAAAGCTGGAAGAACTTTTATATATTGAAGGGGTAAAACACCAACCTTTTTGTGTGTGTAACCTTGGGTAGTATTCACAAACTGAATAGTTTAAAATGTTGGGAAAAAATAAATTGGCAAGGCATGTCTTCTTGCCTTGACAACATATCACAAAACTTAATGTAATGTAATACATCTATTAAGGGTAATTGAATCTTTACACTGTAAACAAAAAGGACATGGATGGCTCCCCATCAACATCAAAAAAAAGTTCAAAGTCCTAGGGCTATCTATATATATCATTGGCTAGTTAAAGACAAACCTTATATGATTGCTTTGTTCCTTTTTAATGGTGGATTCCATGATCCATGACTTTTGAATATTGTTTGATTCAAAGTGAAGCACCTTTGTTCCTCATTCAAGGATCTCATATAATTCTTGCCCCTGTCTACAAATGAGGCAAATTTGTTTTCTATCTAGATGTTTAGTTTCCCACTCCCAAGGCATTTAAGCATTCAGACAAATTATCTGTCACATAAGATTGGGATGTGGAATCATTATTAATTGCAACAATTAAGAATTATCATGGAAATTTTAAGGTGATGCCTAGAGCATTTCAAGGGTAAATTATGGTTCAATAGATCAAGGATTTAAACTAAATTTGTTTTCTATAAAGTTAATTCTATTGAAATCCAAGTTAATGGGATCAAGTTGCTTTTAATGTTTTCATGTTGAAAAAACAAAGTTAAAGTATTTCATCACAAATGATCTATAGACCATAGCCTCTATACTTACAGCTCTTTATTAACATAATAAACACAATTTTTTTTGACACAAACAATTTTCAAATTGCAAAAGAAAAGTTTCAAATTTGTGTTACAAATTTTTTCAAAATCAATTATTCATAACACTTGAATGTAAAATTGCACAAGATGTAACACCTTTTAGATTACAAGGTTTTCAATACATGACGTCATTTAGAAGCAAACCAAAGGTTGGAATTAAAACATTATCAATAAAAATGTTGTATAACAAATATTCAATTTAGAGGTATATCAATTCCATGAATGAAAAATCAACCATTGGTTTTCCAAAAGATAAATTTGCATAGAAAAAATTAATGTTCTAAAATAAAATGGTGAGCCATGGGTCCAACCATGCTATTAAGAGTCACACATGGCCCCTTAGACCATTACTTTATTTTTAGAATATTCTTAGAAATTTTTTTAAATGTCTCTCAAAAATCTTTAAATTTTTCTTAATATTATTATGTTAAGGTGCATATTTGAAAAATCCCAAAATATGTCATTAAAAATTATTTTCAAATTGTGTTTTTAGTGTCAAAAGTGTTTTTATGTAGTTTTTAAACAATGGTTACAAGAGGTTAAAAATCCTTATACGTATTTTTCACTCACTAGATTGATTCCAAATTTTTATGATAGGTACATAATATATTTAAAATAAAATTTTATTAAAAATTATTATTATTATTATTATTATTATTTATAATCTAAAGTTCAAAAAATTAAGTAATTGTTATGACTACTTTTGGTACATGTTAATATGATTGCACCCCAATGAAATGTGCCTATGAACTACCATGTACGATATCTTAAGAATCACATACACATACATACTTTGGTTGTAAACTAAAAATTACTAAAATTTTTAATATGAAAATGACACAAATTCATCGTTGCTTCAATAAACAAAAATAAACACACTAAGATTCAAACAAAAAGAGTAAAATTGTTGTAAAAGTAAAAAAATCAAAACTAAATTGCCATATTTGATTAATCATGTAATAATCCTAGGGGAGACATTACTAAAAAAAGTAGAAAATATATGAATAAAAATATAGGGTGCTATATATTGGTTGTTGAATAAAAATTATAAGTTAATTAGTTAAAAATAAGTTACATTTTATTCAAATAATCAATTTAAAATTATGATATGGGCTATGTAATAATTTGAAATAATGTATTATAATTAATATAGGGTGGTTTTACTATGTATATTTAAAAATTTTAGATAATAATAGGGTGATAAAAAATAGGTTGGACAATTATTTAATAGCCCCCCTAAAAATGGTCAATTGATGCACGTAGATCCAAATTTTATATCATGTGTCCCCCTCAAGGTAATAATTCAAAAATGTTTGAAAACAATTTTTGTCCATTACAATTATTTTTTCATTTTCTTTCATCCTTTCCCCTTTACATTTGATTTCTTCTATTTTCCCCTTTTAGTGGTTGGAACATATATACACCACCATTTCTTGACCCATTTCACTTTCTTCCTCTTTTAATTTCCTTTTTTCTTTTCTTCATTTTTTTTTATTAATGGCAAAAACGAATTTCCACTTACCTTTCCATTGAATTTTCAAGTCTTCGTTCCATTTGGTTCCATTATTTCAAAGTTCTATTGCATATGCCCAATTCTTAAATTTCATCACAAATCCAAGAACTTTAGCTAGCTTGGTCAGGTTTACACTTCTCCCAATTGTTTTTTGCAATGACATTCACATGTCCAATATCAAAACCCTAAACCCTAAATTCAAAAAATTGGAACCCCAAAACAAATTGAATATCATTAAAATTTAAGAAAAATTTACTTTTGAAAAATCTTTTGATCAAGTCCAAGATTGTTTAATTTCTTCCACTCACAAATTTTTTTCATACTCTTGCAAACCCTTGTAAATGGACCTCATGAAGCAATGCATTACATGAGTCACTGTGGGAATGAAGAAAAACTAGTGTTTAGACCTTAAATCATTCAAACACTCAAGAAAATTCCCTTTCAAAGCTTGGATCAATAAACATTTTGCAATTTCTTCTATCAATTCATTTGACTTCTCTTGTTTCAACCTCTCTCTTTCAAGCTTCTCCTCCAATGAAGCAATGATCCATCTATGGGCATTTTTTTTTGCATTTTTTGCATTATCTTTTCTTACATTCAACAATTTATCATCTTTTGCATTTTTTATTCATAGGCATTTTGCACCTTTCTTGGTTTTGCCATTACTCACATTTGCACAAGCCATGAAAAAAAAAGCTTCAACTATTGAAAAATGAAAATGCATGTTTCAAATAACGTATGGAAACAACCAAACACCACATTATAATGATTAAACATAACTCCTAATGTGACTTAACCTTAATCCAAATACTAGTTCGAATTTAAATTTAGGTATAAGTTCCCTATACCTTGATGACCTACTCCAACCTACCACCTTTCTTGTATCTATTCTTTTTTTGTATTTTTTTATGGTAGAAGGTGTTGTGTTTTTTGTCTTTTATTCTTTCTTTATATTTCTTCATGGAGAAGGTGTTGATATTCTTGTCTTTTGTTCTTTCTTTGTATTTTTTCATGGTGAAGTTAATAACATTATTTAAATGATGGAGTGCTCAAAATCATAAGGGAAGGGAGGCAATTTGGTATTTTTCTCTTAGAAAAGGTTGAGTAGATTCTTTTCCTTTTTATCCCAATGTTGAATTATTGAATGTTCATTGGTATTTGCCTAAGGTTACATGTGGACATTTCACCTCTTTGACCATCATTTGGTTCATCTATCTTTTATTTCTACATTAGAGGTTATGAAAGCTTTTTCTTTTTCCTTTTGTTTGGTATCAAATATGCATTGTTGTTAACATTCCTAATGCATTTGTTTTCTAGCATCATCCGTTGAGTTGTTTTCATCATTGGGTTAGGTTTTATGTTTTGCAAGTATGTCTTTATATGGTTTTTAAAACAAAAAAATGGAATATAACCAATCTTTATCTATATTTCCTTTTCATCTCTTTGACAAGATATAAAATAAACACCATGTACTTATCTGGAAAAGAAAGGGTTGCATTACAATATGTTTAGGTTGGAAATGTTATACAAATCATGTGTGGATCACCATTTTTAGTCCAATATGTGGCCTTTTGACAAATCCTATTTTCCCAAATCCTTCTCTTTGTCATGCAATCTCTTGATGCAAATAACCCTCCTATTATTAACTAAATATATGGATGCGAAAACAATTGTGAAAACTTGAGCTAAATACATATTTGCAAGATCTTTGTCTTAGTAAAAAATCTCATCTAGATGCTTTGGGTTATAGGTTTTGCAAAATTTAAAATGTGATTATGTTTTTATTTACACTTGAAATGTATTTTTTTTCAAATAAAAGTTATATTTTATTGTTGTGTTTTTTTTGTACTTGTTGATGATGGTGCAATGTTCAAAGAACTTGGCTAATTTATTTTAGTACATCTTAAATTATTTTTAGGGTGCCTCCCTATTTAGGTTAAATTTAAGGTTCCTCCCTATTTCCTATCAAGGATTTCTCCATCTTCTTTTTATTGTTATGCATTTTCTATTTCTCCTTATGCATTTTTTGGTGCATTTTTTTTTCCTTCTTGTCCATCTTTTTGTTTTTCTTATCTTTCTTGCAAGTATCAATTGTAATTGGGGTCTTTCTTACACAAGGTTATTACTACATTAATTATTGATCAATTTTTATCTCTTTTCCTACAAGTTTGATTTTCTCAAGCATCTCTTGAAGAACAACACATGTGTTGTGTTATACTTCATAGATTGTCCCTCGTTTGTAGGTTTGTTGATGATATTTTTGTTCTCAATTTTCAAACTTTGATAGTTCTATGTGCTTAAACCAAAGCTCATTTGGCACTGGCATATACCCAATTATGTTTCTAAAGGCTTCTTTTATAAGTTCTTGGATTTTCTTGTTTGGTTCTTGTTTCATGATCTTTTTTTTCTCAATTTTATTTTTCTTTTTCTAAGAATTTCTATGACTTAATGAAGAAGTGTTAACCTTGCTTTGTTTTTTCTTAATAATGAGATTGGACATTTCTTGATTCTTATGCGAGATATGATTATTGATAATTTTTGTTTTTATTTTCAAAAGGTGTTGTTATTGACAAATATTGTTACTAACAATCTCATCTATGTGTGTGTGTGTGTGTGTGTGTTGTTGAGGTGCATAACAAAGAGGTCACACACAACAATGAGGCAATGAAACTCATCAGGAACACCAAAAAAAGGTGACACACAACAAGGAGGTGATGCCACTCACCAAGAATGCATATGAAAGAGGTGACACATAACGACTAAACTCACCAATAGCACACAACAAAAAGGCAACAAACAACAAGGATGTGACACATAACAAGGAAACTACAAAAATCATAATGAGTGCATAGCAAGGAGACAATGAAATTAACTAGGAACACATAACAAGGAGGCAATGAGGTTGACTAAGAATGCATAACAAAAATTCAATCAATAGGTGACAAAGCTCAACAAACTAAATAAAAAACTTAATCAAAGCATTAATCCTTAATAACAAACAATAAAATAAGCACAAAAACAAAACATCATTTTTATTCTTGAAGGAGAGAGATGTGAGGAGGGAGTTGCCATAATAGCTTTGCACTATTTCCTGCAATAAACCTTTTTTTTTTCTAAACCCTACCTACCACCTTAAATCTATTTCTCATTAATTAAAACCTTGACCTTGCTATCCCTTCATATCTTGATAGGGTATCAATTTCTTAAAAGGTTTCAAGTGAACAATTCTCAGTTCATTGAGAATTGAAAGGTGGATTTCAAAAAAGGTATCACCCTTAGTGATACCTTGAAATACTCAAGGTGAGAATCAACTTGAAACTTTGGCCAATTTTCACTTTTTTGTAATACCTCTTTGAAAAAACCACAATTTGCACTCAACCCTTCTCCAAACTTGTAACCATCATACCTTGAAACTTTTAAACTAAACTCTTTCCAAAGGAATTTCCTTGACGAAAACCAATGTAAAAAAACCTAAAAAAAGTCCCGGATTCTCTGCATTCAATGTAAAAACACAATAATAAAATCCAAATATCGTGCAACCATTGTAAAAAGGGCAAAAAAAAAAGTAAATAAATTGAATATAAAGAACTTTAAAAAACTGTGTGAAGAAGACCAAACCCTCCATTGTGAAACCAGATAATTAAATGAATTTTGACCAGAGAGTCCCTATCACTTGGGCCCAACAAACAATTTGAAGAAGATAGGTACCAAGCAGAAACTAAGTAAATGATGGATGAAAGTTGTTGCCCAATTGTTGACATTATTCCGGGCCAAAATTCAAAACCAAAAAGCCAAAAAGCCAAAAATATTATTTTGGGTGAGAAATTATTAGGTTTAAAACCATACATAAGGTCCAAAATTTGGAACCCAAAAAAGAAAAGAAGTGATTAAAAAAATGCTTGAAAAAAATTTCATATAAAAACTAAAGATAGAAAACTGAAACTAAGAAGGGAAAAAAAAAAAAAAAAAAAAAAAAAAAAAAAAAAAAAAAAAACACACCACAAAAAAAAA
>Ga0116231_10009534_pt1 | contig 16305 bp, 6 predicted proteins | sample S1TSphgellanicum_2_FD_89695 | JGI IMG/M metagenome (GOLD analysis project Ga0116231, IMG submission 89695) | Host-associated microbial communities from peat moss isolated from Minnesota, USA - S1T2_Fd - Sphagnum magellanicum MG | ecosystem: Host-associated > Plants > Peat moss > Unclassified...
AAAGGTTTGGAGGATAAACCTCAAAATGGTCCAAAATCAAAAAAATGTTCTTATTGGGCCAAGTGGGCAAATGTGTCATTCATTGGAAGTCGCACAGTACCCCTTGCATACGGCCCACATTATCTTTTCCCATAAGAATCACTAACTAATTCAAGCAAAAAAATTGCAAAAATCTCCACTTAATTAACCCTGTGTTTACATACATACTTTCCTACCATGACCACCTGAAAAACAATAGAGGAGAGAATTGTGTCTGGAGTCACATTTGTCCAAGCAACTTGAGGTTTTGATAAGGTTATAAAAAGCATGGGTGCGGTCGAATGGACCCCGCACCATCACCGCAGTTCACTCTAAGAGTAGAAGAAGAGTTCATAGAAGCAAAAACAGATCTTATATTGAAGGTGGTCCACCCACCCTCCTTCCATCCCACGTTCTATGTGCCCTTGTGACATACATAGAGTGGTTCACCACCAGACTAAAAAACCATGCTGCTGCTACAGATGCAAATATGTAAAAAGGACAGGGGAAGGAATCAATCAAGTGGAACTTGACTCAACTGGGGATAAAAAGAAAAGAAATCACCAAAGAAACTTTTCAATGTTTTATTCAGAGCTATTGTTGCTGCTTACAAACTACTAGGTGGGTAGGTATATCAAAACCAATCAATCCATGCTGCTACTTCAATTCTAAACACCCCATAGCTTCAATCATTTCTGTTTTATTACTCCCAACTTTTTCATCTTCATCTATCTTGACCTTGGAAAATCTATAGGCCATTCATTTGGGAAAAGAAAAAAAAAAAAATGTCAAAAGGGTCTTCTACTACAGCAGACAAACAAATAACAGGTGACCCCTTGAATTTCTTTTGTACAGGAGAAACCCTATGACTGACAGAGAGGGCTGCAACCGCTGGCAAGGACTGAGAGAAGGGTGGCAAGGGCAAGCCCTGCATAAGAAGGCACTGCCAAAGTTGAGGCCGCACCTGGAGACGGTGATGGTGCCGGCGGCTGAGCTATTTATGTTTGACGCTGCCAAGGCTTGCTCAAGAAGCGCCAAAAAGCGTACTACGTGGAGGAGCTATGACGCACAAAAATAGAGCGGCCGATGTGATTCCGAACCAAAAATCGATTCTTCTTCTTCTGGGGCCCTCAATGGAAAGGGGCGGTGTTGGTATGTCTGACGCTGCCAAGGCTTGCTCAAGAAGCATCAAAAAGCGTACTACGTGGAGGAGTTGCGACGCACAAAAATAGAGCGGCTGACGCGATTCCGAACCAAAACTCGGTTCTTCTTCTTCTAGGGCCCTCAAGGGAAAGGGGGGGGGTGTTGGGGGGGGGGGCCCGAACCAATCACGAATTACCGCATCAAGCACGTGGACACCCATTTCTTTATAGTAGTAGATGACCAGGATCTAGTGGGGATGCAATAAATTCAGTAGTTTAGTGAACTACATTCATATTTCATAATAGTAAATGTGTTAAAAAAACATTCTTCTTTGGCCGTCAACTTAGGTTTCTATTTTGTCCAGATACATTACAGATACCAGACCCCAACTTTCCGGGTATCAAGGTTCATTTCATTGTGAACTGAAGGTGCAACTTGTGTATTACATGATCAGTAGTGCTTGGCATTGTGCATGGCTCCTATGTCTGTTTTTAGTGTGTATTACTAGATTTGGAGCCCAGCATAAGTTCTGGCCAGATTCAACTCCTTTTTATCGACTGGATGTATTCCGATTTTAAACCTGTGTGTACTCATGTGCTTTTTTGCTTGGTGGACATCTTTCAAAGGGAGGCCTTTTCCCTTGTTATCTTTAACCCAGGGAATGTTTAAATATCCTGATATGGTCTAGTGTGGCTGGGATAGTTATAATGTACATACTAGAGAGCTGGAATTGGCCAAACCCTGCTTGCAACAGCTGATACAGTTACCAGTATGAGAATTAGTTGATTAAAACGGCAAATAAGACCTACCGGCCACAGTGAACCAGCACCCACCAGTGCACCATCCACTAGATGCCCCTTATTACTCAGTTGTGGATGAATCTCAACTGAGTTAATATTTGGTTTTACCTTGGTAACCAATTCTGTAGGAAATAGGTCTCAAACTCATGTAGGTAAGAAAATAGTAACTATTAGGTAAGTAGATGGTTTATACTTATGTAAGGGCTTTTTTTTACCTACCTACTAACAACCTGCTTGTGGGTTGTTAGTAGGTCCATAGAAAAAAAAAACCAACTGAGCTAACCACCATGGTTAGCTAGGGAACTGAAACCCAACAGAAAACGGTTTCCTGACCACTTACCATTCATCTTTCATGGTGCATTGGTGGGTGCTGGCTCACAGTGGTCAGAACTAGGGTAACTTGCCCTATGACCGAACATCATCTATGACCAAACATTTTATTAATATCTTCCTCACCTCTTCTTCATTTTGAGTGATTAAAAACCCTATGGGAGTGCTAACTTGAGCTCTTCAATTCGTCTTCGGACAGCAGAGGTGGCAAAGGAGTAATTACAGAAGAGCAAGAAGAGAAAAAAGCTTTTCCAAGTTATAAAACACATTTTTCTTCTCTTTTCTTCTTTTCTACCCCTCTTACTTTCAATGCTCATAACTTTCTCATTTCTTGTCCAATTTAAGTGATTTAAAGTGCTATAAGAGTGCAACCTTATGGTCTACAAATAATCTTGGAACCATAAAGGCAATAGAGCGACTTTAAAAGATTTTTTTTGGGTGTTCGATAATGGTTTTCCAAGTGTTCTATGGTTTCTCGTTTCCACCATTTGACCCCCCCCTACTTTGGAGGGTCACATCTAACTCATTTCTTCATCGTTTTCAACAATTCAACTTTTTTTGGGTGCGCAAATAGTAGGGCTACAATTCCTCTTTGGGCATGAAATTCAAAGGAGCACTTGTGACCGGACAGGAAGTCACTTGGGTTTCTTTAGTGTGAACACCATTTCGTTTTAGGGTTTAGGTTTTGTTTTAAGCAGCCGACAACTTTTTTCATGTAGGTGGCGGAGTTGATTAGCACTGTTTGTTAGTGGTTGTGAGTAGGAAACTTTGTTGTTTGTGTGTTATGTGAAACAGGTTGCAGCTGACGATGGGTGGCCAAGCGCACTTCAAGCATGCAAGGGCGATGGGAGTAGGAAGCGGTTCAACAAAAATAAGAAGGGGAGTTCGAAGGAAGAAGGAGAAGGTTTGTTTTTGGTTCAAACTATTGCAGTTTGGGTAGAAGGTAAAGCTTGCAGGAATCTATAGTTGTTGTGTTGTTTTTCTGTTACGCCAGTGATTACATCATGGCCGGCTCTATGTTCTTGTTAAAATTAGGACTTATAAAGGGTTGATGCTGAGGGCTAATGATGCCTAAAGGAGGTCTGAGCTGTAGAATTAGGAGCATATAGATAATTGCATATGTAGGGGCTTTGGTGGAACCTTACTTAAAAACCTAGTGGGTAATTCATACACTTGAGTGGGAGCCAGAAACCTTAGCGGGTATGTTTGGGCTGGACAAAATGTGAGTGAGAGAAATAGGATGGGAAAAATCATAACCAGTATCTATAAATTCATATTTCGCACAAAATTCTGTTTTTCTTGAGTAGTTGCAAACCAACTTGGCTTACCTTGATCAATTGTGGATTCGTATCCAGAAGTCGATTTGTTGCTAAAGGCTAGACCAAACATTTCTTTGCATTGATGTATGTGGTAGGGGATGGATTAGTAGCTCATAACAGATCAAATGAACATTGAAAGTGCCAACCTCAAGCTAGACCATATTAACTCATGCATTCACAATACAAGAATTTGTTTGTAACAACAACTAAGGACTACTACTAGAGTATATTTAGGAAAGGTTAATAGGCATGTATGGTCTGAAGATCTTCATGGTCTGGAAGATCACGTACTGTAGGACTCTAAAACCAAGGTGTTGTGACACTACATGTTTGATAGGAGATAAGTTGTAGACATTGTAATAGGAGTAAGGATAAGTGAGCAACAGATGGTTTCTGTACCCTTTTCTTTTGTTTATACACTCTCTAGAAATTTGCAGACCTCTAAAACACTAAGTGTTCGGTGATGGGCTGACTACCCTAATAGGTGTTAATGTTTAATGGTTTTTTGGAAGTTTTATTGGGTGATTAATGTAGGTCATTCGACCAAAGCCTTGAAACAAAGCTCAAATCATGTCTTCATTTTCATGGGATGACTTTAATCTCATGGATGAACCCACACCGAATGCAAGTACCATGGTAAAAACCCCAACATTCATTTTGATTACTTTTAGAAATATTAAAATTTATCCCACACTTGGAAATGATAGATAAATCAAAGTCTTTTGAATCCAAATCTAACATTTCTTAGGTTTAATATGGCCACTAAAAGGCCTCATTCAAGGAGGTGAAGGTACCAGTTTAGGTGCTGGTTGACTATTGATCAAGTTCATCAAAATAAATATAACAACGTAGACATGCGGGGATTATTGATGCAATTTGTTTGTTGTTCATATCTAAATATTGCACAAACCTCAATATGGTTCCCGTTTGTAACATTTTCATGGTATTACCTCTCTGAACATAAATGGTTTCAATAGGAATGTTTCAATATTTTGAAACTCCCTTGTCTGAGCATAATTGTTATGAACAATACCCTTGTGCTATGTGAAAACTATATTAGAAATGAGAGCTAATGTCCTAAGCTGAGCTATCTCTATATGGCTCCAATTTTCAACTTTGGGAACCAAAAGAAAAATTGTAACCCAAGGGAAACATCCTACAAGAGGTTATAGGAATTTAAAAGGATTATAGGAGTAGAAATGTCTTTTTAAATTTAAATTTTGATTGCACTAAAGAGTTGCATTAATTCTACTAAAAAACACTAAGTTTTTATTATGAAAGAAAAAGGTTTTCCAAGTTTTTTTTCATGTAGATATTTCTCAAGATTGTAAAATTCGCCAAAATCAAACTCATTGCATAGGGATAAAACACAAACACTTGGATTGACACAACATGGATGAAGAAAACAAATATTTTGGAAAAACATTACCATTTGTGGAAGAATAACCACATGGTTATTCCAACTATGAGAGCAACTACAATACCATAAATTCACTTGTAAAACTATATACATAATTTTGGTCCTTATAAATGTTACCATGAAAAAACAAATATATCATAAGAATTTTTAATTCATTTCTTGAACTCAAATTGTTAAATTTTATCATGTGGTCCCATTGTTTGAATTATTTGATGAGTAGAATACTAGATCTTTAGGAGTTATATGACTTAAAATATTATTCAAATTTGCTACTCAAACTACTAAGATCTTCCAAGGCTTTAAAAAAAATACAAAGAAAATGGGCTCTGGTGATGTATTTATGTGTGCTGTTTTTTGAGTCCCCTTTGTTTGAACTCACCTTGCAAGGTTGAGTGACTCACTTTTGTGAAATAATTCCACTTCTTTTTTAACCTATCTTGTTCAAATATTTCATAAGAAAAAATATAACCTTAAATTCGCCAATTGGAAGTTGATTCTAGATTAATAGTTCTTGATCATGAAAAATTATTATTGTGATTATTTTCCTAGTGGACTTTTAAAATTCCAAAACATGGATTATTTCTTTGACAAGATTTTTAAAAATGAAAGTACATTGATATTTCATTCCTTGAATATGCTTAAAACATATTCATACATATTCAAAGGTGTATGTATTTTAAGTGCAATTTCAGGTGAAAGGTGTATAAATACAAATTTTCAAGTGTAATCACAATGCAAAATAGGGCATCAAATTGCAAACAAAACTAGTCAAAATTACAAAAATATTTATGTTTTTCTATTTAAAATCATGACAATCATGGCAAAATGTTGCTTGTTCATTCATATGAATGTCAAAAAATTCAAACAAAAAAGCTACTTGATGAAGTTTTATGTTTAGATTTGGATTTAAGACATTTGAAAGTGAACACCTATTGTGTTAAAAAGAGTTAAATCTACAAAGAACTATCAAAAGGACTCATATAATAAAAGCATATTGATGGGAAAAAAATTTAAACAAATAAAAACATATTAGCCACATTCAAAAAACAATCATACCCTAAAAAATGTGAAATTTTAAAGGGCTCATTCATGGTTGTGGTTCTAGAAAAAGTTTTTAAAATATCAACCTTGTTTACAATAGTGTCTACAAACAACAATTAAACATAACAAATTTAATGAATTTTTTTGAATAATCTAAACTAACATAACATGTGGTGGTGATGATTTTTCTCATGTGTATGTTGGTGTGCATATAAACCAAGTGGTTCAAACCCAAAAATGCAAAAAATGCTTGAATAAGCTTTTATGAACAATTTCAAATGTCTTTTGGAATGATTATTTCCTACACATGTGATGCACACCTCAAGTTATAAATCTTAAGCCTAGTGAATATAAAAAATCAACCAAATGGCCCAAAAAATAGTCCTTTTCCTTGCAACCCCAAAGAATGAATTTTGTTGCCTTCAAAACTTTCATATGGTTTCTAATATAATCAAATGCATTACAATGAACATGGCCAAACATAGATGTAACATTATTTATTCATAAAAGAAAATTGACATCAATTGTGTTTCTTAATGCATTCCTTTTGATTCCTTTTATAAAGAGGTGCAATTTAAACACTTGATATAGTTAGGCTTAAAGGAATCAAAATGGCATTTATATAATGTCTAATTTTTTTTAAATATTTTTATTAGTTTAACATGACACAAATTTATTTATTGGCATAAAAAAATCCAATACAATTACAATGATGCAAATATAAAAAAATCCAAAGTTGTCCTTTCTAATCCTTTAAAACTTAAACACTCCTTTTTGGTACCTTGGTCATGAATGGACCTTAAAACATTAAAAATTTAGAAAACTTTTCAAAATTGATCTAGAATTTTAAAAGTTCAAAAGTCCTTTACCACATATAAATGGAGTATAATGTACATGATGTGTTAATAAAAGTTACATCCCTTATATACAAAAAAATAAAATGTAGAAAATGAATTTTTGATTATGATTTGATTGATGCAACACAAAATCTATAGGAAATTTGCACATTTTCAAAAATTAATTTCTATGAAAAAACTATTTTTGGGCAAAAGGACATGCAATCCTTGTCTAAAGTAATGTTGTTGGTTCATTGTATTTTGTTTGCACCATTTCAAATGAACATGTTTTTTGACCTTAAAATAGGTAAATAAGTAAAATTCGTCAAAATTCAAACAAAGTTCACAACAGAAATAAATGAAATATTGATTTTTTTGTATTTTAAGTTAATGGCTTGTAGTAAAATTTATTCATAGACTTCCAAAATTTTCATATTATAATCAAAATATATCAACTTCTAACATGTCAAAATAATTCGACTAACACAATATTCACCGATTAATTTCAAACCTATCAATCACCTATATTTATTATCTTAAAGTTTCTCAAGTTTTGATTACTACAAATGGATTTTAGTCAAAACAAACACATGGACAAGCTAACTCTAATGACTAAGGAACAATGGCACTAATAAAAATCACAACAAATGTAATCAATGTTTGATTTCTCATGTTTAAAAATGGTAATTTAATTTGGTGTTGGAATTGTTGGATTTATTTATATAATAACATTCATAATATATCATGGGAATATGTGAATAAATTTGAAATTAATTTGATGACATAGAAATATGCAAAATAATTCTTAAGACACCATAATTAATGCATTTAAGTAAGAAAAAGACTTTAAAATGGAACTTCAAAAATTGAAAATGATCTTTTTTGGGCAAAAATGTGGTAAAGTATGCCAAAAAAGTAATCACACACATGTAGAAACTGCAAATGCATGAAAACAAAGGTAGTTAAGTATGTGAAATATTTGGCCATTTATTTTGAAATTATATGAATGCACTATGTGATATATGAATATGTTTTCAAAAGCTTGATATTTCATAATAATAATTTTCTTGATGTACTTTCAACATACTTTGCAAAAACTACCCAATTGTCACACTTATTAAAAAGTACACATTTTTTATTGTTTTCAATTACAAATCTAAAAAATCATTACCATGATGCATTTAAGAATAATTTGGATTATATTTTAACAAGTTCAAAAAAAGAATTCCATTTTATTTTCCTACATAAAAGTACGTTTTAAGCATATAGTGACATACTTTGTTTAAAATATACTTCTCAAGGGCATCCACCAATCATAATCCAAATTTTTTCTGCAAACTATGCCCAACAAGTTTAGGGATGTCTATGGAACATTGTTGTCCAATTTCAAGCTAGTTGGTTATGTCCATGCCTAGGTTGTTTTAGGTGTAAAAATAAAGTACCAAGTAGTTAATTAGGGGTAGCCAATATTTTCAAACTTGTTTGTAATGACACCTGAGGCCATTCGATCAATTAGGGTTTAAACTAATAGCCATTGGATCTCCACCCAATTTTCTTGTTCATGTAGAAACATCGATCATCTCTTTTTGTGAACGTTGCTACCTAACAAACCTTCCTTCTCCTTGGCATTCTACAATTGAGCTACTTGGAGTAGACTAATTGAAACAAATTCTTTGCAAGGAAATCATCTAGCATGAAAGCAACAAGCTTGCAATGGGACTGCTTTCAAATCATGTGCTTGATAAATTGTTGTTGGACCACATCTGGCTTCTTATTTTGAAGATTTCTCCATGGTGGGACAAGGTTGCAGTATTTTTTTATTTGCATTTCACAAACAAGGTCCTCATTATGCAAAGGTTCCAGGTCTTTCTAAAACCTTTAGATGTAGCAATTTAAAATGTTGGGCATAAATTTGCTTATGGAAGTGGTAGACCTTTTTTTTCACATTTGTGTGAATATTTTGAACAAGTGCATCACATTAGAGAAGCAAGATCATAAGCAACAAAGTTTGGGGAGGAAGGTTTGGGCTAGGGTTTTGCTCATTTTCACTAGTGTTTTGTTACTTTTGGAGGGCTCTTTATGTAGTAGGTGCAAGCATAACTCTTATGATAAGCTCTTGGTTTTGACATCATTTTTAGGTAGTATCTTGGATTGGAGCTCATCCATGGCCTAAATAGTGCCCAAATAAACATTATCTAGATTTCAAGTTTGGTTTTTGTGGCTAAGATTTTAGGGTAGGACATTTACATTAGCACAATAACCATCATGTCTAAACCTTGATCTGTTGGCCATCCTATTTGCATAATCAAATTTTCATAAGTTCCATGTTTTTTGTATTTTTTTGTCCAAATTTGCATTGCCATGTGAAAGGTACATTTCATTATGTGTCTATGTTTTTAAAACTTGGAAGAGCTTATGTTCCAATCAAGCCTACAAGTTGCTTGAATGCAAGTTTTTTTTCCATCAAAAGCTAAGAAAACTACCCATTTTTGTTTGCAAAGAGAATATTAATTAGTGAGTTCATTGCAAGATTGTCCATTGTGCAAATTTATTTATGTGAACTTGGAGGTATGTGGTAACCCTAGTCAATTTTCCTAATTGGAGTCCTCCTTGGATTATAATTATGTGAAGGTTGATAATCAAGCTGCAACTATAATCATGAGCAAAGTATGTTAATATAGTTTAATGGGGATCCCTCACATTGTGACCTTATAGGATCTAAAAAACTATATTTTGAATTGGTGGCATTTGATGAATGGGAAATATACAAAATGCAAGACTAACCAATGTTGAGAAGCTCCAAACTAAGGAGGCCCAACAAGTTACAACAATCAACACAACTACTGTTATAGAAACAAGGTATTGCTAAGGTTATCCTAGTCACAACTTGTAGTTAGAAATCATTTTTAGGTTTCTATGGCCTTCTATTTTTTAGAAGCATTTGCCATTGGATTTTGAAGGTGTTTTAATTATCAAAATGGTCTATCTACTACTATCGTTGTTTGGGTATTCATCTTGTTTCAAGTAGTGCAAGGTATTATTTCATGAACATGGACCATGCATAGTAGTATGTTATGCACAAGAGAATTTGATGCACTACCTTACCACACATGTTTGTTGTATTTATTACTAGGTATCTTATGGTTATGGTGCAATAACCCAAAAGCCATTGAGTTTGGTTAGCTTTTTGTTTTAGAGATGTAAATGTCATTCTTCCATTATGTGGCTACTTGCAGGTGTGCCAAGGCTCGAGAAAGGAAAAAGAAACAACACCAAAATGAGTATATTGCTAAGGCAGACTTTTAACCCTCCCAACACCCAATAGAAGGTGCAATGTCTACTAAACAACATACAAAATGGACCCAAAGAAAATGGAATTCCACTATTGATAATCTTCACAATGTAATGTATAACAATGGGTATAATTTCACTAATGAAGATAGGTAAGAAGTGCTTAGGAGGTTCCTAGACAAAGATTCTATCGACTTCTTGCTTCCAAAATTTGCAAGGGATGCTAGAGACATTGAATACAAGTTGGCCATGCTTGAAAACATCAAAGTTGCATATATGTAATTGACAACTTACAAATCAAAGGAAAGCTTGGACTTCAAAAATGCACTTTTAACTGCAATTGCTTCAAATGGTGTTAGCCCCTTTCGACATTTCATATCTAGGACCATTGGTGGTACTAAATACCTTTTGGGTAAGGTTGTAATGAGAAGGATGCATGTGGATGTCATTGGGGATAATACTTGGGGAGGGCTACCATGAAAGAGGAGATCAAATGCCCTAGATGAAGGTGATCATTAGTTGATCTTACAATTTTGGGATATAGCCACCACCATCTCACCAATAAGGAAGGATGTGAAGTAGTGACATCAAGAATGAAGACCTTTGAAGAACATCCCACTCATTATTTATAGGAGATGCAAGTGCACATTTAAATGTTTTACATATTTTTTTCAAATTTCTTTATCATCTGCCTATTTGAATGCAAATTATTAGCATTTATTTACTAGTTCATTTTCATTCACTATTATTTAAGTATGGGGTCATTGACACATGAATTATCATGAGCTCTTAAGTAGTCCTATTGTATCATATGTGTCTTGTTAAGCAAGTTTGCCCACTTCCTAGCATGTTTGGCTACTTGTAACTAGTGCTTTTATATTATTTCTATAAGTTTTTTAGTTTAATTAGTTTGGTGGTCATTTCACTTGTTTTGCAAGATTGATTACTTGATGCCTACATTTGCTTTACTAGTCACATATACTGACCATTTATGTACAATTGATGTCCAATATTAGGCATCATGGCTTGGGTACTTGGGTTGGTCTTTAGTTACTATTGATCCAACTTGGGGGGTAGCCTATATACTTGTACTTGGTGGTCAACTATTGGTCATTGTTCCTTGATACTTGTCTTGTTACTATGGCTACTTGTATGCATGTTTGAATACCTAATGTGCCATGCTTTCTAGCTGTCAAGAGGGTGACAACCATGGTCCATACTTGTAATTATGCCTTTAGTACCTAGGTGACTCCTTTGTTACTTGCTATTGAACTTGGAATATTTTTTCCAGAAGTTGTGCTACTTGTGTTTGGGTTGTGTTCCTTGTAGTTGGCTTGTGCACTAGTTGTCCAAATGAGCTTTGCTACTTGTACATGGGCTTTTTTGCTTGTCCTTCCAAGGTCTATCACTTGTACACATGGGCTCTCTTACTTGCCCTCAAGTTGTCCTACTTGTACCTAAGGTTTGTTGCTTATCATTGGGCTATGCTACTTTTACTTGGTTTTCTTACTTGGACTAGGGAACTTTTGCTACTAGTAGAAATGGGTTCTAGTGGTCATCATCCTACCCTATGTGGCCTCATAATTTTTATTCACATATGTTGCCAACTTGTGTTATTTAAGTCTTATTCCTTGAGGGGCACATAGTTTAGTCATTATGAAAATTAAATACCAACAACTGGTAAGGTTAGTGCATTTGTGTGATTATGTCATAATGATTTTGCTAGGGCCTTGCAACATATTTTGATCATGTTGTCTTGTACGTTCAAGTTGCTTATGTAGGTTTATTAATTGTAGCATGGTTGGAATTTGCAGTTGGACTTTTATGGTCATTTTGTGAAGGCCCATGGCAACAAAGTAAGGTCGAGAGCCTTTGAAAGCCTAAAACCATACTATGTCCTTAGGCTATAAGAAAGAAACACATTTGCATGTAAATACCATGTAGAGATGGCGGAACTGAAAGATGGCTTCAACAACATGTGAAATGAAAGCAAAGGTGTTCATGGGAAAGATTACACTTGTGATTGTGATGTTTGTACAACTAGCTCCACCCCATGTAGCCCCCCCTAGTTCATTAGTTTTCTTGTGAAGTTCTTGTTTTCACAAGAGGGCATACCCTCATTTGGTTATTCCTAGGCCCCACACCTGACTCCCCCAACTCTCTCCTTTTTTTTACCCCTATCTCCTAACTTCAACAACAATCTAGGTTCCTTTTCTTGACTTCCACCATTCACCCCCCAGTCACCATGTTCATGAAGCATTTCCATTTGAACAACCACCACCCCACCACTTGATGATATTACTTACATTCTCCAAGAAGACTATTGACTTGATTACCTTTTGAGAAGCTTGCTCCTTCATGATGTTGTAGCTTGCTCACTCCTTTACTTGCCTTGCCCTCTCAAGATGTGTTAAAAGCCCGCTTCCATCCTTATAACCATCATCATCACTCCTCACTCAAGAAGAAGAAAGAAAGAACAATAGCTGTTTTTTCTTCCTTTCAATTTCAAGAAGGCGCCACTACTACTGTTTGCTTAACCCTAATTGCTAGAAACTATTGGGAAGCATCCCCCACTTGTTTGTACCTCTTTATTTAGCATGGTTAACCAATCTTGGAAAAGGATAAAGCAACCTAACCTTATCCTAATCTAGCCGACATACTTCCCCCCTTATCCTAACTAAGCCACCCACCCTTCAAGTCCTACTGGGATAAGGCCATATGCCCTAACCTACCCCCTTAAACTTAAGATTAACCTTAAAACTTCCTTAGCCAGTCTACCTAAGCTTAACTTAAACTAGCTTTGGTTAATTAAGGCCCAACATCTTGCACAAAAGTTATCATGACCATGAAAAATTTGTGATTAGGTTAAGATAAAATTCATTGATCGTAAACATAAGCACAATCATGAAAATTAAAATTATGACCATGAATAAGAACACTCAAAATATTAAAAAATGAGATTTGATTCATAAGAGGAAAAAATAGAACGTGAAAGGAGATGAACAAATTGTGACTCAAACTTAAATTATAATTGATGTTGATTGTATTAAATGTAGGGTTCATTACATTATCTCTATATTGTACCTTTGTGGGGGGTAGGGTCATGGAAGCTTTGATAAAAGCTTCCAAATGGCCTTGGATGTCCAAAAACCTTATGTAAATAACTTTAAAAATATTTTCATGTCCATAGGAAATGGAAGAATAATTAATGAACTTAATCCAATATGTATGAAAAATGGAAAATGATTACTGAATGTTCATTTATCATATGAAAAGGGAAATTTATGGATGAGTTTCATCCAAACTAAAATAAGTAACATGGATGAATGACTATGGATAATTCAATATAATTTGCAATTTATGAGAATGGATAAAAAGTGGATTTTAATAGTTTAATTTCATCCATGGATGACAAGCTAAACTACATGAATTTTCATATATGATATTGAAAATTTAGTAAAAATGGCTAAAACATTCATGGTTGAAACATGAAAATTTTAAATGGTTAAAACATGGCCAAATTCTTACAACATTTTGGCCAGTTTTGACCGTGTGACACATGCAATTTAAGTGCAATGAAAACATTTCAATATTTTGTAGATTATAATTGCATCTAACACTAGTTTACATCTAGATGTTCATATGTGTTTGACAACACATTAAATAATGTTCATTTCCCAGCCCTTGTGCTTGTAGCTTGAAAATATTTGGAGTTTGATTTTTTAAAAATACTTCATTAAAATTTTGGAAAACATATAGGGTATAATTTTTATAGCATTTGATATCTAACAAAAATATTTGTTTATGGTTCAAATTTGATGCAATTTAGCATAATTTTATTAGTCATACCAATTCATATACCATGTTATAGGAATGTTATAGTAATTTCTTGATTAAGACTAAATTTTATTTTTCAAGAATTTTAAGGACATTAAATTGTGCACCAAATTTATAAACTGAATTTTCATCCTTGTGTTCATTGCAACTTATGAAATTCATTGGTCACTTTGAGTTGATGGCATAATATGATAAAGAACATAGTCCATAGTTATTTTTTTGAATTGGAATTTTTTGTAGTGTGATATTCTTTTTTGGGCACCTTGATCATGACTATAGCCATATTCATTCATATTTAAAACATATTAAAAGAATACATCAATTTAAAAAATTGGAAGAAAAACCTTCATAGTTTATCCCATTTTTCAATTGTTGAAAGAAATATTATATTTTAAAACATAATATCCCAAACATTATAGGGTATCCCAAGCATTATGAACCTTTGATCCCTACATTTTTGTTATTGTAGTGTGTGTTATGGTCTAATTGTCATCAAGATTTAATGATGCAATGTCCATCCTCACTCATTTAATTTCTTGGAAGTTAAAATGGGTGTGATATAATTTACATTTAAACTCAAAAACATTTAGCTACAAACTTAAATTTGTTGTTGGGCAAATTGAAAGAATAGGAAATTATGTTTTATGGTCTTAAGTATGTGTTAGGGTCATGAACAAGAATAACTTTTATTCAATTTTGGGTGGTTCAATTGTTAAACCTTGAAGGGACATGATAAAGAAGTATTTTTTGTTCTTTGTAGTTCATAGAATTTAATTGAAATTAAGACTTTGTGGATTTTCATTAATGTAATGGTTAGCTTGGTCACTTGAAAGTTGATGAGTATGTACAAGGGGGGTGGAGGGTTTGACCTTATATGATGGATAGTGAAAATCTTCACACATTAAGAAAATTTGAAGAACCATTTATAAGGATTAAAGGAGAGATGAGTTGCTTCCTCAAACCTTGATTGTTACAAAAATTAATGTTAAGTCACAATTTAATGACTTGATGCAAAAGAATCCAATAACAAAAAATGAGTGAGACAAAAATGTGTTTGGAATAATGAACAATCCATTAGATTCATTAAAGTCATGGGAGAACAATGATGACATATGAATGGGGGCTAAAACATGATCATGGCCATATATAGTTGGGTAGCCTTCCATTGTAGCATGCAATTGCCATTTTTCCCTTTTAATTATTTTGTTCAAATATTTATTTGGGATAATCATTATTTCAACTTCCATATTCGAAGGAAGTGAGAACTAAACCTTGTTGAAGGTCAAGTTAATTTGATTTTGACATTTCACCAAAACAATCCCTTGAGTGAAAAAAGGTCTATCTAAAACCACATAACTACCCAGTAGTCATGTAAATTTTTGGATTTTGAAATTTTTGATTCGATGGAATTGTAGGGACTTCAAGTTGAATCTTTTGGTAAAAAGAAAATGGAGTTTGGTTGAAGAATGGAAAATCCCCACAATTGAAAGTGCAATCTATTAATTATGGGCAAGACCTTCCAAATTTCACGTTTTTGCAAAGTTTGACCAAGTTACCATAATACTTTGAGGGTGAAAATGATAAGGTAGATAGAAAGCGACCACTTGAGGTTAGTGAAAAAACATTGATACATTTGGAGTTAGGAGGGGGGGAAAATTGAATGGTTAAAGATGGCCATCCAATGAGCATCTACACACCATAAAAAAAAGGTAACTTTTTGTGATAGTTTTCAAGCACCTTGATTATTTCTAGCTCCTCCCACACTCCATTACGTGTAGCACATGTAAATAGCAAAACTTGGGACATTGGAGTTGCTAGACTTTGTATCACATTATTGAAGCTCAAAAAAACTTTTAATATAGCTTTAAAGATATGAATGAAACATCAAATGGGTCAAAGATAAAGAATGACGTATTTCTTATAACATAAGCATCTTAGCTTTTGTCTATGAATGTAGGTAGGACCAGTGGGCGCATAATGGACCATATTGGTTTGTTATGATGTTTAAAGGTTAAAAGAAATTGAATGGTTTAACAACAAGGATCATAATTGCAAATTTTATTAGATATAACAAATAAAACACTAATCAAGGTGAAGAAATATTCACAAAGAGAAAAGTAATACAAATCCCATTGACTTGGGAATAGATGTTAACAAATAGGAGATCTACTCAAGTGCAAACATAAATCTTTATTGAAAGGAAAGTACAACATAATGCTCACAACACAAAACACAACATCAAGAACTCTCCAAGGTTCTTGTCACAAGAA
>Ga0116231_10009535_pt1 | contig 16304 bp, 17 predicted proteins | sample S1TSphgellanicum_2_FD_89695 | JGI IMG/M metagenome (GOLD analysis project Ga0116231, IMG submission 89695) | Host-associated microbial communities from peat moss isolated from Minnesota, USA - S1T2_Fd - Sphagnum magellanicum MG | ecosystem: Host-associated > Plants > Peat moss > Unclassified...
TGATTTTGTTTTTTTTTTTTTTTTTTTTTTCAATTTCATGAGGTGGGTGGATTGGCGACCCTCCACAAGAGGACTTAGTCCTCTCTGCCGCCCCCTGGAAAAAAAACTAATTTGTGATGGAATATTGCCCTTTTCAATTTGATTTATGGCATTTTGTAAAATTGCACACAAGAAATATGGCTAACATCAAGATATTAATAAGTAAATGTTTTTTTAAGTAGTCTGAATAAATAAAAAATTTGTGCATTTTGTTTTGCATTGTAAGTTATAAATTAAGAGACTTTGCTGCAAATGGGGGGGAAAAAATTTAATTAATTAAAAAAAACATGAATTTAAATCTATAGTGTTCCTAATTCAAAGGCCAGTAACAATTGATACAATTATCCATGTAATTACAAATCAAACAAAATATAAAAAGAAAATAAAAATAAATACAATTTGGAGTTTTCCATATAATTAGTTACAGAATCCAAAAAAAAAATTAAAGAAAAAAAAGCTGAAAAAGAATAATAATAATAATAATAATAATAATACTAGAAATTGGAATTTTCCATATACTTAGTTACGAAATCCAACATTTTTTTAAAAGAAGAGAAGGAAAAAATAGATGCTAAAGGTCCGGATGGCAAACAACATACCCGACGGTCGGGTTATTTCATACCCGGATGAGGAATCATACCCATCTTGATACCCGGACGTCGTCACCCTCCCCTCGCCCTCTAACCCTAATTCTTCCAAGTCCGGTTTCCGAACTCCCTCGCAGCGACGACAAATTCGGAGTCGTCTGCGGATGAGTAGAGAGAGAGAGAGAGAGAAAAGAGAGGGCGACAGAAGAGGAGTGCAAAAGTTTTGGATGCCATGGCTATCGCTTCCTTCAATCCTGTTTCGTTTTCTGCACATTTTTCTGTCCTCCAGGTATTTCCTCTTCTTCTTCTTCTTCTTCTTCCTTCTGTTAATCTTTGGTTTTTTGTTTTTGGGGGATGTGTTTCTCTAATTAAGACTGTCCCCTTCGCTCTTTTTCCACATGGGTCGTGTTCGTTTCTGTACAATTCAAATCCTCGCACTATCGAGAGAGCATGAAATGTGAAAATTCTTTTGGCTGCGTTTCAATCTTCTTTTGAAGGAAGGAACTATCCTTCCTGGGAGTCAGGACTAACGATTCTACGTTATTTTGTGTATATCGTCTTCCTCGTCTTGCTCTTAATGAAGAGTTTTCGTAGTAGTCGTCACTTGAGCTAACTAACTATTCACATCGTTGAGAATTTCTTTTAGAAAATTCTTCTCAGCAGCATTTTTCCATGAGTTCTTGGTGTTTTAAAGTCTTCATTGGAATATCAGCATTCAAAACATAAGTGGCAAGAAAGATTTCTTGACGACTCTGAAGGGCTTTCCCCATTTAGGGTTTTAGGGTTTGAGGGTGGATTCCTGGAACATAAACCTAAACCCTAAGCCCTATTGACTGCATTATGAAATGTTTCTTTTTCTAACCCTTTTTTCTATCAATGTCATGTGCTGATTGTGACAAACTACAATATATTGTCCTGTTGGTGCCATTTTGCTTGGCAATTTTTGGACTGACCATTATCACAGTTACTGCCATTTTACCTTCAATATTGTTGAATTAACAATGCAATATGTAATGGGCATGCGAGTCATTCTTTTGCTGACAACAATCAATCCATGTAAATTTGGCCAGAGTGATCTTGCCCAATTTTTACCCAGACACACTGTAGTAGATCTCAAAACACAATGCTGATTACCTTGGATGGTGAAATAGCAGAGGGTGAAATGCAGTGTACAACCACAAGCTGAAAATTGGTCTCTCTATCCAGCTCCATGGAATCCTCTGAAAATTAGCAAAAGAGGTCTGTGCTCAACTGCTTCAGTGGCCAACCCTGGATTTTTTCTTCACTTTTTTTCTTTGTTTTGATCAAATACAAGAACATGAAGCCAAAAGCACAGGGGTTAGAGGAGCTCATCCTCCTCTTGCAGGCAGTTGTGGGTCCAACCAAGGCAGTCTGTATTAGACCCAAGAACAATGTGGAATCTCGAAGGATTATACTTTGGGTCAACTGCCTTGTTGCCCACTTTGCAATTGTTGGCAAGTGTTGATATCTGTTGTCAAGGACAAGTAGTAGTAGGCATGAGGGTAATAAGTTGCTTTGGCAGAAATTGGCAATCAAACATCTTACTGTTCTGTTCAGTTTTTCCAGGGTGTTTCAAGATGAGGTTGAAGGCTGCAGAGTTGGTCCCTCCTCCTATCGATAATGACTTGCATGTATGACTACCTGTCCACTTTTCTTTGAATGACAATTCCCCTCCAGGCAATGTAGATACTCTGCCTAAATCAGCAAGTATGAGAGCTAAACATCTGATCAGTTGCTTGCATGCCTGCTTTGTCTGTTTCATTGTCACTCTGGAAAATCAGATTGTCCATGTGATAGCCTATCTTGTGTTCCTTTGTGGTTTATCATCACTTCTCCTTGCATTCAACAAAGGATCCTGATGTGGGTGCTACTTGGTAAAATGAGCATGAGAGCTTGTTTGCTTGTTTCAAGCATGTCATGTCAACAAGTGGTGGGCAAACAGGCCATCTTGAGCGACATGGGTGCCACCATTTCTGGAGATGGAACAGTCCAAACTTTTGGCAATGATGACGAGTCTCTTGAAGCAGCTGAGTCTAGTGTTGCAGTATGCTTTCCATCCCTACTTCTGTTTTTTTTTCCTGTTCTTCTGTTTCTCCCAAATGCCATGAATGAATGTCCTTAGAAAATGTAGATAAGATCAACAACTGTGAAAAGTTGGGATTCTTTCAAGAAATCTCATAGCAATGAAATGTTTATAAAATCAAGGAATAACTCTGTAAACCCTAAACCCTAAACCCACACTGGTGAATATGACTAGTTTGATGACGCTGTTGTTTGACCTCCTTTGGGATATTGCGAGTTGAAATAGATGAATGAATTTGGATAATGGTGGCAGGTAGTGGAGATGTCTCATTTTGGCAGGCTGCGAGGTATGTTGCAGAATTGAGGAAGAAGTCCAGGTTAGGCCACAGTTTTTCACTAGCTCCTCGTTGGATAGTGTGTTTGGTGTTTTCTGAAAGCACATTGACTAGCATAAATGCTATTTCTGTTTATGAGTCAGTCTAGTCAGTCTTACAGATTGGATACTGGTTTTTCTTTTTTTAATGACAATGCCTGATCTGCTGGTGCTGAAACTGAGGATGATGATGATAGGTGTTATCTTGGCAGAGAACTGTCTGGAAATACATCTCAACAGTTTGTTACATATGGGCATAGAGAGAAGCTTTGCATGAGAAACTCACTTTCCAAATCTAAGAAATTTGAGGAAGCAGCCATTCGGAACTGATATTGTGGTGTAGTTACTGGAGAGGATCGCATACGATTTCTTCATAACCAAAGCACTGCTGATTTTCAGTCTGAGAAGGAAGGCCAGGTAATAAAGCCTATGTGCTGCAAAATTCTTTACTTACTATGTTTTGCAGTGCTCGGCATCCTAGCAGACTGCCCACCAACATTGCAATCTTTCCCTCGCCTACAATTCTTAACTTTAGGGTTTTGGTTGCATCGGATATATTTGGTATAACCAACCACCCAGTAGGAATCTAAGAATCAATGAGTTGCTGTAATTGTAGAAATTATTAGCTGCTTTTTGCTCAATGTATTGAAAGAAAAGAAAGAGGCAAATCAGAGTACTGAGAGATCAAAGAGGATTTGTGCAGGGCTGTGATACAGTTTTTGTCACACCAACAGGAAGAACTGTGGATTTGGTTACAGCTTGGATCATGGTGCACTTCCAACACCCTTTTATTGAGATGCAAACTCTTGCTCAAATATTAATTAATTAAAAAAAAAAATCTCCTTTGGTTTCTGAAATAGTTTGAAGCATTTCCTGGTTTTATATGAGATGAGCCTCCACTTAACAGCTTAAACTTGCACTCGGCTCATGTACCCATCGAGTCAAAATTAATGTGTCAAATTTCATGGAGAAAATGTGTGTGTGTGTGTGGCAAACTCTTCAATTTGGTGCAGAAATCATCTGTGATCCTTTTTGTATCACCAACAATGCGTCATACTCTTCAGGCTCTTCTGAACAAGTAGGGTCCTTCATGCATTGTCTTCTTTACCTTAATTTTTGTACTGTTGTGGTCACTCTTAGCTTCACTGTGGTTTTTTTATCATGTCTTTTTTGTCCTTACTAGCTGAGTTCCAGTCTTTTTGCCTGCCACTCTGAAAGTCAGGGTGATGGGACTTGACACATTTGTGGAATGGACAAGTGAAGGGCCAAGGTCATTTGAAAGAATTGCCATATTGATGGGGTTTGAGGTTATTAGGTACATATTCTTTGCTGACAAGGTGGAGGTGGAGGATATCACAGACAAGACCCATTTCTTCTCTCTTATAGGGCCTCACAGCCATCGGGTAAAGAACTCACTCTCCTTTATATAAAGACCTGGCCTGATCATAGACCAACAGGTCTGGCAAATAAAAACATTGGGTATGCCATTGGCCAACTAGACAAATTGTAAATACCAGAAAAAAAGCATGAAAGTGGCAGCACATTCTACAGTACAGGTGCAATGGGTTATCAGATGCTTTTAAGCAAACATCTATCTCACTTCTAGTACAATCTGCAACACCTGAATTTGTGATAGTTTCTCTGGTATAGGTTTAGGGTTGGTGTGCGGTGAATTTCCCTTTTAGAGCTAATCTGGTATTTCTGGTTGTTGCAGGTGTTGGACAAGCTAAATCTTGGAGCAATCAAGGACCAGCCATATGGCACACACATGCATTATGCAGTGAGCACTAGTTTGTATGCACTCCTTCAGAATCTGTCGATGAGAAGAAAGAACCAGAGATTTTACACTGTGACCCAGATCAGAAGGAATGACTGACAAATTCTGAAAGAATAGCTGAAGACTTCCATTTTGCTGGGCATATTGTAGGTGGAGGGGACACCGGTCACAGTAGGAGTAGGTGGAGGCTTGGCAGGCCCAGGGTACTCAATTATGCTTTCTACAGATACTGCAGGCCTTGTATGGGAGGCCATTGTAGACGCTGGTGCTGTCCCTATGGGTAGTTTGGCCTGGGAGCACCTCCGTGTTTGGCAAGGTAATTAATCGATTCCTTTTTTTCTCCACAAAAGCATGGAGTTCATCTAGATTTCAACCAATGGGTGTTAGATTCTCTTGCATATCATATCCTGAGAGATCTACTTTTGGGAAAATGTCCCAAATTCCAGAGTTGTAAGAACCAACCCCTTGAGGCCCAATGTTTCTTCTCTGTTCTTGATGGGTTACAGAGTTGGAAAGGCAGCAGCTCTGATTCAAGATCAGCTTATGTTACTACCATTCCTATTGGGTGTTTTTATCGCAGGAAGGCCAGTCCCTGGAAAAGAGCTAACTGATGAATTCAATGCTCTGGAGGCAGGCCTGTGGAAAACTATTTCTCTGACTAAAGGTGATATGATGCAGCACATATGGTATTCTCAGTTGGTGTCGTGTTTTTTTGCTGGTTCTATTTTTTTTCCACTATGAAATGCTCAATTGGTAACTACATTATGAAAACAGCCATGTGGGAAGGCTTGTTTAGGAATAGTACAATAGTAACGCTACTAAGAGTGAGGAGGAGGACAAATTGCAGGTTGTTATATAGGGCAAGAGACGATAGCAAGGTTGATTACGTATGACAATGTGAAGCAACAGCTATGGGGCGTGCATCTTGATGGCCCTGTTCAGCCTAATACAGTCCTCTATAAAGAAGGTGTTAAGGTAAGCAAAAGTTTTATAAGCTCTATATCAATGTCATTTCTTCCCAGCAGTTTTCAGCTGACAGAAAAAAGCTCACTAAGATGTTTTTGTATCATTTTATTCCTTGTATTACTGCATCTTCATTTGTGAAGTGCTTTTGCCTAAAGAAAGAAAATGAAGCAGAATTCTTTTGTGGGTATTGTGGTTGTGGAGATCTCTCTGCATTTGGGAACTGCTTGTGCCTAGAAAAAGAAAAAGAAGCAGAATCCTTTTGTGGGTATTCTGGGTGTGGAGATCTCTCTGCATTTTTCCATACATACGTGGGTATCCAGCTAAGAAAAATGAGTACAAGGAGGATGCAGGTAGGAAAATTGACAAGCTGCGTAGAGGCAAAGGAGGGATCACAACACAAATATATGGGCCTGGCTTACATTCGCAGGCAAGCAGGAGGTGCAGGTCTCAAAGTGGAGATAGAAGAGGGTATTTCAGGTGTGGTTGTTGATGTTCCATTTTTGACACGAAGTCTTCCTCAGTAAGGAATGAGGAAGGTTGTCTGCTGCCAGAAAATTCAATTTGAGTAAAAATGTTTGTGTGTGTTTTTAATTGTCCCCATGTTGTATGTATGCACTTTGCACAAGAGAGAGTGCTGATTGCCCTGGACAAAACCCTGGAACAAGGATGTAAATGGGTCTTTATGGAAACTTCATTTTTGCAAAACATGTATACAGTTGAATAAGCTGAAGAAGTTTGATAACTTTTTGGAAACAATATCTGTTTTAGATCTGCGAACCCATTTTTCTCTGTGGGAACTTTGTTGAGATGCTTCCAGTGCTGTGTATCAACATGAAAGGAATATACAGAGCTACATTAGCTTGGCAATGGCCCCACATGAGTTTTCATCTATGGTGTGGAATTTTATAAAGCACCGGAAGATGGTATCTGATGCTGGCATTTTGGAAAAAAAAAAAAAAGTTTGTGAATAAAGTCAAGTATTCAGGGTGAAGGTTCTTCTTTCTTTCACAGGGACTAGTCATTGGTATTATTTTACCCTACCACTTGTTTGAAAAGACGGGCCTCAAAACTTTGGCCTCTCATTCTTACTGGGATTCAGCATAAATGGAATCTATGGCTAAAAGTTGATTCTCCATTTAGATGCAATCTGACCCATGATCTGTTTGGTGACCTATCAGGCTTTTGAGGGAGGCTTTTGAGAGGGGCCTTTCAAGGGACCCAGTAAATACCCTGATTTGCCGGAGGAAAACAAGGTTCTGGTTTCTTTTTCTGCAGACAGACAGAGAGTCTCCAGCACTGGTTTTGATTCATACAGGGTGGGTAGTTTGCTTTCAAGTCATGCCTACATGTGTTGAAACCCCATGAAAGCTTTCTTCTTTATCCTATGGTTTGGAACAGCTGTTATCAACTCTTATGGACGGAAAGCATGCTTTTGAGAAAGAGCAACAAAGGGGGTGTGTACTATGTATCTGTGAATTGGCTTAATCTCATGCATCTCTGGCCTTATTATCTCTGGCTTGATACTGGCTTAATCTGACTTCAAATCTTGTGTTGGGTTTAAGTCTCTCCTTATTTTACTCCTTGTATTGGGTAGTACTAGTACATTGAAGAGACAGTTTCTTCAAGAGAGAGTATGTGGGTGTGATGCAGGGATGAAGAAATAGAACTAATTTGAAATCAATCCTGAGCAAAAGCTTGGGGTGAAGCAGGACGAAGAACTAGAACAATTTGGAAATGAAATTCCAAGGAAAGCTTGGGGTGGTGGTGGTGGTGGTGGTGGTGCAGGAGCAAGATACCACACTAGAAAGTTGGAAAGGAAAAATCTGGAGGAGGGAGAAAAAAGCTCGGGTGATGCCAGAAGGAGCAAGCAAAGGTGAAGTGAAGGTATATGGAAATATATAGCAGCTGGGAAGGGAAGGACTCAAATGGGCATCACCTTAATATGCTTCCTAGATTTGGGCATGTAACCAACGACACTAGGAAGCATATTATTACCTTGTGTCCATTACATGCCCAAAACATGCATAACAACAAGACCCAAATTTTTGTGTCCAGGCATCATTCATCTTTTTCTCCAAAAGATGGACTAGACCAGAGGGCAGAAAAGGAAAAAAAAAAAAAAAAATTTAAATAGGACCCATTGCAATTTTAATGTCCTCTTTGCATTGCATATACATGTGCTACAATATACCATGATCCGTTCACTTACTAACACCATTCACCTACTAACCTCATTCACCATCCATTTGCAAAATGTATGGTGAGGACGATGGCATGGGGATAATGGCCAAACGGATGCAATTTGTTGTTGAAGGGTGAGGATGATGACATGGGAATGATGGCTGGAAAGTGGATGTGAATGTTAAAGGGTGGGGAAGAGGGCAAAATGGATGGATGCAAATGTTGTTGAAGGGCGAGGATGATGACATGGGAATGATGGCAAAAGTGGGATGTGATGTTGAAGGGTGGGGGAAGATGGCAAAACAGATGCAATTTGTTGTTGAAGGGTGAGGATGATGACATGGGGAATGATGGCAAAATGGATGCACATGTTGAGGGGGTGAGGGACTTGGGGGGGATGATGGCAAATTGGATACAAATGTTTGAGGGGATGATGGATGTGGGGATGATGGCAAAAGGGACGTGAATGTTGAGTGGTGACGGACCTGGAATGATGACAAAATGGAGGTGAATGTTGGAGGGGGGTGAGAGAGAGAGGGTGGAGAACAATGGCAAAATGGATGCAAATGTGGAGAGGGGTAATGGACATGGGGATGATGGAAAAAAACAGATGTGAATGTTGAAGCCTGAGGGGTATGGAGGAAGAAGGATAATGAAAAATTGTTGGGTAAATAGGTAAATTGGTTTTATCATTAGGAGAGAAGTAAGTGAGAAATATTATAATAATAATAATAATAATAATAAGTATTATTATTATTATTATTATTATTATAATACATGTGGCCCAAAACAAAATCCCACGTTTCAAAGTGAGCAATCTGGGTACTTAGTACTTCCTTCCTGCAATTCAATAATGAGAGGTTCCAAATGATAAAATAAAACCTGACTAGTATTGGTATGTGGGTTAGGGTTAGGGTTAGGGTTAGCCCTACCTTTTTAAAATCCTGGAAGGCCAAAAAAAAAAGCTAACAACATGCTCAGGAGTCAGTAGTAGTAATAGTAGTCAGGAAGAGGAAGAAGAAGCTCCCTCCTGCAATTTCAATCCAGAACCACAATTTCTTCAATCCCAACATGTGTACATTGTCATACTTTACAAACTCATGTTTGACATTAATTAATTCATTCATTCTCAAGAGGACAAGTCACACAACAAACAAAAAACAACAAAAGTTTTGACCTCTCTCTCTCTCTCTCTCTCTCACTCAAGTTTCAGAAGTTTCAATTCTCAAAATAGCTATACTTATACTTATTATTATTATTATTATTATTATTGAAATTTTGGAATAAATATTATTTCAAATTGAAGCTGCCATACCCATTTAGTTCAAAAAAGTTATTAAATATTTTGACAAAAATTTGACATTTATTTATCAAATGGTAGGTAAGTAGGTAGGTAGGTATAGTTTCTCCTTGGAATATTGCCAATAGCATTATTAGCCTAGGCAAGAAATGGTGCTCACCATTGGACCAACTAGTTTGCATGTGTCCAATGAGGTGAGCCAGCATGAGTTGAACAAGACCCAGTTTCTTTCTTTATCATCATCAAAACTTTGCAAAACTTCATTTATAAACACATTGTTTTTGTTTTGGAAAATTTAAAAAGTTTTTTTTTTTTTTTTTTTTAATTTTGAAAAAAAAAATTAAAGCGAGAATTTTTAAAATGTGAAGTTAACACAAACTAGATGACAAAATCTCTTCATCTCAACCAATCACTTGTAATAGGTTGGTCATAGCAATGGGAATATAGGTTGATGGAGAGGTATAAGAGTTTAAGGTCAATGTTGGGTGCATATCACTTAAGGATCATTTCACAACAATTCTCTTTATTTCAATTAATATTGAGATTCAAAAAACCTCAAGGTTTATAAATAAATAAATAAATTCTTATTAGTGAATATTCGTTATATGGTTCTTTCTATTATCATAATTGTTAGATACAAGAAATTGGTCTTTTGATTAATATCTATATAACTAAAAATTAATTAATTGGTTACAATGAACCTAGCATTAAACTTCAACCTAAACCTTAACTTAGGTGGGTTGTTAAGCAATTTGACGAACTTAAGGTTGCTAGCTCTTTCCAAGAATTGCCTCCACAAGTTTTTTTGAACCACTTGATATTTGCCATGGTCACCTTAAGTGGATACCTCCTTAAGGGGTGGGATATGGGAAAGAACCACTTAGATATCTAATGGCGTCTAGTGTAGTGAGAACATTAATATTTGCCCAACACTAAACTATTGTAGAAAATTTGCTTAATGAATTTTGAACAATGAAAGTAGGGTGGAGAGGTTGGTGAGCAAACACTTAAACTTTCAAAGAACATGCATTCATTCTCTTGTCATCTTCAGCCTTGGAGGTTTAAAAGGTCTAAGTAGCTTTGTACCTAGTGTCACTATAGTTGTTTATAGACCTTTATTTGGGTTTGAAACAAGCAAGATAAAATCTCATTTGATGGTTATAAGTTAGGCAATGTTTGTTAACAAGCCATCTTTTGAACCATTTGGATGTTTGTTGACCCATGGGTGTTTGGTGATTGGTGTTTTTGCCCTAGTAGATAGTAGACCAATATGAAATATTAAAACATTTCCATCACACACTCCCCTTACAAAGGCCATATGAACAACATGGTGGCAATCTTAATAATGGGCTTTACCAAAACCCTACTTCCACCACTATTTTTTATTCGTAAATCGTGCAATCTATGTTACAAAATGTTCGTTGGACTTTGCATCATAGTGCACAATATTGGCCTCAACATTTTTGCTTTAGGAATGTTATTTTGTAGGCAAAGAATCACATTTGTGCATGTGATCCTTGTTGATTTTGCTATTTTTCCAATCACGGTGGCAACACGAAGATGCAAAAGTTGAAAGAATGATGAAGGGAAAAATTTTGTGGTAGAGGAAGGAAAATAGTTCCGCAAGAACAAGAACATGTTTCACATCTCCCAAGATCCAATCATTGTAAATGGGCCAAAAACCCAAGCTTTCTAGGAACACATAACATTATATTACAAAAACAAATAGGCCTATTGATTGTGGATAATGCTTAATTAGGAGCTTGAAATCAAAATGTGACTTGATAAAACACAATGTCTTTTAATTTTGCAATAATCATCATGATGTTATTGCATTAAATGAGAGTAATGTTTGTAGTGAAGATGTTCTTCATAAAGCTTTGGAATTGTACAAGCCTAAACACTCCAAGAACACATTTTTCTTGTTCATTCATTGTTGGTTTCTCATGGCTTGTAATTTTTTGTGAAAATCAATCATGACTAGAATTTGAAGGTGCTTGTGATTTTTTTGTGCATACATTTATTAGGTTATATAAACTTTGAAACATTAAATGATATCAAAAATATTTTGTATTTTGATGTTTCTAATCATTGTATTCAAAAATAAAATAAAAATGTAATGGTGTTTCCTTTCTTGGAACTTTTTGGTCATGAACACAAGTTTGAAACATGTTTTGATATTTTTGTTTGGATTTTTTTTTTAATACCTTTGATAATATATATATAATTATAATTATAATTTAATACATATAATTTACTTATGAAGTTTCAAAGTTTAAGAATGTGAATCCTTAAAGGACCATGACAATTGAGGTAAATTTGTATTGATTTTCACTTTTTTCAATTTTAACAAAACCTTAAGTTCATATATTTGTGCATATAATGAATAAACATGAAAAGAAAATCTACAATTATGAAAACATTTGAAGAAAAGAACTCAAAAATAATATGTAACCACTTATGGTTCTTCAACCATTCCTAGAGATGGCTCCTAATGTTATGACCCAATGATACTTTTGCCGCCTTTTAGGAAGAAAATATTTGTGATTTTGTTGAGCCTTGACAATGGCCAAATCTTGATGGTGCTTACATTTCTTTGCGAGCTTTGATGATGGCATACTTGAAACATGCACCAAAAAAATAATTTTAAAAAATCCAATGATTGCAATTAATGTGATTACATGGCTTGTTGTTACTCGAATGCTAGCGTTGATTTCGCTCAAACAAACACATTTCATGTTAAGGTTTGATAAAGGGCTCCGGATACTACTATCATTGTTGCAATGTGTGTTTGGATTTGGAGGGTAGGTAACCAATGGAGAAGAGGGCCTTATTGTGTCTTCAAAAAAAGCCTTTGAAGTTCCAAAAAGCTTGAACTTGGTTGCTAATAGCTACTACTTACTCCTCTTCCATTGCTTTCACTATAGTGTATGCGAAGGATCTTGTAAATCATGAATCTTACGAGTCCTAGAAATTTTATTAACTCCGGTGTCCAATCTTTGCATGATTGGCATTAGAGTGTTCCATTTATATGGAACTACTCCACATATCATTGAGAAATTATGGGGGATTTTATTTATTTTTCCTTCTTTTTTTCTTCTTCTTCTTCTTCTTCTTCTTCTTTTGCCAGATGAATTAAATGTGGAGCTTGGGATACACAATATTCACCATTACTAATGGTGATGAATCCATTTAAGTGCTGGAGGGAGTGTAGCCATCAATTTTGTGACTTTGCAACGGCCTGTATGAAGTTAGTATAAACGGGTGGCCAAATTTATTTGAGACAATCATATGAAATTGTAGAGAATGGCAAATAAAAATTGGTGCCAAATTTATTTTGAGACAATTATATGAAATTGTAGAGAATGGCAAATAAAATTGGTGCCAAATTTTTATTTGAGACAATTTTATGAAATTGTAGAGAATGGCAAATAAAATTGGTGCCAAATTTTTATTTGAGACAATTTTATGAAATTGTAGACAATGAAAAATAAATTTGTATAGAACGGAAGCAAAAATGGTTGCAATTTGAAATTTGCTACACATAGCCTATTCTTTCACCGTTGCAATTCGCAATAAGTTGCAATAGTGAAAGATTGGGCTATGTCAAGAATGGGTAAGGCGTGGATGCCTTGGGCTTTACTGAGTGTAAAGACCTCCTCCAATTATTATTATTATTATTATTATTATTATTTTATTATTTTTACTCTTTTTTTAAAAAAATTCCCCTTTGTCGCCCATTGGGTATTATGGGAAAAAGGAGAGTGATCCTACAAGTGTTTTTTTTTTTTTTTTAAATGCCCATTCAAAAGTTACACTACAAAACAAAACAAAAAATAATAATTAAAAAAAAAATTACACTACATTAGTTGGCCTCCTACTACACTAAAAGTTTTTTGGAGCAGGTCTTAATGGTTATTAATTAGGAGCTTTAAACAGAAACCTTAATAACATCATAATACTAGTGAGTGAGTAGGTTTAGGGTTCTTCAGGTTTCATCCAAGAGTGCGAATACACATTTACATCATGGTCAAAATCTTGCATATACTAGTTTGTCGAAATTTCTCATCACTATAATTTACTTGGGTGTGCATCCAATTTTTATTTATTATTTCAATAATTCATTGAGGGTTTTGGAATAACAAGAACGAATGGGTTTTTTTTTTTTTTTTTTAAATTCAATTTCATGGAACTATTGGTGCTTTGATTTTGAATTTTTCAAATATCTGGAACCGAGGGTTATAAATAATAATATCCTCAATCAAATGGATATTTATTGTTTCACTAGTTGTCCTTTCTTGAGGAGTGGCCATGACAATTGTGGCCCAAGCAAAGGTCAGGCTACATTGTTGTCGATGTGTTTCTCTCTCTCTCTCTCTCTTGTCACCATAATATTTGGATAGTTACATTAGAAAGTCGATGACTTTTATTGTCATTTAACTAACATGGCATGATTAGCTAAGGACTTTGGAAAGCTCATTCTTTTTCAGTTTTAAATTCATTTTTTTTATAAACAAAAGGGTCTCAGTAGCTTTACAAAGAGTTCAGGCAACTTCTATGTTGAGGCACAACAAACAAGCCCCAGCTTCAAAATAATGTAAAGACCAAATGAAAACTACATATTAGACTTATGCCTAAAGTAACGCTGTCTTCACTCACCCTCTGTCTTTGGGCCTCCTCCTTTCACACCCCCTCCTATCCCCTCTTTCTTTCAGTGGTATCTGCAAAGTAATGAAATTTTACTAAATCTCAGTAATGAAATGCTGCAGTCTCAGTATTGTAACACTCAGTATGTGTTACCTATTATGTTCCCGAAGTCTTCCTGAAACAGGCACCTGGCAGAGCCAACTATATACTCTGATTGGAAATCCATTTTGGGGGTTTCAAAATCATTAGATGCATATTATGTTTTGTCAGACTTATTATTATTATTATTATTATTATAAATGACTCTTATTATTACTATTACTATCATCATCATCATTATTATTATTATTATTATTTTCTGGTGTCAGATTCTTTCCTGGATGTGGATGACAACAAATGACCCTTCCATTCCCCCCATGCTTTTCTTCAATGATATCCATCAAAACCTGAACAGCCAAATCATTCTGGGTTTTGACAATTTGTGTGATAAAGGATCAGGTAACCATGTGGCAAACCCTAGTTAATTTTTTGGGGCAGGGGTGGGGGTGGGGGTGGGGAGGATTTTTTTTGGTTTTTTTTGTGCTCCCAATGTGTTCCCCAAAATGTTCCCAATAGCATTGTATTTTTTTTATCTCATTTGTTTTGGCCAAAGTTGAACTTTTGTATACATAAATATTATATAAAGGTGAGCCAAATGGAAGCACCTCTCAACTTCTATCTATCTTGGGGGAGTGCCCAATTTTTCAAAAAAATTTGACAATGAGCCAATCAACGTGACTCTTCCATTACAAATAAATAAATATACTAACTTTGGGCGCCCCCTCGATTAATTTTAGTGACGAGAAATTTTGAGGAATTTTGTATAATATTTTGTATAACAACTACCCTCTTTCCTATCGATTTTCCTAATAAATCCTTGTAACTATTTCACTCTTTTTTCCCTACCCATCAACATAATATCAAAAGAAAAATTAAAATGTGCCTTTTCATGTTCATTATATATATATTAATTCAAATTAAATTTGACATTGACATAAATAATAATGAACTTTTAGAAAACATATAAAAACATAAGAAAAGCAGGAAAAAAAAAGAAAAAAAAAGTTGATTGCCATTGATAGTGCTCAACAACATGAAGCCCAAGTTAATAAAAGTAATATGTAGATACGACCCCTTCCTTTCAAGTAGAGGTACACATTATCTCAATTGAAGTGAATAATAGTATTGGAGTTGTCCATAATGTAGGTTAGTTAGGATCAGGTCCATTCCGTGTTCTTCAGTCCAAGTCTTATTGTTTTAGCTTACATAAGTCGGCCACATGGAAGGCTGAAATAAATTCTATTTGGAGAGTGTCTAATAAGGTTTTTTATATTTATTTATAAATTATTTATTTATTTATTTATTTATTTATTTATTTTTAAAAAAATTTATGGGTGTTTGTTGGGAAAAAAATGGAAATATCCATTGCAAAGATGAAAAGAAAAACAAGAGACCAAAGGGAACATCAAAACTATATCAAACTAATAAAGCCTAGGTGATTGAAAAGTTCCACCTAAACTTAAGGTGGTCCCTAGGTGAGATGGTAAAATAAGGACCCACTTTCTTTGCAGTGCACAAGTCAACAGATCAAGAGAAAAAACAAAAGAAAAAAAGGAAAAAAAAAAAGATACAATGGGTATGTATGGTATCATGCTTTTTCCTCATTAAATTAAATATATATATTGGAACCCAAGACTTTGGAATCAAAACTATATTTATTTATTTATTTGTTTATTTATTTTAAAATAATAATAAATAATAATAAAATTGTTTGTTTAACAATTTGTCACACCTACCACCTTGCTACAAACCTCCCCCCCCCCCCTCCCCAAATTCCCAAACTTCAAAAACCAAAAAAAGCTTGCCATGTGCAAATAGACAAAATTTGAGCTTGTTATGCACAAATAGACAAAAAATTTCACCACAATTTGTCATGGTACTTAGCCTACAATCTGCTGCAAAGAAGAGAAAAAGCAAAAGCTGTGAACTTAACAAGTGATCTTTTTGACAGTACTCGCTTGTTTGTTTGTTTGTTTGTTTATTTGTATGCTAGTGTGGTGATGATATAAAGTCGGCGTTTATGAGTGAGTGTAGGCCATAATTGTTTTGTGGCCCTAGTACTGCAAAAAAAAAAAGGAAAAAAAAGTAACAAACACACTTTGTTTGATTGAAAAAACATAACATTTTGAAACCTTAATGATTTTGAAGAATGGAGTTTTTGAATAATCGAATCAAATGGAATGGGTTTCGCTTTTTGTTGCCATACACTTATTCTTCTTTTGTACTTTATTATTGCCAACACAAACTCACATCTTCTCAGGCTTTTCGCACTATTATTGATTCCCCCAAAAA
>Ga0116231_10009536_pt1 | contig 16303 bp, 14 predicted proteins | sample S1TSphgellanicum_2_FD_89695 | JGI IMG/M metagenome (GOLD analysis project Ga0116231, IMG submission 89695) | Host-associated microbial communities from peat moss isolated from Minnesota, USA - S1T2_Fd - Sphagnum magellanicum MG | ecosystem: Host-associated > Plants > Peat moss > Unclassified...
CCACCCCCGTCTCGCCAACCCCCCCCCCCCCCCCCCCCCCCCCCCCCCCCCCCCCCAACAAATCAAATGGAATGCTTTAATGTGTGCTTAATCAATTATCACATCACCTCACATGTGTTAATTTGACCCACCTTTTTCTTTGGTGGTGGTCCAACATCTTAGCCTTGTGATGCCCCTAGGTGCAAAAGATTGAAAGCCATTACCTTTGCTTTCTTGTTTCTCTTTATTATTTTTGGTGAAAATACCACAAAGTGAAGGGGAAAAAAGAATAATTAAAGAAAAAGATATATGATTACAAAAAAAGGGAGAAAAGAAAAGAATTCTAAGCTTTAATATCCAAAAAGAAAAAAATATTTAAATATTATTACTTTTGAACTTTAATAATGGAAGACAATATGCATAAAAGTATTCATGTTTGTTTGAAGAAGCCTTTGTGATGGTTTGAGAATATAAATGATGAAGATTTTCACAACTTAAAAAGGAGTCACAAAAATCACATCTAACAATGGGATCAATTGATTAAGGTTTGGGATTGGGTGGAAAAAGGACCTAAAAAGTGGAATGTAATAAATAGGATGGGAGAAGTAAAAAGTAGGAACTAACAGGTGAAGGTATAAGACCTCTCTAAAAGGAAGATAAAAGGGGAAATAAAAATGGGAATTAAGCTGTACACCATGTTGACATGGATTCCATTTTAACTTAGTTAAATTGCATCCACCTTTGAAGAATGGAGTTCCATCCATTGGTGTGCTACCAAGTCCTCATTCATGGCCAAAGTGAACCATCACCGACCAACATGACATGTAAGATAGGCAATGTGTGAACAATGTTGTGTGTTGATGAATCAAGTCCCAACTATTATTGTAAGATCTCATTGTAGATTATAATTACATAGCTCTTCAATATTTTGTTTTACAACACAAGCTCAAACCCTCAATAGAAAAATATTTTTCTTGAATAAAGTAAACCCTAAAAATTATAATGTTACACATACACCACACACACACACACAAAACTTACAAAAGCTTTCAAACACATACATGTTCTTCTTTTGTGACATTGAATGTTCAACCAAAAAAAAAACAAAAAAACCCTCAACAACAACAAGAGTTTCACCACAAATGCGGATTTTATTTAATGTCATAAGCAAAAAGATAAATTGAACACAAAATCAATCACTTAATCTTAATTTTGATACTACCTATTGACCCAATTACCCTACACAAGATGAAAACTACATCCTATTGCCAAAACATATTATTCTACCCCCAATTATTCCTGTGACAATGCAAACACTTTTACATAATCTCCTATCCCATTACTAGCCACTATGTAGTGGTTGCTTGGTTACTATACCTACATAGCAAGTTCACCAAAAAAAAAATTTGAAAAAAACAAGCAAAAGAATTGGAATAAATATGAGGATACAAAGGTCAAATGTTGAAAAATGATATTAAGAAAAAAACGAAAAGAAACATTGATGTAGAATGCAATTTTGACAATGCCCAAGTTTCATATCCCATGTGACCAATGCTTTTTGTAGAATCTCTGCCTTGTTGCTTACCCATAATGCACTCTCCTCTTCACACATGCAACACAACAAAGACATACAAGTACAACGACATACACCACTACCTTAAGACACACTAAGTAAGATTAGGGTAGAAGATTAGGTTTAAGGCAATGCAACCACCTTCAACACAAAAAATATTTTCTTAATTCCAAAAAGTAAAACCAAATTTCAATATATTAACTTTTGGCAGGAAAACCTTAATTTCCAAAAATAATTAATTATTTGTTTCAACATGAATGACCCTATTATGTGGGTATAGTACCTATCTAGCAATCATCCACATGTATCCAGTATCCACATACTTACTAGTCACAAAGTGCCTTACATACTCACATGTGTACATAGTTACACTTCCATTCCATAAAGAAGGATGAGGATTGGCAAGATAAGTTACCAGGTTGGAACCTTGATAACTCACTTGTGGTTATAACAACTGAGTCATAACATGTTTCCAATGTTTGGTATACTTGTTGGTGCTTGGTCACATAATCCCTCATTCACATGGGTGCCTACATTTTCTGGATAATGAATCTATAACTCCTCTTGAAAACAGATAATGAATTAATTGTAACCTTACTCCATTTCTTTTCAAAGTGAGTTCAGGTTTATGGAAATTGTTACATGTATGTTGCACCTTCAATGTTTGATTAGGGAAGTTCAGGCAGCAATCTTTTATACATTGATTTTTACCATCAAAGGTCAAGACATTTGCAAACCCACAGAATTTGGCAGCTGGTTCACTGTGGTCACTCCAGACACAAGAGAGGGACCAGCATGGGCTTTAGATTCATGTCATTTTCCAATTGATTCCATGGACAACACCACACACCTCTGGTATAAGGACATGGTTTAGGACCCGTACCTATAAAACTGTGGTCTTGTGCCATCTCTTGCTGCGAGTCTTTGGCAAATTATCTGCAATACCCAGGGCACCAAGATCCTTTCACTGGCTGATTTTAAAATTGCATTCCATGTCAGAAATTTCCAGAAATAGTTTGCAAGGTGCTCATTGATACAACAGCTGTTCTTCTATGCAGAGATTGTCTCAGCAAAACTGTAGTTCAACAGAGCAAAAAATTGTGCTGAGCAGGGAACTCTGCTACAGTTGTGATTGCAGGCTCATGGAGGTTCTAATGCCCTGTTGGTGTGCTTGCATTATTACTGGCCATACAAAACAGGAACCTCTCAGGCACAACAATCCCACAGAGTCTTGTGCCACAATGACAGTCTTACAAAACTCTCAACAGAAAATCTAATTCATGGTCACTATTTTCTGACCTTTCATGGAGATACCCCTCTCTTGCCATCTTCTTCTGCAGCTCAGAAATTGAGGTCTGCCCTTCTTGAGACAAATCCTCACTGGGTCCTGTGAGAACCATTTCATTGTGACCAGCTGACAGGATTGGTATCCGACTTGAGTTCCCTTCTCCAGCTTGCAGTCCTTGTTATACCTGCATTCTTTTGCATCTGCTGTGTCTCTTCAGAACAACAATCATTCAATAGTGCAGCAGGCTGAGTGCACAAGGTTGCTCTATGTGATTTCAGGCTCCACACATTCATGATAAACATACACAAAAGAGAGAACACCCATATGAAGGAGACTAGAATTTATGCAGCCTATTCATATAACACTGAAATCAGTCACCATGCTCTATCATTAGAGAAAACAATCATCAAAAGAATAAGAGGTCATGAGTAAAGGATGTCAGGGTACCTGTGACACACATCTTGTGAACACAGTCCCTAAATCCATAAGAAAAAAGGGGAATTGATACATCCCAAAGTCGAAAAAGATTAATGAGTTTCCTTCTGACCCATCTAACTTCAAGTCTTCAACTAAAATGCAAGACACTGCATCTTGAGCTTTTTATCTATAACACCTGCATAATAGTGGTCAGAACAAGCAGACATATCTGAAGGTAAATTGTGTCCACCTCTTCCTCATTGACTTCTCCATGTTCTTTTGAAGTGTGATGGGGAGGGTTGCAAGCACAAAAATTTCTCCTCTTGGTGAACTGGCTTCTAGGGAAGATTGAGATTGATTTCTTAGGGAAAGAATCATCATTAAGATGATGAGCTTGTTGAACTAGTTGAGTTCAGTGCACCCCTGGTGACACGGGTATTGTAAGAGCTGCAACTTGTGCACTTGTGTGCCACTATATGGTACATAACTTCATTTGTAGCACCACAGTCATTGCACAATATCCATACCTGGCAGATATCAAGCAAGAGTTAAATTTACATGGAGACGGGTCACATTCTCCTTGAAACAACCATTGGAGTTGCAATTCCTCACTGAAGACCAAACTACAGTTTCTTCTCATTCACACCAAAAGTGTCCACACCAAATGAAAGGAGCAGACACAGATGGATGAGTTATGCATGCCTACATAAAAAGTAGATTTATACTGAGAGCTATTGAAATGCATACCCGCTTGTTATTGTGGGACTCAGGCATCTGAGTTGATGCTATCTCTCGGTCAAGCTGCTCCCAAACACTGGACATGTCACAGACAGACTTGGAGCATATCGGGCAGCAGTATCTACAACCGCATTGTACACATGAGGATATCTTTGTTAGAGACACACTACAGATTTCCATGGGTACACAATTATTGCAAACAAAGAAGCACGATATGCTGCAGGACCTTTAAATATTGAGGTTTGATCACCTATTTCTGAGATGCCTCACATGCATATAGTGTGTCTCCTTCAAATCTGAAGTCCATGTGTGAAGGGAAAACATAGGAAAGCTATCTAAAGTTGTGGACTCACTGAGCATGGGTGTGCATTTCGCGTGCACAATCCCGGTGTATTGTATGGCCACATCTCAAGACTGTGACCTCTTTCACCGAGTCAAAAAGGTACTGCACAGTGAATAAGTGTGCAACTAAGCAATCTATTCAAGATTCACCAATTAAGATCCCCTAATTGCTCTCAAAATCATTCACAAAAAATTGACATTGAAGACCATTATGAACAAAGTTACTAGAGGGTGTGTCAGGCATGGAAGTCTGCCATCATCCAGAGGTGCTGTTTTGGTTCTGAGATATTGGATGACACAACAAATGAAAATTTTCTAAGGCAGGAGATGAACAGTAGCAGTACCTCAAAGCACACAGGGCAGTTCTGGTGCATAGACTTCTCAACACAAGGGTGTCCATTTTGCAGGGAATTTGAGTAGCAGCAGCCTGCAATGCATGCATCAACATCTTGAGGGAGATAGAAAGCCACTTTGAAACCAATCACATATTCCTGTTGCAATGGCTAGTTTGTGATAGGCAGATGTACCACAAAATTTGCTATCAGTTGCAATTTCTCCATCATCCATTATAATTCTTTAAGATTCTGCAAATAACAGGACAAGAGTACTAGTACAGAATATCACAGATTGCATCCAGAATGAGTTGTGAAAAGCATATACCACAACGGTCACAATGGAAGAAATTATCACGTCCTCCACCTCTGCAAATTCCACAGGAATGACAATGGTACTGCTGCTTCTTCGTCTGCCAAAAGACATGAGATGAGCACAGAGCATGTTACAACACAAAATTCTGTAAACAGGGCTTTCCTGTCCTCATTAATCTCAGTAGGAGAATATCATGTCACAAACAAAGTAATCACAAAAGAAGTGACTTAGTGAACAGACACCACTTAATGGTTGGAACTTCTCACAGAAAGACTTTGCCATGGCTACATATCAACAATAAAGTTTTGCAAAGAGAAGATGTCAACCTCACCATCAAAGAATTTGCAGATAGAACAGAAGTATTTGCCATGATTATATATATCAAGAATAAAGTTTTGCAAAGAGAAGATGTTGACCTCAACATGAAAGAATTTGTAGACTGAACAGAAGTATTTGCCATCAACAATAAAATTTTGCAAAGAGAAGATTGTCAACCTCATCATCAAAGAATTTGCAGATTGAACAGAAGTATTCACCCATGCATACACCACAATTTTCGCAAACCTGCTGCACATCTTGCTCATGACTGCAAAGAGAGCATATGACCTGCACCATATGAGCAGGGTTTTAAGACGATGTTCATGCTTATGAGTGAAGTGTCAGCAATACAAAAGGTCTTCAAAGCAGCATCAGTTAACCTGAGCTGTGGACACAAGAGTAGACCATAGATTTCTGTGAGACAAAAGATACATCAACTTCAGTTCTCAGGCAAGCTACAAAGCACAACTGCATTGGCATGAGCTCAAGATGCAGCAGGTTTTCATATTAAACTCGAGTCAGCATACCCGCTCAACAAGGTGTCTGGAAATTTCATGGCACTTCAGTGGAAGAGCCTCATTTACATTCTGCACACAATGAACCCAAAAAATACTCAGGATACTAACAAATTACAAGTCAATACAGATCTGAAACTAGGCTCTACATCTCCACAGACCTCAAGCTATGGCTTCTCTCCAAAGTGCTGAATGCAATTCAGCATTGCTCAGATACAATTGAACAAATGAATCTAAATACATCCAACTGTATATGCAAACCTTAATGTCATTGTGGCAATGTCGACAGTCAAAGACTTCATTGCAGCAGGGGGCTAGGATACGACATCTCCTTCTGTAGTGTGAACACCTGCAGTAGAGAGAGAGAGAGAGAGAGAGAGAGAGAGAGAGAGAGAGATATGATGCGAATTACTGTCAGAATTCCACAGTTGGGACATTTCGGACAGTTAACACCAGAGTCATCAAAAAGATCCCTGCTATCGCTTCGAGTAGATTCAGATGCACCAAAGCCACTCAAGCTAATATGGAGAATATAAAATTGTGACTACAAAAATCAGATGAGCAAAGGTAAACACTAGAAGAGATTGCCGACCCGTAGTTCTTCACACCACGAGCTAGACGCTCCGATTGCGGCAGATCATCTCCAAGGTCACAGTCATTATGTGTGTCAGTGTCCAGGCAGTTTGCGTGTCCCTGATACCAGATATTAGCAACAACACACCAGTTTCATATCACTAACGTGATCTCCATTCACTCGGTCATGTCTAGCATCCTGCCATTCCGTGCACACAAGATCGATGCTTCCATCCTGTTCGAAAATTTCTGTACTGTAACATAGAATACTGACGCAGCATGTTAAGGAAGACACAAGTCGAAGCATTTTGGGCAAGTGTGATTTGGCGAAGGTCACAAACAATTCAGTACAATAGTGTCCATATTCTCGGGTCTGAAAGCTAATGCCACACGGCCATATGCTGATGCACAGTCAGAAACACGAAGTAATAGACTTAAATCGCTCGCACTCGCAGAAAGAACCAAGAGTGCACAATCCATGACCATATCCGCAAAAAGATCTACCATCAGCAGAGCGAAGAGCCATCGCCCGCATGGAAGACTCTAAAGGCCAAATGTAACACGAAGGACGAATTTGGACGGCAGGTTAGACAAGCATATGTGGAATCAGAAGCTGAATCGGAGACTGTACAGATCTTACCTGCACAACGTTGGGCTGCTGGTGGGAATGCGCCGCAAAGTTGCAACAGAGATATCGAAATTGCTCAAACCTCCACAACGGAGTAAAAAGCATCTCAATGGTTGCCACGAGAGCCGACATTTTCTTTGAGTGAAGAAACCTCCCCCCGAGCTCTTTGATCGCCAGTCGCGCGCACTTGCTTTCTTGCTTTCTTTAATTCTTTCTTCCCAAACTGAAGAACCCGATCACACAGATGACTGGCACTAGATTAAAGCTCTGTTCTCCGTCGGAATTGCGGATGCGTGCATTGACAAAAGAGGCAACAAAGACAAAAGTGTGTCCGAAAAGAACAAATCAGCATCGCCATGCGAACCACGAATTGAATCCAGATTTCTACCACGATCGAGAATCTATCTTGTCCACACGATCGTCGCCGTCTCGGTTGTTCCGATCGTCGCCGTCTCGGTTGTTCCGATAATCGGCGTCTCGGTTGTTCCAATCGTGTTCCCGAGAATTCTGGTGCGCGGATCGAATCCGGATGGCTGCCCCAAATCGAGGGAAAGAGGCAATTCTATGTATTTTTAAAATTCTCAAGTGGCAGCTTGGGGCATCATCGTAAGTATGACAGATTCCTTACCCCAAATAAAATCCACCGAATTGCCAATAGAAAGAATTAGGAACTTAGAAATTTTTGGAATGAGGAAATAAATGTTTGTTGGAAGGCAAGGATATTGTGTTTGGATTCATTATAGAATATAGTAGCTTAATGGATTTTGGCCCCTAGGTAATAGGTCAATTTTTATATGAGGATTTTTGAAAGAGGATGTTTTGGCTTGTGTTGAAACTTGAGATTAGTTATAAAGTTATAATATCTTGATGGATTTTGGTTTCTTTTAGAGGATTTTTTAAAGATTACATTATTTTTGCATGGTGAAATATTTGAGTTTCCATAATTCTTCTTTTGCCTTAAGATACTTTTTAATGTAAATGGCAAGGCCATAGTGTGACACACCCCTTGTTCTTTTATGATCTGTTTTGGGTTGGCCTGTGTTTGGGGGCGAGGTGGGGGTAGGCCAGAGGGGAGATGGCCAGGGGTTGATCTCGAGAAATAATGAATCCAAACGTAGAGACTAAGCAAGTTGGGAACTTTTGGAATTTACCGAATCCTTTGATTGCACATTAAGGCTTGGGTTTGTGTGTTTTTGTTGTGAGAGTAGAAGTATAGGATAAGGCCCTTCTCGAGATAGGAGTCACAGGTCAGTTATTTCAGGAACTCGGCCCTTGGCTCCCACCTCAAGGGCTTGTAATGTTAGGAACACCGCAGGCATTAAACTTATGCTAATTTCTTTATTTCACCAAAGCCATGAATTCTTTGGTTTTAAGTTTAAAACCCACCTTTTCAACTAGAAACCCATGGGCGTTTTCAACTATTTTTCCAATAGCATTTCACAACATATTGAAATTTGGCAGAAATAAATTCACGGAGATTCATTAAACCCCTATTCAAACTTTCTGTCACTGGAACTCTTTCTCAGAAGGCTACTTCATGGATTCATTTGCATGTGAACTTCATGGTCTTTGACCTTGTGGCCCATGTATGAACTTTGAAGCCTGTGAAAATCATTTCTTTCATGGGGAGCAACCCAATGAATGAACCAGCAAAAACTGCCTTGTAATGCCCCAATGTGTGAGCATTCCTGAAATCAAGGGGCCCAGGCAATGAGGAGCCCAGCGCAGCCCCACATTTTGGGAGTGGCCCCACCCACCCATGGGTGTTTAACTTGATGTAAAGCATGAAACAAATCATGAACTAAACATTCAGAAGTCACAAGGTGATGATGAATGTCTAGAGTAAGGCCCAAGGCCACAAGCATTATTGGAATAAGGGCCCATGCAAAGTGGCCCAGTTCTGGTAATGCCCATGGCCATGGGTTTTACACTGTGTAAAAATCAAGGAGTTTTATTCTATTTATTGGCTCTGCCCATACGGAAGAGCTTCCGCATCTGTGCTGGATTCTGGGATAAAATTTTTGCTCAACCTTGAACCACTGTGTGAGTGACATGTGGACATTCATCTGCTCATGTAAGATGGATGGGCAGTTTTCATCATGGATTTAGATGAAATTTTTTAATCCACTATTGAAAGTTTTAGGTGTAACTTTGCACTCACCATACAAGGAAGAGTTCACAATTCGACTTCCATAGGGCTTAGTCATGACACAATGAGTTGCTTGTTTATAAATCTCATTGATACCCACCGAGTATCATAGGGAAAGAATCACATGAGGCATTTAAGAAAACAAAATGCCTTGCAAGTTCTTACTCTCAATAAGCATTCCTCCAAATATATTATGAATCTTGTTGGAGGTTTTAACATGGTGGGTAAAGCCTTAGGTCACCTTAGCTTCACTAACACTCTCCCCCAAGGCCTTACAACATATAAAGGTTTGTTGCTTCTTCATGAAGACTTATTCATTGTTTCATAGTGTATTTGCAAATTACCTTTGTAAAGTGTTAAAAAACTCATGGGCATTTTCAAAAATGGAATGCACATAGAGGCAAGCATTTCATTCTTCAAAACATTCACAATGGTTTTTTTTCCCAAAATACTTATTAGGTACCAATCAAGTGCCCACTGAGTATCATGGGAATTTTTTTTTAATGCCTTCTAAAATAGCTTATGTTTACTTGTAGGTGGGAAGTGCTTCTGTACCTAGAGGAGGTACATGGATATAAGAACAGTTCCAACCATGCATTGTTATTAGGCTCAATATGGTAGGACATAGGCTGGTTAGACACTAATTAATTATTTCTAAATTTGCCAAAAACTCTGAAAAATACCTAACTGCAGGCTGCCACAGTGTTTCTTTTTTCTCCAAATTTCTTGCAGTGCTCCCAAAGTGTTGCGATCAGCCACAAGAGGATTTAGTCAAATCTGGCTTAATGTAAATAGAGAAATAGAAAAATCTAGGAGTCCTATTACATCTTGATGAATCACTAGAACCTATTAGCTAGAAATGTGGATATTTCAAAAATTAAAAAATCTGCCCAAATCCTCCAAAAATCTTGACAATTTCATATTCTTCTTCCTCACAATGTGGCGATTTTTTTTTTTAAAATTTCAAAAAGTTCCCTTCACCATACAGCTCAGGACTTTTTTTAGCAAAATGATGAAATTCATCTCTGACAAAATCAATGGGCTGCCATACCAAGAATCTGAAAAAAAAACTTTCAAGCACACTAACTTCATTATTTAATATAGTTCTTAATTGTAAAATATTGTTATTTTCCCTGCTGAAAATAAATGACAAAATAATGAGTATTATTAAGCATCTTGCTGCCAAACCAGCCCAGGGGCTACCATCCCATATATTAAATATCAAGAGTCAAATGTAAACAACTAAGAGCATCTCCAACGGTGCTCAGTATGTGACTCCAGACAATAAACTTTATTGCGAAAAAGGCAAAATGTGCTGGTTTAAGCTCAGGAAATGGGTTTTTCTGCACCAAATTTGTGCAGTTTGCCGTGGCTGGTAAAAGGCGCAACACAGCAGTGCATCTCCAAAAAAGAGTGTAATAAATTGGACCTAACTCCAACTCAGTATTTCAGATTGGTCGATCATAATGATTGGTCCAGGTGGTTTGCTAGTAGTAGTCCCCATATACATGTAGTTCCCGTTACAGTTTTATTGGTGGGGTTGCCACAAAAACAGCTAAACTTAGACATTTAATTTTATTTTCCAGAGTCACATACTGAGCACCGGTGGAGATACTCTAAGAAATGAAGTGTTTCTAGCAACCCCAATAAGAAACAACTTTAAAAAATAACATGTAGCTCAGTAAATAGGATGACATAATTATGAGCAAAGCTCTCTTAGTCAGAGCAACAGGTTTTTAAAATTCAAGGTGTAACTTTCTTAGAATTTAGGCCCGCTTTCCACTAGGAATCAGAGCCAAAAAAAAACTTGGGGCCAACTTTGAGCAACTTTGGCCCCAAGTTACTAATAAATGCTAGAACATTGATGTCAGGATATTAATAAATGCTGGAACATCCGCCCCAAGGGCTGCAAATTGGCCTCCCAATTTTGATGGTATCTTTTTTTTCTGCCTTGGGGCCAATACAACGCCATAAAGTTCAGCATTTATTAGTACTTGGGGCAGATTGAAAAGTTTTTTTCTATTCCAGCCTTGACTCCTAGTGTAAAGTGAGCCTTAGTATTCTCTCCCAACTCAAAATAGATAGGCAATGGAGGCAGGAATTGACATAATTATATTGACTTGTTTCCTGTGTTTAAGGGCCCGAAGGTTTTGTACAGCAGATTTAATATTTTATACTGAGAGCATATCCAGTGCTCAGTATGTGACCATGCACATATATTTTTCATGTTGCATTTACTTTTTTTCAATACCACCAATAAAACGGAAACTTGGACAGCAAATAGGTGGGGGACTACTAGTAGCAAACCACCGGGACTAATCAGTATGATGGGCCAATCAGAAACACTGAGCACCAGTGAAATCATATTTATTACACTCTTTTCTGCAGGTGCACAATTTTGCTGCGCCTTTTACCAGACACTGCAAATTCTGCAATTGTGCTGAGTCAAAACCAATTTTCTGAGCCAAACCGCCATATTTTGATTTTTCTTCATCCAATTTACTTTGAAGGATCATATACTAAGCACCTCTGGAGATGCTCTGAGCACACCCACCTTGCGTGTGCACTTTGACACTCTACAACCATTTATATCTAGGATTTCGTTCTAGTGTGGCAATTACTGCCTCCCACTACTAACTGGAGGTGCTCCAAGGTGCCTTGCTCTAACACTGTAAGAAAATAACTTTGCCATAACTTACAAAGCTTTATTATGGTAAAAAGTATTAGCTATTCCACAATTAGGTCTCTTAATGCAAAGGGTCACTCCAAGTATGGCCACTCATAATAGGTTTCTTAGTTTCTTTCGGGTGATTGTCAAGGCACTTGGAGGACCACATGATTGTCCTCAAACGCCTTTTTGAAAGATCAAGATGGGGCAATCCTCCTTTTCCTAAGCAAAGACTGTGGAGTGTTGGACAGATAGTGGTGCATTTGGAGGGCCATCTGCAGACTCCAATATCATATAATCTATCTATCAAGGAAGGTAGTTTGTTTTGTTTTGTTTTGTAGTTATGAGATCCACTGAACCAGGGTGCTTCAGATGGTTTCTTGGTGTCTTTGGAAAGCTCTCCACGAGGAGGGGTGCTCGGTTCCATGACATTTGAACTTGCGTGCAAAAGTTCTTGAATATTGAATGATTTCTTCACTGAAAATTAAATTAAATTGTAGCTGAAAATTTCAGAGGAATTGGAATGTGCCTTTGGTGTTGTTAGAAAGATCTTGATGAGCAGGATTCAATGGAATTTATTTGGTAAGATTTGGATTCAGAAGGTGGGATTTATTGATTTTCAAGTAATTTCTGCTGCTGAAAATTCAAATAAATTTCAAAAAATCAGGTTATGGAAGGAAAAATCAGTTGAGGACATGGTAACACTTGGGCCAATGGCACAGGCTACAGTAGTGAGCTTGAATGCAAGCTCCTTTGCTCAAGAACTGGAAGTACAATTGTCGTATGTACCCAATCAATCTGAGAAGTTGAGGAAAATAGGGAATTGATACTGGGATCTTATTACAAAAGGTATCTTGACCCTTCTTTGTACGAAGGGCTGTAAGGTCTGAAAGTAAGGTAGCACTGTTTTATGCAATTCTAGTCCTATTTTGACTTCTTTTTTATGTACCTTTGTCTCATATATGCTTCTGAGGTGCATGCACATTTAGGCCATAGATTATAGGACCCACTTTGGCATAATGTGTGTAGTACACAAACCATGGTCGCCACCAATGGGAGTGACCCATTTACAATTAACATACAAGTCAACAAAGGTTTTTCAAATAGAACTTTTGAATTGAAAGTGCTTTGCAGTTCTGTCCAATGGTCCCCTTGTCCATAAATTGTATCAAAAAGTGCTTGATTAGGAGGAGGACACCCAAACCGCCTATATGTATTTAAACCATCTGGACAAGTCTTTTTGTTCTTAATTTTGGAATCCAGCCACACTGGCGAGCATCCCCAGACAGATTTGGACTTAATTGGCAATACTTTTTTGCACAGTGGGCAGGAGACAGAACTGTGGCTACAAGCGTCGGCACTCTCCCCAAAAAATATTTTAAAAACTATTTGCTTACTCTTTTATGAATAAAAGGACTTTTCGCCAAGAAATGGAATTTAGTGTTGCCTTTTGGCCATTTATTTGTCATTTAAACAGGACTGATCTCAACCATGCCCTTTAACCACTTGAAGGGTTTGAGACCCCGAAATGCTTGTTGAAAAGGCTAGATAGCCCCAATTTCATTGGTCAATTATTGTTTGTTGGGTTTCTTGGTCTTGGGTTTTATGCTGCAACAAAAATATCTCTTAAAATTTATATGCTCTTTTCATGTTTTGTGTCCAGTTTCACAAAACTTTGGTTATGAGTTTTGATTAATTGTTGGACCATGGAACACAAACAAAATTCTAAGTTGATTAAACGTCAGATTAGTAAATGGAAAGCTTAAACATTTTGCCAAGGAACATGTAATTTAGTCTCCAAAAAGCAATTTAATTACTATTTTTTCTGTGGAGTGTCTTTAAGCCTTTTACTTTTGGGAAACCTTTGAACAAAAAGCACAACATTATTGCAAATAATGTTCTAAAGCGGCAATCTTCCAATCAGCCCTTTTTTTATACTGGTGATATATCGTCAAAAGGCGAAATTTAAATTTAAAAATTCAAAGAAAAGGTGACTTTGGAGGTTTTCAATCGCCAGAAGTGAGAGAAGAACAATAAAGGCAAAATACCCACATTGGTATATGTGGTTTTCATTCTGTAGCCAACCCTATTGAAGGATGACTAAAAAATTAGTATTGTATTTCTAGTTTTCATAGCCAGATTTGACTAAATCTTCCTTGGGATGATGGCAATTTTTCTATGTCTTCCAATGAATGATTGCCATTACAAGCAGAATTTCCTAAAAAGAAAACTGCCCCAAGTCACCTTCACAAAGAAAGTTTGTGAAAGGGGTGGTGGCTGTCACCCAGCGTTTTTTTTTTTGCAAATGTGGGCTGTGGCATAGGTGGCAAAATAATTGTTTGTTGTTTATTGTTTACAATTTTGCGTCCGTTTGGGACTAGAGAGTCCATTACACAAAAGGTAGATCATGGAGGACAGATTGTCCTCTGGTACTAGCAGCATGCCACAAATTTGGCCAGGGCGACCGTGTTTGTAGTTTGCATGAGTTCAACAAGAGTGCTCGTGTGGGTGAAAGGTAGGGTTGAACAAAAACGTTCCCTAATTTTCTGTGTATTTGGACAGAAAAGGAACAAGTGCTCTTCATCCTCAACCTTCCCCAAGTTGCAGCTTCGACAAAGCCTCTCTACGTATGGCACGCCTTTTCACGCACCTAGCACAACTTCAAGCTGTGTGTTGCCACACCGAAACCGGGCGAAAGCTTTCCACAGCTGAACATAGTTGATGTCGCACAAGTAGTTTTCGCTTTCGTACAACATACCCTTGAAGCGCAAGTATCCTGTTTGCACACTAGTCCTAATCTTGCGGTTGGTAAAGAGCTTTTCAATGAAAGTCAGTCGCATATTATCCTTCTTTTTTACATTCAACATTGTGTGGGGAAAACCTGGAAGGGGTGGGGCCCCAACTTTTGGTTGATCGGGCCTCTCGTTGTAGATCTACCACCAACCAGCTGCACTAGTCTTGTTAGACAGGTCGGATGTATGTGCGTTGACCTAGGAACTATTCCCAGCGGCAATTGAGTAGTCCTTGCCTAGAGTGCACGAGTCGTTGCAAGCTGAAGTGTCGTTTCCAGCAGTGATTGAGTCGGAGGCAAAAAACCTACCACCTCTTGGGGTTGTTTCTAGAGTAGCCATTTTCTCACGGATCCAACCCAACATTTTTTTCCTGCAACAAGCATAGCGAGCTAGGCTTCCCATGCCTTTCCTAAAATGCGATCTTTAATGATCGTGCTCACACGGTTATAGTACAACAGCGCTTGTCCCCATGCAAAATGTTCAAAGGGGAATTTGCCAAATTCTACTAGCATGATGGACATGCTGGTTGTTTTTTGCACCCCGAATAGGGACTTAAGGAACCCTCGATACACTACTTCAATAGCCTCTATTTTCTTGGAATCCACCCAAACTTCACAGGCGCAACTTGCTGTGAAACGCACCAACGTGTTGAAGAGATCACAACATAACTTAACGTCTATAATACGTAGTTTCGCACAACAGCGGTTCAATGCAAATAGCAAGCACCTACTGGCAACTACTAGATGTTCCACTGCATTATCGAGGTTTGGGGTGGTCTCAAACAAGATCCCCAAGTATTTGAAGGTCTACACACGTTCAATAATGTCACCTTCAAACACAAACTTTTAGCATGGGTCAACAAAATTGAACACCATGACTTTTGTTTTTTTCACGTTCACTGTAAATCCGCGTTCAGCACAGAACTGCTAGAGTGCGTCTAACTATTGTTGCAGTCCCACCTCTGACTCCGATGTTAGAGCAAGGTCATTTACAAAACACAAGTGGCAAAGATTGAACAATGTTTCCAAAAATTATCTAGTTGATGCCATTAGAATCAAAGTGCCCTGCTATTGAGAAAAATAATACAAAAATCATCCTAGCGATGATATATTTTGCTATGCCTATATGAACTAGTTAACAAAGCTCCATCTTTATTCCTAAGTGGCTATTAATACTAGTGACCTGCAAAAAAGGATGGCAATAAATCTAAATAATGGTAGTGTTATCTAGCAACTTGTCATGGGAAAATTTATTCCAGAAATAGTTTCACATTTCAAGCATGTTGACCTTGACCATATTGTGATTGAATATCCGCCCACATATTATAAATAACTTCATATGGGGGGATTGTTGTTTTGTGAATGTGTGAACAAAAGTATGAGCCTATGGGCAAGAATAGGAAGGAATATTTTAAATATATTTCATCCATGTTAGATGAAATATTTTTTAATGGATTCGATGACATGTCAAAATATATGCTGACAAAAAAAAATTCCAACATGTCAATAGAAATTGATACATCATCACTACCATATGGATCTGCCACATGGACACTCAACAACAATGTTTAAGTTCAATCAAATGTGAGTACAAAACTCTACCAAGATTTTTGCCTCATATGTTGAAGCACAAAAAGGTTTTTGGCACATCTCTTAAGAGATCTTGCCCCTTGAAG
>Ga0116231_10009539_pt1 | contig 16296 bp, 6 predicted proteins | sample S1TSphgellanicum_2_FD_89695 | JGI IMG/M metagenome (GOLD analysis project Ga0116231, IMG submission 89695) | Host-associated microbial communities from peat moss isolated from Minnesota, USA - S1T2_Fd - Sphagnum magellanicum MG | ecosystem: Host-associated > Plants > Peat moss > Unclassified...
AATTGTTTCAATGCCTATTTTACACGAACAAAGCACTAAACCTTGGACATCTTGTAAAAGTATTGTGAAAGCACTTAAATAGCACTAATACAAAGGGGTCCCCACTTTGTGATGTTCACAAGCAGACCTTGCAGTACTTCAAGGTGGGTCACCCCTAAGTTTTGGGCCTATGCCCTTGGTATCGCACTTTTAGGCTACAACCCTCAAATTAAGGGATGCCCTCAAGAATAGGCCTTCCCCACTACCATTTACAACTTTTCTTATCACAATTATGGTTAAAACTTTAAGAGTACAACACGATGAACACTCCTTAATTTTGCAATGATTATGTAACATTTGTTTTCAACATTGTAAATTAAATAGCATATTACTTCTTATCCTTGGCCCCTTTCTCCAAAACTTGTAGGGGTTAAAGCCCTTGGGTGAAGGCATTCACAAAATAAGGGGCCTACTGACAATACTAGAAACCCTTATAAAAATTGTTCACGAACTCATAAGTAAAATTGTAAAGTTAAAAGAATCAGTTTCAACTTGGGTTGAATTTTGAATTGTCTTGTCTTTTTTATATTATAAAGGGTTTATAAGAAAATTGAAGTCTAATTTACTCACTATGCTTATTCCGATGCTTTTAGATGCTTTTACCCTACTGCTATCTTCATGGTGGATAGCTTCTTGATTGGAATGGTGAAAGATAGTGGCACTTGGTTGTTATTCTCATCCCAGTTCTGTTTGCAAATTTGTTGATGGTTTCTGCTCAATGTGCATCCTTCAATGTTGTTGCTCTCTGCATTTGAGCTTGCCTTTGGTTTGATTTGGAATTTATGAGTTGTTATGGTGGTGGTTGTGCAGATTTAGAATGGAAATTGAAAAAATGCACCTCTGCCGAAAGTTTTCAACTCGTTAGTGGATGATGGATAGCCCAACTTCTAGTTGTGTCTTGTTTTCCTCTTGTTTTTCTTCTCTTATTATTCTTTTCAATGAAAATTTTAATGAAAAGAACATAACAAACATGTATCCTTACTCCTATTTGCAAACTATGCCCACACACATCCTTCTTACAAAATTGGCTAAATTTGTAACAAGGTCTTCTAGAAAGAAATGTAAAAATCCAAAAGTGCAAGTGACTTTTTTTTTTTTTTTTCAAGTTTCTCAACTTCATCCTTCCAATGTACATGGATGAAAACAATTATTTCAGACCTTTGTTTTAATACTCATTTCATAAGCTTACTTGAAGAGATTCAAACCATTCAACAATCAATTCAAACCTGTAACGAAACTTTTGTGAGGGAATTAAAAATCTATCACAATGCCTTATAAATGAATTAATTTATATAAAATGTAAGGTAGCTTCAATTTGGGTGCATAAAAATAGCCCAAATGTTATGATACAAACATATTAAGTAATTGAAAATATATAAGAAAAACAAGACATGAAATTGAATTTTTAGTTACATCTAATTTGTTTCCATGATGTTATGTATATCATAATACATGATTAGATTTGGTAATAATTCAATTATCTTTTAAACTATCATTTTTTTGGAGATTTTCATTATATGAAAGGTAAAAATTTTGAAATTTTGAATGACCTATTGTCAAGATAATTTTTAGAAACCTAAGGGTGATAAGCCTTAATCATTAGCATGTTTTTCATCTTTTCTTTTTTAATGTTTATGTTTTGTTTGATCAATAATATGACCTTGAATTTTGGTGCAAAATGGAATATTGTGGGTTCAAAAGTTTGGTGAACAGTATTGTGTAAGTGTCAAAATTTGAACCCATGCATCCCTACCAAAATCCACTTCCTTTTGAAGTCTATAGAAATGAAATGAAAGGTGGCAAACAAGAATAAAGACATATCAAGACAAATGAAAACAAAAACAAAAACATAATAAATTGTCCATGTTATGTACCAAAATGGATGAGAAATGATTGATATTTTCATTCATACCAAACATATTACAAATTTTTATAATGTCAACCAAAAATCTTGAAAATTTTATATTATATTATAGTACTTTTTAGGTTTAGTAGTACATATATATATTTTGAAAATGTTCAATTTTAAAAAAATTATTCATTTCAAATGTCAAAATTTAAAGAAACTACAAGGGAAGAAAAATTACAAAAAATGGTGAAAACTCAAAATCGTTTTGTTTTAGGTCAATCCACCATTGAAAAACAAGTATCTAGTAATTCACATCATTTTTTTATCATGTATGTTGGTGGAACATTATCTCTCCTCATTTTTGCAAAAATAAGTAATAAAATATGCAATAAAAGGTTTCATTATGAACTAGAGGTTCAAAGTCCAAAGAACTTGCCAAGAAAATTGCGTAAATATATTGTCAAAATTCCATAAAATTTATTTTTGTTGCCAACGTGGATTTTGAAAAATGAAAAAACTGTTTGGCACTTAAATGTTGAATTTGAAAAGATACTACAATATGTTGAAATGCATTTTGATAAATAAATAAATAATTTTACATCTCCATTGATAAATTCAATTTGGACTACAATAACCATGTCACATTATCATAGCCTTTTTCCTTCACCTTGGAGCATTAATTAAATTCTTCACCTGCAAATGATTGGACTAATCTCTAGTATCTTCTTGGTTTGTTATTAGCTAATGCCTCTTTTCTTTTCCACCTCTTCACTTGTTACTATAGTTTGAGTTTTTCCTTTCATGGATAGACCATTGCTATGAATTATTGTTCTTTTCATTAAATAATTATTTGTTTATTTTTTCTCAATAGTTATTAAACATGCTTATTAATTTATGTGTTGGGGGAAAGTTTATGTGTTGGCTCATTATGTTGTGTAGCCCAAATATTTGACTCTATCTTAATATATCTTTTTACATTGTCTAATAAAGGTATGTTCACACCTATTGTTAAAACAATGGTAATTGTTTTTTAAGAAAATGTTAAAATACTAGCATCCACACCTAATGTTATGGTTACCATTAAATGATGTGGCATTTGACATTGCATTCAATGACAATACATTATTAACAAAAGAAGTAAACTAACAAAGAGTGGTAAAATGTTACTGAAATAAATGAAAAATGAACTATGGAAGAATGTTAAATTGTTTGGCCCAAAGTTGACCATAAGTTTGTGGTAAATTAGAAACTTCAAAAACTTTTACTACACTCGGAATCCAAGCACCATTGTTAGAGCTTCTCAGCAAAGCTCTAATGGAACTACAACATAATTGCACATTTGCCATTGCCAAGGCTTCCTAATTGTAAAGTAATTACATGTATGCCATTGTTGGAATTTCTTAATTGCAACATGATTACAAGAATGCCATCACCAAAACTTCCTAACTATAACACAATTGTAAGAATCCCATCATCAAATCTTCTTGATTGCAATGTAACTACACATATGCCATCATTGAACATTACAAGAAATCACGACCTTTGAAAAGGCCAACTTGACCAAAGTGTCCACATTGACCAATTGTCCATTTTGACTAAAGGTTTGGGGCATGAAAAACACATTTTACATTTGACCAATACATTCAACTATAATGACCTTTTTTACCAAGTGTTAAGCCGAAGATCTGGTCAAATAGACATATGTTCATCAAAATGGCCATGGCATAGTCAAATTGGCCATATTGAATGGATAAGGTTTAGTCAAATTAACCATCATGATTTGACCTTTAGTCAAATAAACCATTATGATTTGACATTTCATCAAATGAGCATGGCTTATTTAATGATTTAACTTACTTGTTAAACTTAGGTTACTTATTTAACCTAACACAACTAATAGGTTAGGCTAAGCTTAGACTACCTATCCAACCTAACATAGTTCTAGTAAGTTAGGCTAGGCCTAGACTACCTATCTAACTTAACATGGTTAATAAGCTAGTAGGCTACTTGTTAAGTAATAACTTAGTTATTAACCTAACTAGGCAGGCCAACCTAGACTTATTTAGTAGATTACCTAGGACATAGTTTAAGACTACTAAGTAGCTTATAATTATGTAATGTAAACCTTTTAAGTAGGTATCCTAGGTGACCTAGGCTTATTAAGTAAACTTTTAACCATGTAGGTAGCCTATTAGTTTAGGCTTATCATAGGTATGTAGCCTAGGCCTATTAGGTAAATAACATAGGCCTTGTAGGTACGTAGTTTATCCCACTAGCTAGGTAAGTAACCTAGGCCACCTAAACCTATTAAGTAGGTAGCCTAACCTAGGCTATCAAAGTCTATTTGGTAGAGCTATGTATGTAACGTAAGCCACCTAGGCTTATAAAATAGGTAGCCTAATTTAAACCTACTTAGTAAATATGTAGCCTAACCTAGGCCAATTAGGTAGGTAGGTAGGTAGCTTAACCTAAGCTACCTAGGCCTATTAGGTAGGTAGGTAGCCTAACCTAAACTACCTAAACCTATAGGTAGGTATTTAAGCTACATATGTACGTAACCTAAACTTAGGGTACCTAGGTAGGTACATAGCCTAACCTAAGCCTAAGTAGTTTAGGTTAACCCAAATTAGGTCTACTAAGTAAGTATGTCACAACCCCACTTTGAGAGAGTGTGAGGATGAAACTCACACTCCCAAAATTGGGACTTGGGAGTTCTCTGGGACTCCTGAAACTTCAGAATCCGATTGCAGGGGTCAAAACACCTTGCATTATGATGTTATTTATATAATTGGAAAGCTATCAAAGTGTAGATGTCAAAAATCACCTTGCATGGGCCATTTGGATATCTGAACACAAGTTATGGCTAAAAGAAGGGCCAAGAGTCAAATTGGCAGTTTGATTCCTGACCACTAAAAGTTAGGAATCGACCCAACCCCGGGGGCGTGCAGGTGGAGTGTGATCCACTGTTGGAAAGCTCTCAAGGAGAGCTACAAGTTTGCTTTAGACCTCATCCTAATTGAAGGTCTGAGCAAAAAGTTATGACTTCGCAAAATCCTAGACGTCCAAGCCGGGATAGTTTCGGGACTCCTCCTTAGGAATCATGGGACAAAAAGTCATTCAGATGTGGGTGCCGTGAGGAGGCATAGAATATACTATATGGGGGAAGGTGGTGACTTCCCCCAAGTCTGGGCCATGGTGAGTCATGTGAGTCCAAAGTTACCCGTGGCTTGTCCTAGCACCAAAGGTGCTCCAGAAAGTGAACTAACCAACTTGTTGGTTGGTTTGATGTAGGTTCGAGTAAGTGAATAGCTTGTCACTCTTCCTAGTCCCATCCCGGAGCTTCAACATGTCCCTCTACCCCTTTTAGTGCTGAGAGTTGCGAATGTGCCCCGAATTCCTCACAATTCCGCTATGTGAATAACTTAAACCCATCTTGGGTCTAACTATGAACTTGGGAATGCATCAAAATATGTAACCTAACATAAGCTACCTAGGCCATTTACATCATAAACTTAATATTTCATTATTTAGTAATGGAAATCATGCAAAATTTGTTCAATCATAATTTGTATGTTTCGTGCATTAACATCGTGTATTGAAAACACATTTGAAACACGGATTTATTAAAAGATGCAAAATTTGTGTGACATTCATTCATTCATAGGTTCATACTTCATTCATTAACACATTTATCCATGTGTCAAACTTGTTTTCAACGTATGATATTCATGCATAAAATGTATAAACCTATGAATGAACAAGTTTTGCAAGATTTTCATTATTAATTTGTCACATGCTGAATTTGTGATGTAGGCCTACTAGGTAGGTATGTAATTAACTTAAGCTAAACCACTTAGGCTACCGAGTAGGTAGCCCAACTTAGTATTAGATAGGTAGCTTAAACTTAAACCTACTCAATAGATTAGGCTACTTACCTAATATGCATAGGCTCAATCTATTAATAGGTTAATAGGAATTTATGTAACCTATTAAATAACATAAGCATAGGTAGTTTATTAGGTAGGTATAAACATAAATTTAGTAGGTACTTATTAAGCTTAGTAGACTATAACCTACATGTTATTCAAGTACATGCATTTATTAATATGTAATTCTTACCTACCTAGGTTAACCTACCTATAACTTATCTATTTATGTAAGTAGTGTAAAAACATTCAAGTTCATTTAATGCAACATGTTGAAAAACAATTCATGGAAATTGATTATAATATGTTGTTCCAAAATCATGTTCATTACAATATGTTGTCCAAAAAAATCACCTTATGGGGTGGTGGAGCAATGGTTAAGGATTTGATCAATGTGGAAGTGAAGAGTTCAAGTCCCCACACTTGCAACTTAAGCTACCTTGGCTACTTACGTAACCTAATTAAATTGCTTAAGTTATAAAACTTACTAGACCACCTAGTCTAAGCTACTTGGCCTAACCTAAATGACTTAGCTTCACTAGTAGAAAAATGTTAATTTGCAATTACAATTTGTGACTAAAAAACAATTACAATCAACTCTATAATTAGTTGCATAAGTGAAGTCACATTGAACCTTTAGTCACAAATGACGACTTAATGTGATGTTAGCACATTTCACATGGATGAAACATACTATCAACATATACACTTCTATCATTTAACTAATGTATAACATTTGCAACTATTAACCATTCTTTTACAACTAATAAATAACCCTATCACTAATTGCCATTTATCAACATAATAATTTTTTGGGCAAACTTTTTTAATTATTGAAATATCATCACAAATTTATAGATTTCATGGGTTCGTTCCAAATCCGTGTGAAATCTGTTATTTCATGCTTTCATATCCTTTACACATGAATGTCATGCATTATTTAAATATGAAAAAAATACGAATAGACACATAACATTTATGTTAAACAATACGAACAGGCATATGACACTTGCGTTTAAATAATGCACACAACATTGATGTTCAAATAATACAAGTAAATAAATGACATTTGTGTTTATTTCATACGAACCTATGAAAAGCAAATTTCACACGATTATTATTACGAAATCATGACCCATGAAGTTTGTGATCATTAATCTAGGCCATCCATTATGGATGACAATAAATTTCAACACATACTTTAATCAAATTTTGACACATGGCAAAACTTGGAATTATTTAATATATGATTTTATATAATATATAATGAGAAAAAAAACATGGTCCAATTTCAATTATTTACATGATGACACTTGGACAAAAGAAAATTTGACATGTGGCACTTGTAATAAATTTTGATGTAAAATATTTTTTTATTTAAATTTTGGTTTAAACCATCCATTATGATTATTCAATTTAAATGTATTTATATTGTGACATGTGGCACAATCAAAAATTGCCACATGGCATAATGATTAAATTTTGGAAAAAAATTAAAACAAATAATTACTTATATATGTACATAAAAAATACCTACCTATTTAAGATACATATCTACCTAAGCTACTTACTTACCCACCTAGCTACCTAAATAAATCAATAGGTAGGAAGGTAGAAAAATAAGTCGGTTGAAAAGTAACAATGTAAATATTTTATTTTATTTTATTTTATGTTTTGCTTTTAAGGTTAAACTTTTTTGAGCTCATTACAAATCGCACATGATTTTTAGTGTGAAATCGAAGGAGTAAGCACCTTTTTTATATACTTTGTAAGATGACATTAAAAAACAAAACATATGGGTTAAACCTTCTAGTTACATTTTAATCATAAATTCAATTGCAACTAAAAATGATTCTTCGACAAGTTTTGTGCTTGTTTTTAGTTTTGAGAATTATACAATTAAATAGGTAAAAAATAAATAACTAATTAGCTAATAAATAATTATCTACCCACCCACCCACTTACAAGACTACTTATTACATATTATTGTTTAATTATTTTATTAAATTTAGAAATAAAATTAATCATTATTCTTTCATGGTTTCCAATAACTAATCAATTGGTTCTCAAAATTAATAATAAATTATTTCAAGAAATAATTATTTTATATCTAGTTAATTAATCAAGTGTTAATTTAATCATTTAAGTTTTTTATATATCTAATTATTTGGCAATTACTTTTAAACTGATAAATTTTTATTTATTCAGTTACTTAAACATAAACATTATTTTCACCTCTAAAAATAAACCTTTTAATTTGTTAATCATCAACTAATTAAATTTTTAAAAAAGGTATTAGTTGATTATCTAACAAAATAAATTATTAATTAATTGGTAATTTGAATATTAACTATAAATGATTAAATTTCTAATTTATTAACTTAATCAGTAGATATTAAATGAATTTTAATAAACCAGTAACATTAACTGATTAATATTTATTAGCTATTAACCATAAATTTTTATTAAGTAAAAATAAAATAAATTTTAATTAATCACTAATAGTAACTAGAAAATTTAATTTGTGAAGAATTTACTATTTATTATTCATTGGCAGACTAAATAGTTACTATTTAGTAATCATTAGCTATTAACCATAACTATTCATTAACTACCTATATCAAATTATTGAGATATTAAAAAAAACTAATCATATATTTCAGAATGAATTAAATAAGGAATAATTAGATAATTATTATCTCAATAAATTATTTTTTCATAGTATCTCAATTTAAAATAATATTTAATAAATTATTGGTAAATCATTGGTTAATAAATATCAAATATGCATTATTTATTTATAAACTTACTGATTTGTTGATATAAGTAAAGTAATTTTTAGTTAATTAACTATTATTATTTTTTTTGATAAATAAATAAAAATTATTCATGAATAATGATTAATTATTGTATGAATTTACAATTTATATATCTAATTAATCAACAAATGTTTTTGAAATAACTAATAAATAGTAATTTATTATTTCATTAATTGTTATTATTTTCAATAAAATGAAATGGTTATATAAAATTATTTGGTTCATATTTTATACTAACTAATGGAAAATTGAAAATAATATTTGCTAGATAACTAATGTTCGTTTAATATATTAGTTATTTCATATTTATATAACTTTGTTACTATAATTTAATCATATATTAATAAATATGATATGTTTTTAAATGAACCATATAAAATCACAATGATTTTTTTCAATTCAATATGGCCATAATATAGTCAAATATATGTTTAATATACTTTGAATATAATTTAAATGCATTTTGATATGTTAAAAAAATTTAATAGATGTTTAATATACCTTGAATATAATTTATATGATATTCTTTTAATTTACAGTAAACTTTCTCTAAACTAATACTGTGTAAACTAATATTCTCTCTAAACTAATATGCGGGCACAAGCCCGTGGCGGGCCTCATACTTAATCTAATAATTCTCCATAAACTGATATTCAATATTTTTTTCTAGTCCCATAGCATTTTATAAATTAATACATCATACATATGGCACCAAACAAACGATGAAATTAGAAGAAACACCTTCGAAAGTATAGAGCTAAATGCGTTGGAAGAAGTTATCAATATTCCTCTATACCAACTGCTTTGTCCTGATCATACTCACACTATCCTTCATCTTCTGTGAGGCGATGATCCATGACCTTCTACTAACCTCCATGACCTTCCATGCTGCTCTGGCAAGTTCTGGAATGATTTTTGTTACCCCCCATATAATTTGTGTAAACTAATATCCTCCATAAACTAATATCTTCCAGCCGGTCCCAAGTATATTAGTTTAGAGAGAGTTTATTGTAGTCCACAAAACCTTAGTGTATGTTAGTAAATGTATAAACACACCATAATAAGTAACCAAATTATAACTAATTTTACAACTAAATGTACGTAAAAACATATTTTTGGATGAAATATCCAAAAAGTTAGTCAATATGGAAGGATGTGTAATTTAATAGTCGCACCATAGTTGTGAAAATAGTCATGAAGTTTAAAAGATGATGACTAGTTGTAAAAATGATAAAATAAAGTTGCAAATGATAGGTAGTTCCATGGAGTCACATGTAGTTACAAATTTAATGATAACATATATTTACAAGATTTCTTCTAGTGTTTAACCTAGGTGGCTAAACTAGGTGGCCTAGCTTAGGTTTAGGACATAGGGTTGGTAGGTAAATAAATAAATAATTTTTTGGCACAATTAATTATTAAATTTATTAATTAGGTGGTAGGTAGGTAGGTTAGGTAGGATAGGTAATTAATATTTTCATATAAATTTTAAATAATATATATTTTTGGATGCTGCCCAAATTATATTATTGTCACAGTGATTTAGTAAAAACAACTTAGTAAAAAAAACTTAGTAAAAAAAACTAACCAAAAAGACCTAATTGAAATGATCGAGTCCAAAACAACTTGTTCAAAATGGCACTTTGGTCAAGTTGGACATTGGGGTAAAAAAACCATGTAGGGTTTTTTTTTACTGAAATTCTCTGTCAAAAAGGTTGTGATTTCTTATAATGGGAACTTATTGACTACAACATCATCTTTATAAATGGATAAAAAAAGTATAAACAATTTCTTAACACACAAAAATGTAGAGAATCCAGGTACCTAGAAATTTCAAGTTCATTACAAAGTTCATTCAATTTCATTAGCATTAATTCAAATTCAACACAACATTTCATATCCAAAAGGTTTGGAAATTCATGTGTTTAAGGAGAATGTAAAAGCATGACTGAGAGGTAGAGGTAGACCACAAAGTTGAAGGGGTAGGATCCAAATGAGTTCTAAGAATGTTGTTGTTCTTAAAGAAGAGTTTAAATCCACCTACGGATTGAATAGCACAAAGAAATCTAGTTAGCCAAATTGAGAGTATTAAGAAGTGATAGCATGAACTCAAGCAAAGTGAAATGAATACCATGTAGGATTGGCCATGGTTGATCCAAGAGATTAGTTTGAAAGTGCAAGTTGTAAGTGGCAGAAGATTGCAAATGCAATGACTGCAAGTGGGCACTTGTCGTTGCCAAGAAACAATGCTAGTTGCAAAGACAAGTGGGGTGCAATCTATGGAGACTTCAAGTGCACTTTGACTACATGGCTTCAACATGAAACAACACAAGGTATTAGAATTTGACCCTATAAAAGAAGACAAACCTGAATGTGTTTTGCCATTACAACAAAGTACACAAACTCAAGAAAAGCTTCAGAAAGAGCAAATTGACTACTTCAAGTCTAGAGAAAGTGAGTAGACCGATTACTTCAAGTCTAAAGATGTTGAAATCAACAACATTTAGAAAAGTATGGTCCAAGCCATATTTGGATTGATTTAAATAATGGGCACAATGTATTCAAACGGCAAACCGCCAACTAGTTCTGATTCTATTACAGAAGACAAAAACACAAAAGATGACTAAAGTAACCATGATTATAGAAAATATGAACATAAATACTATAGAAAGCAAGAACATAGATCAACAAGTATGAGAATTCAATACTTTAAATTAGATAACTATTAATCAAAGAATCATGAAAAGATACATTGTGTTTTTTTTACTTCATGGAAAATAGTGTTGTAGCTTCAAGGGTAGAATGTGTTTGTACAATGTTATTATTTAAACCAAGTTTTTTTGTTGTCTTAAATATACTTCAAGCTTAGCATGTCATTGTTCACTAGAAGTTTCTCCATCTTCAATTGCTACAACACCTTCTTAAATAGTAAAATTTTGAATAGCAACAATTTCTTCATCCAACACAATCATGATCTACTCCACATCTATTTCATGGTGACATATTAATAGGTTATGCAACAAGCAACAACAAGTGATATAATCGGGAGCAAAATTAATGTGCATTTCTATCTTCCCTTGAAGCTCATGAAATATTTTTTTCAATATGCCAAAAGCATTTTCAACAATAGATCGCACTTGCTTCTGCTTTCTATTGTACAACATTTCAAAGAGGTTGTGATTTCCTTTTTTGGGTGGTGTCATCAACCAAGATAATAAGGGATACCCTTTATCTTTTAATAGAAAAAGAAAAAAACCTTCCTAACCTTTATTTGCATTGAATAGTCCTTGAGATTGAGCAAAATAATAAATTGTAGACCTTTTAAGAACTTTGGAGTCATTGACATTTCCTAGAAGACCCACAAAGATGTTAGTGAATCGTTTTTGGTCATCCACGATTGCTTGACAAACAACATTATACCCTATTGTTGACGCATTCCCAAGTCTTTAGTTAGTCCCAAGTTGGGGCTAAGTTACTCAAGTTGCGGAATGGTGGGGGATTCGAGGCACGCTCCTAGCTCTTAACACTAAAAGGGGTAGAGGGGCGTGCTGAAGCTCCGGGATGGGATTAGGAAGAGTGACAAGCTATTCACTTATTTGAACTTGCATCAAAACCAACGAACAAGTTAGTTAGTTCACTTTCTGGAGCACCCTTGGTGCTAAGATAAGCCACGGGCAACTCTGGACTCACTTGACTCACCACGACCCGAACTCGGGGGAAGCCACCACCTTCCTCCATATAATATACTTTGTGCCTCTCTGCGGCACCCACATTCGAATGGCTTTTTGTCCCGAGACTCCCAAGGAAGAGTCCCAAAATTGTCCCAGTTTGGATTCCCGGGACTTTGCACGATCATAATTCTTTATTTAGACCTCCAATTGGGTTGAGGTTTGTAGCAAAGTTGTAGCTCTCCTCAAGAGCTTTTCAACGGTGTGTCACATTCCACCTGCACGCATTGAGGTTGGGTCGATTCCTGACTTTTAGTGGTCGGGAGTCAAACTGCCAGTTTAACTCTCGACCCTTCTTTTTGCCATAACTTGTGCTGTAGATGTCCAAATGGACAATGCAAGGCCATTTTCGACATCTAAACTTCAATAGCTTTCCAATGATATAAAAAACACCCCAATGCAAGGTGTTTTGACCCCGGCAATGAAACTTTGAAATTTCGGGAGTCTCGGAGGACTTCTAAGTCCCAACTTTGGGAGTGTGAATTTCATCCTCACATTCTCCCAAGGTAGGGTTGTGACAATTGTTTTGTGGTAAAAGTAATCTTCACATAAAGTTCCATTAGGTTTGGAGATAGAAAAATGTGTACCATCAATGGCCCCTTAGATGCTTAGGGGACCACATAAAATTTTTAAACCAGTTTACATTACCATCTCCATCTTATTTCTAGATGGCCAAGTGAAAAGATTCTTGAAAACAACATTGAATGCTATGATGACCTTTTTCAAAACAAATGAAATAGTTGATTGACCCACAACAAATAATGCATTACAACCTTGTGCAAGCTTGTCGAAGGCACAAGCCATTCACACCTCTACTAGGATGGACATCCTATAGTGTGTGTCTTGCTTTCAAATCAAAAGCTTCAAATGATCAGTAATCATAAACAAAGTTTGATTCCTCATTTAGAAGTTTTAGAGCCAATGTGCATTGTCATATTATGTCAAAACAAAGATAGAAATTTATGTCATTAACCTTAGCTTCACCTAGTGATCAAGCTTTGTGGGCAACAACCCCAAGCTGTAGGTGATCTTATGAAGGAAACATATTGACATAATGACAATCTTTTTGATGTCGGTTGCAATGACAACATTTGGCAAAAAACCTAAAAATGGAAGCATTTCATGTGAAAACGAAAACCTTGTAGCAACAAGATCAACAAAACAAGAAAACCAAAATGTTCATTATCCATGTCCATCATGTTGACTAACATTTACTATTGTTGCAAAAAGTTATTGCAGAGAATTGACGTAAAAAACAAACAAAAAATTGTGAAGTTGAGTGCAGACTATAGATGTGAAGCCAACAATGAAAACACACTCAATGAAAAGCACAAATAAAGCAATTGTAAACTTGAAGACAAATGATGAAGATGTGCAGCGACCAACAAACCTTAAAGTGCGCAAAGTGATGATCTGATGAAAAACAAACAACAAATAAAGATGGCGACAAAGATGGCATAGAAAAGTAATGAAGTGAATCGATGACATAAAGATGGCGCAAAATGAACTTGTGATACAAAGATTGCATACCTTTAATCTCTTGTTTTTTTTTCTTACATCATATTGTTGCTTGATGATGAAACTTTGCATCAACAATCCACTTTCGTTGTAACTTTCCCCATGATTGTCGAAATGTTAAATTAAAGTTTAGTTAAAAATCTGAATTGAAGACTAGGTTTAATTATTATTAGGTTAATAATACTAAAATGAATCCTAGTTTGACACTTGGTGTAGACACATGTTTATCCCAGAATGTTAGGTTAATGTGTTAATGTTAATGTTAGGGTTAAAAACAAAAAAGTAACCTAACCCTAATTTCAATTAATGTTAAAAATCAAAAATGTTAATTGACTACCATTTGGTGTGAACATATTATAATATATTGTCTTAATGTTTGATAACATGAATAAATAGAAAAGTAAATCATTTTTGCACTTCAACAAAAGGTGTTTGTTTCAATCAGCTAAAACAAATTGGGTTTTGCAACTTTCATTTTCATTACATGGTTTTTTGAAAGCTGCGAAACCCAAGTTATTAAACTCAAGTCATTTTGCCTTGTTGAAAATGACACTTTTGATCATAATGTTGTTTGGAGGGACATTGATCAAAGCCAAATTTGACCATGTTATTTAACATTTGTAATAAAAATGAAATAATTTATTATTTGGCGTGAAGTCGTGTTTATGTTTGAAGGTTATTTGTTGATTTGTAAAAATTAAATAGTTCAAACTTGAATTACTGTGATTGACATTCATTCTTGTTATGTTTTGGTGGCAAAATAACACTGAGTTTTGGTCACCTTTTTAAGGTCCATCCACACTTAAAGATAGGGTGGTCAGTGTTGGAAACCTTAACACATATTTATTTGCGACTAATGGTGAATTGGAGTTTTATAGGTGGGGTGGATTGGGGTGGGTTGGAAGGGGGTGAATTTTTTCCCTCTTTTTCTTTCCCTTTCCAAAGGGGGATGGGAGGAGTGTTGAGAGGTTGGGGAGGATTTTTTTATGCTTTCTAAGGGGTTTTTTCCTTGGGTGGCATGGGGAAATAGGAGGTTTGGTTGTTTTAAAAGTGGAGCAGGATGGGTCAAGTCCTTCAAAAATATGCTAAATTATTAGGAAAATAAGTTAAATATTTTCAAAGGGTCAAAAAATATTTAAATTGAAGACAATTAGTGCTCAAAGTCAATTTTTGGTGTAATTTTGTAACACATATGTGCGGGGATTTTTGGAGTCCTTTGTATGGTTGTTCATGGACCATTCCAATGACAATTTCAATAACTACCTCATTTTCAAGCTTAACTACTTTTAAAAAATATTTAATAGCTGTTTCCTTTTCTTATGAACTTTCTTAATAACTATTTTCACCTTTCTTAATAAAAAAACTCTATTTATAATTATCTCACTCTTTTCCCCTCTCCACCAACCAACATGGATATGAAAATAAAATTTAACATGTGCCTTTTCATGTTGATGAAATGTATATTAATTTAAATTAAATTTGACATGTTGAATTATTGAAAACCATATGAAAATATAATTTAAAAAAAAAAGTTGATTGTCAGCGGTAGTGCGCAGCAGAGTGGAGCTCAAATGAACAGGAGAGGTGATAATGAGTCACAATAGGGTATAGGAACCATTCTACCCTACATTGATGTGCAAGAAATTGTTTCTCTCTCTTTTTTTCTTTTTTTCTTTTTTTCCGGTTACCCTCCAGCCCACCCCTTGTTCTGGTACCTACCTAAGCATCGAATACTGATCTGGTACCTATCGAATCAGCCAATCTGGTCTGGCGTGGTACTTACCTAACCTGCCAGGGCTCTAGGATTGGGGACAGGTCTGTTGTGCTTTCTTGCAAGTTGTGGTACACGGTCTGCGGCTCCTGAAGCAGGTTTCTGGTTTCGTGACGCACCTTTGATATCCGCAGATTGTTCGACCGAAAATTCCACCCAAGAATTCCGATCTGAGCACCAAGATGCTCAGCAACAGAATTAGTGCAGATTTGTAAGTGCACTCGACGTTTCTTGCATATACAGTTCCAGACAGAGGAGGGGAGATCGCAAATATTGTGTGGGTTGGCGGGACTTGGGGAGACTGGGAACTGTCTTGGCATGGCATGGTTCAGATGTGAATCTCGGTGAGGTTTTGAAGCTCCTCCTTCTAGGCATCCGATCCAGAGATCTCTCTTCCGGTGGGCGGCAGGGACAATGGTGGGCTTCGAAATGAACGACCGGAGGATTAAGTAATTCCTAACTGTTCGAATCCTCGGTCCGAGCTTCTTAAATTTGTTGCGAATTTTCCCCAAGCTTTTTGGTAGGATCCGGTCCCTGGTGATGCCCAGCCCTTGTCATGTTTAGGGTTTCAGATGCACGTGAAAGCCTAGAAGAAAGAAGAGAACCGCTGCAGCAAATTTTCTCGGCAAAAAGGGTTCAAAAGTTG
>Ga0116231_10009540_pt1 | contig 16292 bp, 13 predicted proteins | sample S1TSphgellanicum_2_FD_89695 | JGI IMG/M metagenome (GOLD analysis project Ga0116231, IMG submission 89695) | Host-associated microbial communities from peat moss isolated from Minnesota, USA - S1T2_Fd - Sphagnum magellanicum MG | ecosystem: Host-associated > Plants > Peat moss > Unclassified...
GCCATCCTTTTGTTCGCCGTCCAAGCGCCCCTCCTGGGGCCGCGCGCGTTCGGCCTCATCGCCATCGTGATGGTGTTCGTCGGCTTCTGCGAGGTCGTGCTCGTAGAAGCCGTTTCCGAGGCGTTGATCTCGATCCGGCAGATCAAGCCGACGCATTTCGACACCATGAACACCCTCATCGTCTTGGTATCGATCATTTGCGGGCTCTTCGCCTTCGTGGGCGCCGCCGCCGCCGCGCGGGTATTTGGCGATGCGGAACTCGCTCCCATTCTGCGCACCATGGCGCTTCTGCCGATCATTTCGTCGCTGGCTGCGGCGCCGACCGCGGCCACCAAGCGCGAGATGCAATTTCAGCCGTTGGCGTTGCGCTCGATGGTGAGCTTGTTCTTGGGCGGAGTCGTGGGACTCATTTTGACGCTCACCGGCTACGGTGTGTGGGCGCTGGTCTGGCAGGCGCTGGTCACTCGATTGGTGGCGACCGTCGTGCTGTGGATGGCCGTGCCGCTGCGACTTCGCTTTGCTGTGTCGGGCGCGAGTTTCCGCGAATTGTGGACCTATGCGCTGCCCACTCTGTTGTCGCGGGCGATGACTTGGGCGACCGGACAGTTTCCGCGGTTGATTTTCGGCCTGTTCTGGGGACCCACCGAACTCGGCCTATTCGGCCTCGCAGGGCGACTCGCCGATATTCTGCTCGATGTCACCCTGGTGCCGCGTTATGTGGTCGCGCGGGTCGAATTACGGCAGTTCGCGGGTGATTCGCAGCGCCTGGATGCTGCCGCCCGTCAGATCCTCAGCAACATGAGCGGGCTCGCCTTTCCGTTGAGCATCGGCGGTGCGGCCGTCGTTCCCACCCTGTTTCATGCCTGGCTCGATGCCCGCTGGTATGGCGGAATCATTCCGGCCGAGCTGATGCTGCTGATGTCCATTCCGTTCGTCACCCAGTACTGCGTCGGCGCCATGCTGCTCGCGTTCAACCGCCAAACATCGGAGGCGAAGCTCTCGCTGGTGCAGACCATCGTCACGGTGTTGCTGGTCGTTGCGTTCGCGCCCTTCGGTCTGATCGCAGCAACGGCCGCCTTCGCGCTACGCCCGCTGCTGTCGCTGCCTCTGTCGGTCCGAGTGGTGCGGAAACAATGCGGCGTGCCGGCGCGGTCGTTTTACGAGGCGCAGCGACCGGCGCTGACTGCCGCCGCCATCATGGGTGTCGTCGTCACGGGCGTACGTCTTGGATTGCAACCATGGTTGCCGAGCGTGTTGCTTCTGCCCTTGCTGGTCGCACTGGGGGCCGGCTGCTATGCACTGTTGATGTCCGTGCTGATGCCGGACTTCCTGCGCCAATTCCTGGCGCGCTTCAGGGCAGGTTGATGGCGAGTTCGGCGACCTCAGACGACGCGCGGCACGAAAAATTCGTTATAGCCGACGATCCGGTCACCCTGAATTTCCAACAGATCGACGAATTCCGTGGGAACGGTCACGCCGGTGATCTTCGAGTGAATGTCAGCGCGCCAGTGCGCGGTGGCGCGATTTCCCTCGAACACGAAAGAGAGCAACTGGTAATTCGTTACCCGAAACACCTTGATGAGCATGGACAGCCAGGGGCGGAAGCCGGCGAGTTCGACGGCGGAGATGGAGATGGGTTTGTCGGCACTCGCTCCGGCGATGCGGAACTCACCGGTTTCTGCAAAGAGTCTACACATGGAGGCGAGATCGCCCGCCACCCGAGCCGCATGCAGATCTCGAATAATGTCGTTGGCAACGCTGCGCTGCGTCATGATGCTTGCCCCCTTACCATCTACCGTGCCGATGCTAGCATGCGTGCCGCCACAACTGGCTCATTCCCAAGCGCGGCACGAATGTCGGCGCCGATACCCTCGATGGCCGATGCGGCATAGGGAATCATTCTACCCAACCCATAGAACAGGTGAATCATGCCCGGGTGGCAGTGGACCACCGCAGGTGTGCCCGTCTCCTGGATTCGCTCGCAGTAATCCCGGCCCTCGTCACGCAACGGGTCGAATTCGGCGGTATGAATCACCGTCGGCGGCATGCCCCTGAGATCTTTGGCCCTCAAGGGGGATATGCGAGGGTCGGCGGGGTCCAAGCGTGCGGGCAGGTAGTGCAATAGATCGTGTTCGAGGGTTGCTTCATCGACCAGATAGCCCGTACCGAAGCTCAACCGGGACTCGGTCAGCCGGCTATAGTCCAGGATCGGGCATAGCAAAAGTTGCAGCGCCGGACGCGGGCCTTCCCCGAGCGCCAGGAGCTGGCAGCAGACAGCGGCAAGGGTACCGCCGGCGGAATCTCCACACACACCGAGCCGCGTGGGGTCAATGCCGAAATCTTGGGCTCGTGCGCTGACATGGCGGATGGCGGCCATGGCGTCATCAACGGCGCAGGGAAAACGGTGCTCAGGGCCCAAACGGTAGCCGACGGATATCACACGGCACAATCCCGCATTCGCGAGCGAGCGGGCAATGGCGTCATGGGTGTCGATGGAACCGGCCACGAGCCCGCCGCCGTGGAAATAGACCAGTCCGGGCAGCACGCCCGGAGGGGCCCCGACCGGCGTGTAAGCGCGCAGCGGCACCTCGTGTTCCCATCCGGTCAGACGGTGATCCTGCGTATCGCCGATCGGCACCTCTGGGCGACCCAGTGTCATCAACCCGGTAAGTGCGGCTCGCCGCTGCGCCACACTGGTTTGCGACGCGTCCGGTGGGTTGCCGGCGGCCAGAATCGCCAAAAAGCGGGCGACGCGCGAATCGAGCGGCATTCGCCGTGCTCGTCGTGAGCTAGAGGGCCAAGGCCTGGCGCGTCACTGCGGGCCACTCCGCGAGCTCGAGTCCATGCACCGCAAACAGGGCCACCGTCAGCCGATCGATGCCGAATGCCACGCAGCTCGTGTGAGCCAAGTCGCCCCGCTCGTCGCGAATACCCCAGACGTTGCCGAAGTGTTCGCGGTGGTAGTTGAAACTCATACATGCCGTTGGAGCGGCACCAGGGTAAAACGGGATCAGCATCTCGAATTTCAGCGCCTGTTGACGTTGGCTCACGGCCATCATTTGGCCGACCCGCCCAAAGAAGGGATCATTGGCCACGTCGATCGTGAAAGGCAGAGCGAGATCTGCGGCAATGGTCGGCGCCCGCGACAACCAGCCTTCGCGAAATTCGACGATGGCATCGGGCGATCCAATCCGCACGAATTCACGCATTCTGAAGGATTGCAGGCGGTCGAGACTCCGCGATGGCTCGTGCCGGAAGACGTCAGCTTCGATATCGAATTGCAGTCCATTGGCAGGGAGTACCCCGCGCGCCGCCGCAATCGGGTAGACCGGGTAGCAGGCAGCCGGCGATAGCACGAGATCCGACGCGCTGAGGGCGCTCGTCCACCCACCTTCGCCCTCGGTTCTTTCGACGGCGGTCCTGATCGATGCTTCCGAACCATGCAGGGCACAGACACAGCCCAAAAGATTCGGGAAGCTCTTGAGATAGCCGGACTTCTCGAGCTGAGTGCGGCTCATCAAGGGGGGAAAGCGCATGATCTCCGCGCGGGGATCACGCAGTCCCGAGATATAAGCCTCGAGCCGGTCGACGACGGTCACATACTTTTCAGTTCGCGCATAGACGCCGTCCACGCCCATCGGCTTGAACAGGGCGGCGGACAACGGCGCGAGCGGGTCGGTCATGGTGTGCGGAGCGGTCGACATGCCGGCTCAACCGACCAACGACGTCGGCAGCGGCGTCATCAGCGATGCCGTCCCGAGATTCGCGAGAATTCGATCGTTGTTGATCATCAGCGGTGCCGAGAGCACGTCGCGCAGGTGCCGGCCGACGCTGAACTCCGAGTCATTGCGATAGCCCGACAAGCCGCAGGCGCGCACCGCGCAGAGCACCGTGGCGAGAGCCAGCTCCGAGGCTTGCACCTTGGTCAAGGTGATCATCGATTGGAATTCCATGCTCGCCAGCGCCTTTTCGTTGCCTGCCGCCGCCTGATATTCCTTCAAACTCGAATTCAGCACACCGCGCAGGGTCCGGAGCGTAGACACCGCCTGGGTAAAGTGAGGCGCTCCAGGGGGCAACTGGCCGCCGGACTGACGCATCGCTTGGCGAATGAATGCCTGCGCCTTGGTGGTGGCCGCCGTGGCAATACCGGCCCAGACTCCGCCCCATAAAATATGTGCGTAGGGGACCATGCTGCCGCTGTGGATCTTCTCGTAGGGTTCCGCCAAGATCTGGTCGGCGGGAGCCTCCGCCTGTAACGTGAAACCTTCGCTGTGGGTGCCGCGCATGCCGAGCGTGTCCCATCCCTGCAAGCGTTCCAGCGAGTAGTCACTCTTCAATAGCACCAGCAAGACTTGATCGGATGCAGCGGCGTCGGCCGAACGTCGCGCGGTGGTCACGATCCCGTCGGCTTCCCGTGCGTAGGAAATGACGGTGGCCTTGCGCAGCAAACTGACCCGATCACCCTGCCGCTCGACCGGTGCTTCGCTCGATCGGACGTTGCCGCCCGCCTGACTCTCGGTGGTCGCCGTAGCATTCAAAAGTAGTTCGCGCGCCACGCGCCGTAAAATGTTCTCCAAGGCGGCATTGCCGTGGGTATGGTGCACGATGCACGCCATCTTGATCTGGTGCATCGCATAAATGAGAGCGGTCGATGCGCAGGATTGACCGAGCACATAGCACACGTCGAGGATTTGCGCGATGCTCGCGCCGTCGCCGTCCAGCGCCTGCGGGACCATGATGCCAAGCAGCCGCTGGCGCCGAATTTCCGCAAACGATTCGGCGGGGAAACGACCCTCGGCGTCGACTTTTGCCGCGTTCGTCCCGGCGACCTGTGCCGCGGCTCGTGCGCGTGCGGTCAAGTCGGTGGGTTTGCTTGCCAAGGTGTGGACGCTACTCAGCGCCATTCTTACCGGTTCAGTCGCCGCGCTCATGGTCATCCTGGGAGTGGTGGACTTTCAGGGAAATGCTGCAAGGAATGTATACTGTCACCATTGCACGACAGCGTCCTGGAATTTTTACCAGAAGTATCGATCAATGCACAGTGGTTCGACATTATGGCAAATGACGGAATGACGGGTGGGGCAGCGGCGCGCCCGACGGAGCGGCTCATCAAACTCGTGAGGCAGCTTCTGGATCCCACCGTTGCAGCCGTCGAACCGTTCCCCGTCGACCGGCAGCTCAGCGAAATTGGTTTGAGCTCCCTGAAAATGGTGAATTTGATGCTCTCAGTGGAATTGGAATTCGACATCATGATTCCGCAAGCCGAGATTACTCCGGAAAACTTTCACAGCGTGGCATCGATCGCGAAGTTGGTGGAACGTACCCTCCCATCGGCGTCGCCGCCCGTCGCATGACGCGTCCCTAGCCGCAATTTCGGCCTTGCAACCGGCATCATGGCGCTGCCGCGTGATCATCGAGCGCTGCCACCAGTTCGTCCACGTCTGAATCGCTGGTTTCGCCGTGGGTCACGCAGATACGCACCACGTCGCGCCCTTCAAAGCTCGTCGGCGCGACCCAGGCGCGGCCCGATGCCACGACCCGCCGCACCAGCGACCGAACGGGAGCGGAACCCGCGGGCGGCAGCACGTCGAGCACCGCCAGCTCTGAGGCGTTCGCAACCGTCCACCCGCGCCCCTGCAGTCGCTCTTTGATGAGCAGGGTGACGTCGACCGCACGCTCGACATGCGCCGCCAGACCTTCCCAACCAGCGACGCTCAGAGCGAGGAACAATCGCAGCCCGAGAAATCGGCGCGACCATTGAACACTGTTGAGGTACGGATCCACGCCGGAAAGGCTGGAGGGCATGAAGCTCGTCGAGCAATGAAATGCCTCGGACAACAGCGCACCATGCGTGGTGATGAACATGGCACAGCCCATCGTCGTCGCCAGCCACTTGTGCGCATCGATGGTGATCGAATCGGCTTGCTCGATGCCTTGCAACAGCCCGCGCAGGCGTTCCGAGGCGAGCGCTGCACCGCCCCAGGCTGCATCGACGTGATACCAAAGGCGTTCCTCTCTCGCTATGTCGGCGCAGGCAGCGAGCGGATCGACCATGCCGCCACCCGTCGTACCCGCCGTTGCGACCACCATGATGGGAACGGCGCCGACGGCTCTATCCTCCGCGATCATGCGCCGCAGCACCCGTGGGTCGAGCTGGCCTCTCCCATCGGTGTCGACGAGCCGCAACGCGGCGCGGCCGACGCCCGCTTGGTGCGCTATCTTCAGCCAGGCGATGTGACACTCGCGCGAGGTATAAAATTTAACCGGCCCCGGATAGACCTGCGTCCCGCCGGTTGCAAACTCACCGTGCCCCTGGGTCAAGGCGCAGATCAACGCGGTGAAATTGGCTTCCGAGCCGCCGGTCGCGAAGTGACCGTAGACGTCCCCGGAAAGCCCCGCGCGACGCCCCACCGCACGAATGACATGGGACTCGATCTGCACCGGCACCGGCGACGATGCGGAACTGGCCAGTTGCGGATTGAAGAGACTTGCGATGCGGTCGGCGCATTGTGCGGGAAACGTGGCGGCGGGATTGAACAGCCCGAAGTAGCGGGGATTGGCCATCTGCGTAAGGCCGGTCTGCAGGCGTTCGATGGTCCAGCGCAGCATTTCCTCGAGCTCGCGCGGCCGGCTGAAATCATGTTCCTCGAGTTCGCTGCGGAACTGCTCAAGATCGATCGTCGGCGTGACCGGCCCTGCCTTGATGCAGCTCAAGGACTCGAGCAAGGCCGTCGTCAACCAGTCATCGATGCGCCGCCGTTCGGCGTGCGGCGGAAACAGCGCCGGCGGCGCTTCCTTCAAGGTGGTCTGCCTCATGATCCGACCGCTGCGACCAATGCCTGATCCAGATCCTCGCGGATGTCGTCTATATGTTCGATGCCGACACTCAAGCGGATGCTGCCGGGACCTACTCCTGCGGCGAGTTGCTGGGCAGGCGTCATTTGCCGGTGGGTCGTCGATGCGGGATGGCAGGCAAGCGATTTTGCATCGCCCAAATTCACGAGGCGCTTGAAGAGTTTCAACGCATTGTAAAAGCGCATGCCCGCCTCGAGGCCGCCTTGGATTTCGAATGTCAGCAGCGAGCAGGCTCGGCCGCCCTGGTATTTCTGCATCAAAGGATAGTAAGGACTGTCGGGAAAACCCGCATAATTCACCGATTCCACCCGTGGGTTCGATTTGAGAAACTCGGCCACCGCGTGCGCATTGGCGACGTGCCTGTCGACCCGCAGGGCGACGGTCTCAATGCCCTGGAGCAGGAGAAAAGCGTTCATCGGCGAGAGCACCGCCCCCATGGTGCGCTGATAAACGCTGCGGCAGCGGCCGATGAACGCGGCCGCTCCATAGTGATCGGTGTAGACCAGGCCGTGGTAGGACTCATCCGCACGGGTGAACTGAGGATAGCGGTCGGCGTGGTCATCCCAAGAAAAGCGGCCGATGTCCACCACGATGCCGCCGAGCGTCGTTCCATGACCTCCCATGAATTTGGTGAGGGAGTGGACCACCACATCGGCGCCGTACTCCCCCGGGCGGGTCAGCATGGGCGTGGCAACCGTGTTGTCCACCAGCAAGGGCATGCCGTGGCGATGCGCGACCGTGGCGAGGGCCTCCAGGTCGCAAACGTTGCCGGCCGGATTGCCGACGGTTTCACAGAAGAGCGCGCGGGTGTCCTCGTCGATCAATGCCTCCATATCGGCGGCGCGATCGGATTTCGCGAACTTCACCCGAACGCCAAGGCGCGGCAGGATGTGTGAGAACAGCGTGTGCGTGGTGCCGTAGAGCTGCGGTACGGAGACGATGTTGCGACCCATCCCGGTTACATTGAGGGCCGCATAGTAGAGCGCCGTTTGTCCGGAAGCGACGCTGAGCGCACCGACGCCGCCCTCCAGTTGTGCGACCCGCTCCTCGAGGACGTCGGTGGTGGGATTACTGATGCGGGAGTAGCGATAACCTTCGACTTCGAGGTTGAACAGCGCAGCACCGTGTTCTGCGCTGTCGAACGAATAGGCGGCAGTCTGGTAGATCGGCACGGCAACGGCCTTGGTGGCGGGATCCGAATCGAAGCCGCCGTGAATCGCGATGGTTTCTCGTTTCATTGTTGGCGGAAGGTTCTCGAGGACAAACGACCACCGTTCAGTTTGAACGAATCGATGCGGCGGGGATGTGAGCTGCCACTCGGTTCACCATTGTGCGCGGCGATGATCATTGCGTCATTCCTCGTAGCAGAGTCGTCATCTCCAAAGTTTGACGTAGGTCTCAGTAAGATATGAGATTTATCACCGCTGGTCGAACGTTCCCCGGCGCGCCATCTGAATAATTGCGACCGAGTATCACTTCAGTTGGATGCTTTCATAGCAGATTAGAAACGATAGCGGTATAATTTTAGTCGTAACAATCCGTGCCAAGCAGCAACACAATAAGATTCCATGTCCTTGCCCTACATTTTGGATGACTATGATGTGGATTCGTTCCTGAGGCAGGCCATTGCCTTTGGAAGCGAGAAGTTCGGTTATGCGGTCACCCCTAATGTCGATCACCTCATCCGTTTTCACGATGAGCCGCGATTTCGTGAATGCTATGCCGACGCTTCCTATGTGCTGCTCGACAGCCGGTTTCTGTCCCTCATTTTTCGTTTCAGCAAGTCTCTGCGCGTCCGGGTCTGTACCGGCAGCGACTTGACGGCTCAACTGTTCGCCCAAGCCATCACCCAGGAAGACCGCATCGTGCTGATTGGCGGCAACGGTCAGCAGGCAGCATGGCTGGCCTCTCACTATGGCCTCAAGGATTTGCATCATCTGAATCCGCCGATGGGGTTCATCGATGATCCGCTCGCAGTCGCCCGGTGCGTCGAGTTCATCGAGTCCTGCAGCCCGTTCCGCTTTTGTTTCCTGGCGGTGGGCGCGCCTCAGCAGGAGTTGCTCGCGCGAATGCTCAAAGCGCGCGGCAAAGCGCGGGGCATGGCTCTTTGCATCGGTGCGTCGATCAATTTTCTGACCGGGGTCGAGCGGCGTGCTCCGGCCTGGATGCAACGGATCGGTATGGAGTGGCTGTATCGTCTGGTGCATGATCCCGGGCGCCTGGCAAAGCGCTACTTGCTCCGGGGCCCCCGGGTTTTTTCCTTGCTGCCCGTCACCGAAGTCCAGATTCGCCGGGCGGCCGCTCATCCCGTCATCACATCGTCAGTCGCTGGTACAGAAACTCCAGAATCGATCTGATGATCGTCAGAATGCGGAATCACCCGCCGCAGATCAGCATCTGCATCGCCACCTATCGCCGCACTGATCGATTGCAGGCGTTGTTGGGTGACCTCGCCGTGCAGGAACTGTTGCCGCAACAGGTCGTGGTGGTCGACAACGAGGTCGGCGGCGGCGCGAGGCAGGTCGTCGAGAAATTCCGCTCCTCGGTCGCCTTCCCGGTCGAGTATGACGTGCAACCCGTACCGAGCATCGCGGTCACCCGCAATCGCACGGTCGAACTCGCCTTCGGCGAATGGCTGGCATTCATTGATGACGATGAGCGGGCGCCCCCGCATTGGTTGCGACGGTTGGTGGACGCCGCTGAAACGTTCAAGGCCGACGGTGTCCTCGCGCCGGTGGAACCCAGGTTGCCGGACAGCGCACCAAGCTGGCTCCGACGCGGCCGATTCTACGACTTTCCCCGTCAACTCGATGGCAGCGAAGTGCCGCTCAACCGCATGCGCTTCGGCAACGTGCTGTTGCGCGGCGATCGTTTGCGCGCCTTGCCTGGCCCGTTTGACTCGACTCTCGGATTGGAGGGCGGGGAGGACGTGGATCTGTTGGTGCGACTCGCGAGGGCGGGAGCAAGGATCGTTTGGTACAACCAAGCGCCCGTCTACGAGCCGGTCGAACCCAAACGTCTATCACTGCGCTGGCTGCTGCTGCGCGCTTACAGTGGCGGACAAGGTTTTGCGCGTTACACGGTCGACGGCGGATTCGGCGCCGTCAGCGCGCTGGCCAAGGTCCGTTTTTTCGTCCGCGCCTTTTTACAGTTGATGGTCGCTCTCATTACGTCGGTGATTGCATTGCCGGCCGGACGTCACGCCGCCGCCGCGTGGCTCATCAAGGCGAGTGCGAACGCCGGCAAGATCACGGTGTTATGGCGCGCCCGCTATCGGGCCTATGCGCGCAATTAATCTTTGGGATTGGACGGCGCGAACTACGCTACGGGAGGCACATCTATGACAGAATGCTGCATCCCGGATTTGGGTTATGCGAGGTCTGAGACAGCTTGTCTGACCCGTGGCAGGAAGTTAAGGGGATCATGATTTCTGAGCCTGTGCTGGCTGATTCGCGCGAATCGCTGGGGTTGCTGCAGAGGGTTCGGCGAGCGTGGCAGCGGGACAGTCACCTGAGTCTCGTGCGGCGCCTGGAGAAGGGTCTGCTGCTGGCCGCTCAACTGGTGCGGGCGCGTCTCGCGCTCACGGCCTGCGATCGGGTCGGAGCGAACGCGCGCGTTGCCGGTCGTCTGCGTGTTCTGAACCATGGATCCATCGTCATTGGCGATCACCTCAACATCAACTCGACCTGGGTGCCCACCGAACTGCTCACCGGACCCTCCGGAAGCATCGAAATCGGGGATGACGTACTGGTGAATTTTGGCACGGTGATTGCCGCCGCCAGCGGCGTTCGAATCGGTACCGGTTCCATGATTGGACCGCATTGCATCATTTCGGACGTGGAGATTCCCGAAGCAGCCTCGGAACCGGAGAGTGCCGGCCGTCCCATCGTGATTGGTCGAGATGTCTGGATCGCCGGGCGAGTGACCATTCGTCCCGGGGTGACGATCGGCGACGGGGCAGTCGTCGTCGCGGGCAGCATCGTCGAAGCGGACGTGCCCGCCCAGGTGATGGCAGTCGGTATACCGGCGCGGCTGTTGCCCAAGCTGGCGGCTGGACCCCGCATCGGGACCAATGCGCGCACCGCCATTCCGGGGCGTGACTCGCTATCGCGTTCAGCCACGAACCGCGAACAAGTCGTTAAGCCTGCGACGCTCAAAGGTACTTTGATGTCGGATTTTGCGCTCGACGAGCTCGCTGATGAATTGGCCATGGCGGACGATCATGCGCCCGGTGCCGAGGCGGTTCTTGCCCAGGGTCCGATCGCCCAACTGCTCGGCGCATCGCCGGCGCTCGATGCGCGAGATTTCCTCATTCTATGGACTCGTCCCAGTGCTGTGGTGCCGGCATTCGCGAGGTTCGTGGCAGGGGATCCGGTCGATGAAACGCAGCTCATTGCCGAGGTCGATGATTACTGCAGCCGGGTTGCGCAGAGCGCGAGCGGGTTCAAGCAGGTATTCATCCCCACCTGGACTCAGCCGTCGTACAGCCGGGGTCATGGCGTCTTCGATGCCCGACCCGGCGGCGGTCTGATGGCGCTTTCGGCCATGAATCTGCGCCTGATGACGAACCTCGGACAACTCGACAATGTGTTCGTGCTGGATGCGGCGCGGTGGCAGGCAGCGGTCGGTCCATCGGCATCCAATCCCCGCGCATGGTATCTGGGCCAGCGCATTGCGACCCGGTCATTGATGGCGGAAGCGGCACGTGACTTGCGCGCCGCTCTGGCCTCGTTGCGGGGACAGCAGCGACACCTGCTCGTGCTCGAATCCCAGGCCGCGCTTTGGAATGGTCATGCTGATGACAAGGTCGGCTCATCCGAATCGCGGCAACAGGCTTTTGCCGACTTTCAGTGCCTGCTCCTCATTCTCAAGAGAAGTGGCGTCATCCTCGCCGTCACAGGACCGGTCGAGGAAACCGAATTGCGTCGATCGATCCGCAGTGACCCAGGTGTCATGCTCCGGGAGGAGGATCTCGTGGTCGGTGGTGGCGGAGGCGGCGATGAGGCGGCGACCCTGGAGGCACTGGTCCGCCGGCTCGGCGTGGCGTTGGACTCGGTGGTGTATATCGCTCCCAGTGAGCTGATTCGCGCTCGTGTGCGTGGTGCTTTACCGGCCGTGTATGTGCCGGATTGGCCGAAAGACCTGTTGTTGTATCCGAGCGCATTGCAGTCGCTGCGTTGCTTCGACCGGACGCTCTCTGCAGCTCCGCAGTTGCAATGAGCCAGGTTGCTCCAACGACACGGCAAAAACCAGCGATTGGTCCGCTCGGCACCGTACTCGCCATCTTTGGTCAGCGCTCCATCGATCGGGTCGGAAAGGGCACCCGGCTCTGCGGCCGCCCGCATGTGGTGAACGACGGGTTCATTGAAGTCGGCGATCGCTGCCTGTTCAGCTCGCGCCCGATCCAGTCGCACCTTTTGGCGATGCCGGGTGCGCACATCAAGATCGGCAACGGCGTGCGGATTTCGTATGGCGCCGGGCTATCCGCCATGAGCGGAATCGACATTGGCGACGGCACGCAAGTCGGTCCCTATTGCATCATGCTCGACAACGACTTTCACAAGGTGGGCGACCTGAATGCCCCGGGATTGGCTGCGCCCATCGAGATCGGACGCGGCGTGGTGATCGGTGCTCGCGTCACGGTGCTGCGCGGCTCGCGCATCGGCGACGGTGCGCAGATCATGAGCGGCACCACGGTGTCGGGAGTCGTGCCGGCGGGTTCGATCGTTGCCGGCGTCCCTGGAAAGGATATGCTGCGCAAATGCACCGGCCTCGTCTCGGGGATCATGACGCGCACCTTCGGCCTGCGGGTTCCGCCCGGTGTCGACGATGGCCCGGCGCAGATTCCCGCCTGGACGGCTGCCGGCGCCACCCGTTTGTTGCTCGCAATCGAGGAAGCATTGAGCATCACGTTGCCCGAGGATCGATTCCGGGCGGCTCGCCATGTGGGCGACGTATGCGCACAGGTCGTGGCCGCAGCAAAGTTGCAAGGCTTTCGTTCGGTGTTGTGATCGAACCGGAGACGGAAGCCACGCTTTACTCTTCCGTGACGCTCACCAATAGCAGCCCTGTTCGACTTTGACGACTGATGGGGGTGCCTCATCGCCGCTCGGCCGTACCCATGCCTCGGTCTGCATCTTGCCAAGCACGTGGTCGCCTTCCCAGCGTCTGCCATACACTCCGAATAGAATCTGCGTGTGACCGCCGAGATGAAACCCGATCTTGCCATTCGCCTTGGCATGGGCAACCAGCGGTAACGACAAGCCGCCGGCGCCCACCAGCATCACGTCGTAAGTCAGCCGCGAGCATTCCTCGTACAAAGCATCGAGCCTCTCTCGCCAGTTTTCATGAATCGGGGCGACCAGTCCCGGGCTCAAGGGCATGCGCACCGTCACCAATTCGAATGGCGGCAGAACCGACTGGTCACGCCAGACTTCGGCCCGCCGCCGAAATTGCGACATCACGGTATTTGCAAACGGGCTCACCACGAGAACGCGTTTGCCCGCCAGCGCCATGGACCAGGGCCTGGGGTGCCGCCACGATTCAAAGGCGCGCAGCCTCACCAGGGGGCGGCCGGGGATCCGGTTGATGACGGTAGTTTCGCCCGGGTGACCTTGAGCGGCCATGATGTCGAGGCTGTCGGCCGCCTGCAGGTAGACTTCGCAGAAACGGTCCAGATGCGTTCGCTCAGGCGGGTGCAAGCCGACGTTTTCCAACAATTGTTGACGCAGGATGATCGGATAATCGACTCCGCGAAGAAAGCAGGACGCCATCTCCGCCTCCAGCGAGCCGACCTTGCCGAGCGCAAGGGGCTTGCCGCGTCCGATTGCCTCACGGACGAGATCGTTACCTTTCGCTGCATCGAAAGTCATCGATTGACGGCAGGAGCGCAACAATCGCAATTCGTTCACCGCGTCCAAGGTCGCCCGGTAAGGGGGATTCAGGACAGTCCATAAAGTGGGATGTTCACGAAAGTTTTGTGCGACTCGCCGCCGGATATTCGCCAACGATTCCATGTTAGTGCTTCCGACCTCTTCCTCCGGCACGCAATGCAGGCAAAGAAGTGTAGGGGACGACTGCGCAATGCACAAGTTGACGGGTGGAATGACTACGCCTTCGGGCGATAGCATGCAGCCGCGTGCTTCAGGCCTTCGTCAAGATCCATCCAAGCGAGCCCCAAAGCCGATTCCGCGGCATCGACCTGCATGCGAATTTCCTGAGCAAACAGGCGAATCAGAGAAGGTGGAATGGGCTCCGGCAGCAAGCGCGCGAGCGAGGGAGAAATTTTCGAGACGATGATTTCGGCGATTTTCTGCGGCGGAGCCAGGACTTTCGACTCGATCCGGAGCCTGCGAGCCGTGATCCGTCGCACCGGAACGGCCCCTAACAACTTGGCGAAACGCAGGAAGTAATCGTTCCACGTCGGAGGTGACGGCAGCGATAAGTTAAATACGCGTCCATCGAGGTTCGGAGTTCGCAGAGCGCGCACGATTGCCGACGCCACGTCGTCGACGTACACCAGATTGCAGAGACCATCGCCCGCACGACCGAGGTCGCCCAGTCGACGCGCTCGTAGCAATCGGGCGATCCGGCCGCTCCATTGGGTGCTGCCGGGACCATAGACGATGCCGGGACGCAAAATCACGACGGGGAGGGCAGCGCGGGTTGCCAGCCTTTCCGCCTCGAACTTCGCAAGCCCATAGCCGGTGAGCCGTTCGCCGCGCGCGGCAGATTCGTCGACGGACCCCTCCGCGGAGCCATAGACCGCGAGACTGCTCAGATGCACGACTCTCGGCCGCTGTGGCATCCCGGCGACCACCGTAAACAGCGCCCGCGCATTGCCAATGATCGTCTCGTTGTTGCCGGTGATGCAGTTGACGACACCGTCGATGCCGCGGAGGCAGGCTGCAAGCTGTCGTGGGTCGGTTGCATCGACGCGAATCTTTTCGGGTGACTCCGATCCGGCGCTCTGTATCATCCGGCGGCTTGCCGAGATCGGTGTTGCCCATTCGCTTTCCGACAGCATTTTCACCACCCGGCCGCCGATGAAGCCGCTCGCGCCTAAGACCAGGACTCGCTGCTTCATGCAGCCGCTTCCAGCACCGCGCGCAAATGGGCCGACATTCTGAGTGCGAGGGCGACCACGGTGAGTGTCGGGTTGGCCTGGCTGGAAGTCGGGAACGTTGCCGCACTGGCGACATGGAGGTTACGAACGCCGTGAACCCGCCCGTCGGGATCGACGACACTCGTCTTGGGATCCATTCCCATCCGGGCAGTACCCAGATGATGGCCGCCATACGCACCGTAGCGCGTCATCTCGGCCTCAACGGAATCGGGATCGTAGTCAAAGGTCCCGACACCGCTTTGCCGGAAGTCGGCAGCCAGCAAGGCGATGGCGCGGCTCACCGTGTCGACATCACCCGCCGTGTAACGCCAATCCACGTTGATACGTTGCATGTCGAGCGCATCGCGCTCCGGGCTCAATCCAATCCTGCTCGCGGGATTGGGCTGCTGCTCCGCGTGGAAGTCCAGGCTGAAGAGGTTGGCCTTTGATTTTATGATGATCGACGGAAACTTTCGTTCGGCGAGCTTGCGGTTCATCAGCATGTGCCACGCGAATGCGGCGGCCTCGGGTGAGCCGAGGAGAACGTTGCGTGCGTGTGCGAACCAGGTCGGCAGATCGGTGGGCGCCGCGTCGGCGAGCCGCACTCTGTATTCATAAGGAATCAGGTATTTCGACATGAAGAGCAGAGACAGAATGCCGTTGCGATGACGAGGGTCGGTGATGCGCGGATGGTGCAATCTCGCGACGAAATTTCCCAGGTGCTGAGAGCGTTGAATGTGATCGCGCAGCGCGAATCGCCGACGACAGTAGACGCCATCATCGGCGATCTCATAACCATGCCAGACGGACGACAACGGCTTGTCGATCTTGATTGCGCCGATGGTTCCCGCGACGTGACACATATAATACCGGCCGACCACATCGTGCCGGTTGCCGATGCCGTCTGTGTGTATGTCGCGGCTGGCAAGCAGAATCCGCGCCACTTCCAAGCCGCCGGTCGACAGTACAAAGTGGCTTGCGCGCACCGTGAAGGTCGAGCCGCGCAGGTTGCGCACCGTCAGGTGGCTGACGGCCGCGCCGTCCGCTTCCAGTTGGACGTGGGTTGCATTCGCGTGCAACACCGCGCGGACGTTCGGTGAGGTCTCGATTTTGCGCAGGTAGCGTGCACCAAAATCGGTCGGACAGCTGAATCGCTCGAGAGTATTGGTCGCGAAGTGGCGGCTCTCGAAACCTTCGATGATCGGCCGGACTGGGCGATCGAAAGCGTCCTCCACCGTGTAGGAAAAGTGACCCGCCTCACACAGGCGGTTCGCCCGGACGTAATGGGGGAGGAGTGCGCCACGCGCGATGGGCCAGCCGCTGTGCGGCACGA
>Ga0116231_10009541_pt1 | contig 16289 bp, 13 predicted proteins | sample S1TSphgellanicum_2_FD_89695 | JGI IMG/M metagenome (GOLD analysis project Ga0116231, IMG submission 89695) | Host-associated microbial communities from peat moss isolated from Minnesota, USA - S1T2_Fd - Sphagnum magellanicum MG | ecosystem: Host-associated > Plants > Peat moss > Unclassified...
CAGGCCGGTAAAACCATCATTGAAGCCGGAGCCGCCGAGATTTATTCCAGCGGGTTGGGTAGAGGAGGCGTGAGCGGAGGCGATGGCGCCCAACGTAAGCCCGGCAGCCCATAGGCTGACCGCCAGACGGCGTTGAAGACTTGAAGACATCCTTGACTCCCATTCGTTTATTTGAATTATTTCGATGGTTTTTATGGCTCCGCTCGGGGCGGCAGCGTGCGGGACAATCTCACTCCCATTCGTTGATCATCACCAAAGCACAGGCCAACAGGCCGATGCCGGCTTAACTTTCACCGGTGAACAGAGAATCTTTCGGCCAGTGGCGACGTGGAACTCTGGCTGGTGGCATGATTCGAAATAGCACTGGCTTGGAACAAAGCGCCGCGGGTTTAGCAAAAACGCTTTAGCCCGCGAAATTTGTGATGGCGAACCGTTGGGAATCCGGTACAAAACAGCCGTGAAAGGCAAATGGCTGGTTAAAAGGCAACTGAACCCTCGCCAGAGCCGCGCCCGCCAGATTCATCGCATCAAGAATCAACAGCTCGGCGGTGTTATCCTGGAACTTATTGAAAAGGCAAAGCAGAAAGCCATCACCTTCAGGACTATCCGGATGGCGCGGAACGAATACGGGCTCCTGACATAGGCCGGGCACGGCAGGGTTAGAATGGCTGACGATCTCACCGGTGTCCCAATCCAGCCGCGAGACGCCCGCGGGGGACATGAAATAGCCGTAGCGGTAGCGTGTCATCGCGTAACGTTCGTCGATGCGCGGCAAACCTCCGACGGCACCTGGGAAGGGTGTCATCTTCACATCGCCATCCGGTGCCGCCAGATCAAAGGTGAGACGGGTGAAGGTCGCGATGCCGTCAGCCATTTCCGTTCGTGAACCATCGATGGCCGGCAGGAAAGTAAAATTATTGCCGTGGCTCATATCCGCGTCCACATGGACCTTTGTGCCTTCGGTATAGGCATTCATGATGTGCGAAGCGATGGCGTGCGGGACGGTGAACCAGCGTATATCATCCACCCTGCCGGCGCGGGGCATGATGCCCCAGCAGGGCGCCTGGTCCGGGTCGTAGGCAAAGAATGGGCCGCCGGCGCGCACGCGTTTCAAATCGATCGTCAGCGGCAGAATACCGAAAATGAAATGATCTCTCGTGACGGCAAAATCATGGGAAATACCAGGGAACGGGGCGTAGAAAGCTTCCTGGCGGTACAGTTTTCCAGATTTGTCGATGACATGCAGCATCATGTCGGTATTGGGCCGGTCGCCCGCATTTTCCTGGCCATAGGCAAACATGGCGAAGGAAATCCATTCCCCGGTTTCCGGGTCGATCTTCGGATGGGCGGTGAGGTTGATACTTTTCAGCGCGCCGTCAAAATTCCATTTTGGTAGTGTTTCGAGGGTGTCGAGGTCGATCTGATGCGGTAGCGAATCCTCGCGCAACGCAAACAGCTTGCCGGCATGATAAAACGCATAGGTATTGCCTGTATTGTCGCGGTCGGTGCCTTCGGTCCGGGGATCATCGGTGAAGCGATTGCGATAGCTGCCGTAGAGCCGTTTGCGGGCTTCCCGTTCCCGCAAAAGACGTTCGGTCTTCACGTAACGGCTCTTGAATTGGACATGCCCGTTATCGAAACGGAATAGCGAGACCATGCCATCGCCGTTAATGATTATATCGCCTTCCAGGCTGGGATATTGGCGGTCGGGTCCTACCCGGTAGAGCGTGCCTTGCAGCTCGGCAGGAATTTCGCCGATCACTTCACATTCATACACATCCGCTTCAAACCGTAATGGTTTGACGGACGTGCCGTAAAAATTTTCGATGTTATGAAATTTCTCAAGCATGTTTTCCCTCGTAAAAAGACGATTTTGGCGGCGCGGGCTCAGGCGCCAGGCTGTGCGATGAACCGGTTGATCTCGGCGCCAAGCCAGTCTTGCGGCGTGGTCAGCTGATAGATCGGCGAGATGTGATTTTGAGCGGACAGATAGTGCATCCGCGGCCAGACGCCGTGCGCCGCCGCATAAGCCGCCACGAGTTGCGCCGCCTGCTTTTGAAAACCGGACGGGTCAAATTCGGAGACGGTGAACAGGCATGGCACCTTGCTTTGCACCAGGCTTTTTAGACTTGATTGCCCTGCAAAGCGGGACGGGTCCGCCCCGAAATAGGCTTGTTCGAACTGGCTATGTTCGAGGCTGGTCAGGTCATATAGGCCGGAGAGCATGATGGCGCCGGAAGCCGGCAACGGGCCGGCCGGCAGATGGTGGCCGGCGATATAATTTGCGACATGGACGGCGCCGGCAGACTGACCCATCACCACGATTCGCCTTGGGTCTCCGCCATAAGCGGAGACATGACGCCCGAGCCAATCAACCGCGCCGGCGAGGTCCTCGGCGCCGGCCGGCCACTTCGCGCCGGGCGCCAGACGGTAGTTGATCGTCACGCCGATATGGCCGCTCGCGACGGCCCAGGCGCCGAAATGATTGTGGAATGGCGCCCCCGGCGCGCCCTTATCGCCCCGCACGAAGCCGCCGCCATGCACGAAGACCACAACAGCCCGCGCATCCGCGGCCAAGGCTGGTGGATGAAAAATATCCAAACGATGGCGCTCATCCGGGCCATAAGGCAAATCCCGTTCCACCGCGCAGATATCCGCCGCCGGCACCAGCGGCGCGAAAAGTTCGGCGGTGCGCCCGAACATGGCAGGTGTCAGCACGGCACCCAGGGCTTTGAGTTCGGCGGCAATATCCTGGTTCATCTTTCTGACCTATTCTTGATCAACATTTTCCTCCGGTCGTATTATTCCGCGATTCCCGTCTTGCTTCGATGGCGTGAAGCAGATCGAAGGCGCGCGGTACGCAACCAGAATACACACGTGTGCAGAAGATTGTCAAGCCGCTCTCCTTAACATTTTACCAAGAATGTTAGCGCTCAGATGAACCTTGTCCTGACGTTGCGGGACCGGACAGGATTTTTGCCGCGGCCGGTTTTGAAGGGAGCGGCGAGAAAATCCCGAACCGGTGGACCTGGATCTGCGAGGCCCATGCAGACACGCAACTGGTTTAAGTGAAGTAAGCAGTTACTTTTTTGAAAAAAAGTAACCAAAAAACTTTTGCTCCTGCGGGATTTGGCGCGGCTGTTGCCCAGGCTCCGCGGGAGCGAGAGGTTTCATGGGACCGTTTTTCTTAAAACCTTCGCTCGATCACCTTTACCAATGCGACCAGCGTCTGGTTGACCGGCACCGCGATGCCGGCTTGCTCGGCCGTTCGCACGACGGCGCCGTTGATAACATCGATCTCGCTGCGGCGGCCATTTTCGATATCCTGCAGCATGGAGGGCCGGGCCGCGGGCATTCCGGCAGCGAAAGCCCGGACAAACGGCACCGGATCGCTGATCTTTACCGCGATGCCGCACGCCCGCGCCACGTTCCAGGCTTCCACAGCGGCGGCCCGGCTGACCGGCCCAATGTCGGGGTCGTCCATCACTTGCCCGACCGTTAGCCCCGTCAGTGCGCAGGGGGCGCTGTAAGCCACGTTGCATATCAGCTTTTCCCACTGCATGCTCAAAACATCCTCCACGGCCTCGGCCTTGAAGCCGGCCTGGCGCCAGAGTCCGGCAACATCCTCCAGGTTTCGCATGGGTAGCGAGGAATAGGGCCCCATGCGCACGATATTCATGGCGCTGTGAAACACGTGTCCAGGACCGCGCCGGATCGCGCCAAAACCGCCGGCGATACCGACCGCGAGTTGGCCCGCCGGGACATGCCGCGCCAGGATATCGGCGCTACCAACCCCGTTCTGGATTGTCAGGATCACCGTCTCCTTGCCGATCAACGGGCCGAGCCTGGGTGCGGCTTCGGCCACCTGCGCGGCCTTGACGGAAACGATCACCAGATCGGCGGTCCCATCCGGCACCTGCGTGGACGCGCGGATCGCCGAGACATGATCGCCGGAGGCGCCCTCGACACGAAGGCCCAATTTATTGATCGCGGCGACATGCGCGGCGCCACGGTCAACCACCGCCACGTCGTTGCCGGCCTGGGCCAGCAGACCAGCATAAATCGACCCCATGGCGCCACAGCCGATAACCACGATTTTCAATGCCGAGACCCGCCTTTCATGCCAGCAATCGTTCGATAAACGGTTGTAACTCCGCTTTTGCATCCAGGCCGAAACCGGGACGGTCCGGGAGCGTTATGAACCCGTTATCGATGACGCATTCCGCCGAATAGCCTCCGAACGGTTGAAATACGCTCGGATAGGCTTCGCAACCGCCCAAATTCAGCCCCGCGACGATATGCAGGTTGATCAGGTGCCCGCCATGGGGATACATGAATTTACGGTCGAATCCATGGTCTTCGAGCATGGCGACCATGGCCGCGTATTCGGTCAGCCCATAGCTAAGACCGGCATCCATTTGAAAAATATCGTAACCAGGCCGCATGCCGCCAAAGTTCAGCAGGTTCTTCACATCCTGCGAGGAAAAGAGGTTTTCGCCGGTGGCGACGGGCCCTGGATAGAAGCCGATGATTTTGCGGTTGAGGTCAAAATCCAGCGGGTCGCCCATTTCCTCGAACCAGCGCAGTGCCAGGGGCTGAATTTCCTTGGCATAGGCACGCGCTTGCGCATAGGCAAAGCGGCCATTGGCATCAACGGCGAGCCGCCCACCATCGCCACAAATCTCAATCGATGCCTCGATGCGCGCCATATCCTGCGATAGCGACGCACCGCCGATCTTGATTTTGAATGCGTCAAAACCCCAGTCGATGTAGCGGGACAGCTCGTCGCGCAGCGCGGCCAGGCTGTCATGGCTGTAATAATAGCCCCCTGCCGCGTAAACCGGGACACGCAACAAGGGGGTGATGCCGAAATGCCGTGCAATCATGGCGTAGGCCGGTTTGTTCGCGAGTTTTGCATTGAGATCCCAGAAAGCCAGTTCCAGGGCCGCAACCGCGGAGGCGCGGTCACCATGACCGCCCGGCTTCTCATTCCGCAGGGCGAAACGCTGAATTTTATCGCAGTCGAAAAGGCCGTCATCATCGAGCAATTTTTCCGGATCCGCCGATATCAGCCGCGGAATAAGGCGTTCCCGCAATATGCCCGATTGCGCGAACCGGCCAATGGAGTTGAAGGCGAGGCCGGCGACCGGTTTACCGGCCCGGATAACATCCGAGATGACGGCGACGAGCGAGACATCGTGCCCGACAAAGCTGACCAGCGCGTTTGAAATTTTGGCCTCGAGCGGCACGCTGATTTCACGAATTTCGGCGATTTTCAATAGAGCGCTACCCCGGATGGCGAGCTGGCCAAAAACTGTTTTCAACGGCGGCGCATGACGCACCGGTTTGATCTGCAGTAATGCACACGTGTGTAGATGTCAATGGCGCGAACGCGCGGCTTTTGGCCGGCCAAGCATTTTGGGCTATTTTCTTATCCTTATATCATGAGGAGGTGAATGGCAGCTTTGGTTGGCCGTGATCATCATTGCGGAATATGCTGTCGCGGACGCCGTTTATGGCACAAGTTGACACACGTGTGCCGGCGGCGCCGTCGAGCCGTTCTCGGGCCTCGGCGACGATGGAATTACCCAAGTTTTACAAGCCATTGCTTTGTTTTATCCGATGTCAGAAAAGCGATGGCGGACGACAATTGGAGTTGAAACGATGACGAATGCCACCCCACCACGCGACCGGCCGGCGCGGCATCTTGTGACCATCAAGGATATCGCGTCGGCGCTCGGCATGTCGCATTCCACCGTCTCACGCGCGCTGAACGACCACGCATTTACCAGCGCCGAAACCAAGGCGCTGGTCCGGCAGACCGCGCGCGAACTGGGCTATGTGCCAAACGATTCCGCCAGGCTGATGCGCGGCGAAAGCGGAACGCTCATCGGTCTCGTGATACCGGACATTCAGAATGATTTTTACAGCCGTATCGCCAAACTGCTGACCGACAGGTTCCGCCATGCGGGCTTCCGGCTGATGCTGGTGAATACGGAAGACGATCCGGAGACGGAGGAGGAGGAGATTCTGGCGCTGGCCGGCGCCCGCCCCGCCGGCTTCATCGTGACCGCCACATCCTGCCCGACCGCGCGCAGCGCCGAATTGCTGCAAGGCATTCCGACGGTGCAACTGGTCCGGCATGCGAAAATGCTGCCGGGCCGCCTGGTTGCGATGCACGACCAGTCGGGCGTGCAGGACGCCACCGCGCATTTGCTGGCACTGGGACACCGGCGGATTGCCTATGTGGGCGGCGCACGGGATATCAGCCCTGGGCGTGCCCGGTGGAAAGGTTTTTCGAAAGCCCATGCCGATTTGGGCATCGCCCCCGCCGATCATTTCATCGCGCTTGGCCCGCCCCGGCCCGAAACCGGTTATGCCGGCATGTCTGAAATGCTCAAGCAGCGGCAAAAACCCTCCGCCGTCATGTTTGGCAGTTCCGAACTGACCATCGGCGGGCTGAAAGCGATCCGCGAGGCGGGGCTTTCAATTCCTGGCGACCTTTCGATCATCGGCTACGGTAACCCGGTCTGGATGGAGCTTTTGACCCCGGCGCTCACCACGGTGGACCTGCCGATTGACGAGCTCGCCGATGCGGCGGCGGCCAGTCTGCTGGCCCAGATAAAATCCCAAAATAGCAATGCGGCGGTCATGCAGCGGATCCGGCCGCGTCTGATCATCCGGCAGTCAACCGCGCCTTGTGTCAACGCCAGGCGTGTCTCGCGGTAGTGCCGCAACCTGGTTTGGCGGCGAACGGATGCGCGGCGCAATTGTTACATTGCAGATTTGACCGTTTCAGTTATTTCGCTTTTACCTTGAGCGGGCGGCTTCCATGGCGTTGACACTACACACGTGTGCATGTTATCAAAAATTCAAAATCGTCCTGATCGCGCTGGAGGCGCCAGAAAATGGCCGGAATGGAAACGCTTACGGCACGCACCAAATCCATCGACGAGGCCGTGAAACACACCGCCGAACGCGCGGGCTTTTACGAACGCGCGGCGGCACTCGACCTGACGCCGCTTTGGACCGTGATCAGCAATCTGGTGAAAACCGAGCCGAGCCCGAAGGCGGTGGCGCATCGGTGGAAGTATGAGGAGGTGCGTCCCTTCCTGATGGAGGCGTGCAGCCTGGTCAGTGCGGCGGAAGCCGAACGCCGGGTGCTGACATTGCAGAATCCGGGCCTGCGCGGTCTGTCACGCGTGGCGGAGACCCTGTTCTGCGGCTTTCAGGTGATCAACCCCGGCGAGGTGGCGCCGGCGCACCGCCACACGCAATCGGCGCTGCGCTTCATCGTCGAGGGGTCCAACGCCTACACCGCGGTGGACGGCGAGCGCACCATGATGCTGCCGGGCGATTTCGTGATCACGCCAACTTGGACATGGCATGATCATGAAAATATCGGTGACGCACCGATGGTCTGGGTGGACGGTCTGGACACACCGGTCGTCAATGCGATGAATGCCGGCTTCCGCGAGGAGCTGGACGAGCAGCAGCACAAGGTCACCAAACCGGATGACAGCTCGGTGATCGAGTTTGGCTACGCCATGGCGCCGGCGGACTTCCAGCCCAGCCGTCCGGGCACGCCGATGATCAACTATCCCTATCGCCGCGCGCGCAAAATGCTGGACAGCATGCGCGCGCACCGGAAGATCAGCCCGCATCATGGCCATATGCTGAAATACCTCAACCCGTTGAACGGCGACTGGGCGATGCCGACGCTGGCGACGAATATGCGGTTTCTGCCGCAGGGCATGACCACGTCACCGTACCGCACCACGGCGACGACCGTGTTCGTGATCGTGGAGGGAGAGGGCGTCAGCCGCATCGGCGATGTCGAGATGGGATGGCGCGAGCATGACGTGATCATCGCCCCCGCCTGGGCGGCGCAGGAATTCGAGGCGCGGCGGGACAGCGTCATCTTCAGCTATTCCGACCGGGCCGTGCAAGAAAAACTCAATATCTGGCGGGAAGTTCTCGGCTGAGCACTGGCCGCGCCACCATGATCGATACAGGAGATGACCATGCGGATCTGCCGCTTCAATGACGATTCCCTCGGCCTGGTTCTCGGCGACACGGTCGCGGATGTCAGTTCAGTGCTGGCGGGTGCGGGCACAGTTCCGGCCTGGCCGATGCCGGCCGGGGACTGGCTGATCAAAAACCTCGAAAGCCTCAAGGCGCCGGTGCGGGAAGCCGCGAAATCGGCGCGGCGATTCCCGGTGGATGAGGTGATTTTCCGGAGTCCGGTGGCCAACCCGACAAAGATCATCGCGGCGCCGGTGAACTATTTGGCGCATCAGAGCGAGGTGAATGCCGATAAGGCGGTCAATTTCGGCACGCAGGTCAAGACCATCGAGAGCGCCGGGCTGTTTCTGAAGGCAAATTCCTCGCTGGTCGGCGCATCCGAAGGCGTCAGGCTGCGCCGCGATGACCGGCGGCACGACCATGAAGGCGAGTTGGTCGTGATTATCGGCAAGCGCGGGCGTGACATTGCCGAAGCCGACGCACTGGACCATGTCGCGGCCTATGCGGTCGGACTTGACATGACCGCGCGCGGTCCCGAAGAACGCTCGCTCCGCAAGTCGCTGGACACGTACTCTGTCGTTGGACCATGGCTGACGACGCCGGACGAGGTTGCGGACCCGGACGATCTCGATCTTACGCTGTGTGTCAACGGCGAGGTACGGCAACGGACCAATACCAGCCGGATGATCTTCGGCACGCGCCGGCTGATCGCCTATGCATCCAGCTTCTATACGCTGTATCCCGGCGACATCCTGTTCACAGGCACGCCCGACGGTGTTGCCAGGGTGAATCCGGGTGACGAGATGTTTGTAAAAATCGAATCCGTTGGCGCGATGACGGTGAAGGTTTTGCCCTGACAGCGGGCGGCGTAAGCCCTGCGAACAGAATTTGAATAACGGCTCTCTCAAAAAAAGCCATGGCAGGAGGAAAACATGAGATCTTCAAACTTTGTCGTGCGGGACTATATTTTATTTGAAACCTGCATCGCCATCGTGGTGAATATCGGTTTGGCATTGGTCTTCGCGATCCTTGCGTTTCACGGCGACGCGCGGGTTCAGCTTTTCGGCCGGCATGGGTTGATCTTGGACGCGATACCACAGACCTTCATGGGCACGTTGATGACCGTGTCCGCCGTTTTGCTGATCACGGGCTTACGGTTACGGCGTGGCCGATGCGGCGAGGCTCGGCCGGGGCACCGCATCCTTCACGTCTTTGGTATCGCGATTTTTATGGCGATCGCGTCCACGTTTATCTGCGTTGGTCTCACGGCCCTCATCCTGCCAAGGGTGGATGCCGGTGGAATGGGATTTAACGTGATGTTGGAATTCAAGTGCGTTTACAGTGCCGTCTTGGCCATGATGATCACGCCATTGGCATTGCTGACGGTCTTGCATCGTTCTGGATAGAATCGGGCATTTTGCCGTCCGGCGCGCGAAAACTTTTGGCCGCTTCGCGCCGGGGCGTTGGCGCCCTGGAAGCCGTTAATCGCCTCCAGCGGAGGCGATTAACGGCTTCCAGGAGGCCAACGCCCCGGCGCGAAGCGGCCAAAAGTTTTTTGGTTACTTTTTTTCAAAAAAGTAACTGCTTCCTTCCCCTTCTGACCGGCATTTTGGCGCGAAGAGCGCGATACTGGCCACTTTGTGCCATGCCTCGATTCAGGTCAGGCGCATGCGAAAAGCGGACATGAAACAAGTAGCGCAATCCATGTCATTCGCCCAGGGATTCCACTCTCATATCGCGGGCGTTGCGCGGGCTTGGCCTTCATGCGCCATGGCCGATACCTTGCCTTCTTCCTCCGCCCGGGCTAACGTTACGCCGGTGGTGCATGTGCCGATCCACAAATCTTGGGCACGGGTCATCCTTCGCCGTGGAGCAGCAAGAATGACCCATACAGCGCGCACATCATCCCGCCCACGACGATGGCTCAGCATCGCGGCGTTCATGCTCGCTTCGTTGGCCCGGGTTCATCCGGCGGCCGCTTCGGACTCCGCGGGCCATGGCGCGCTCGCCCTGGCGGCGATTCTCGGCCAGTACGATCCGTCTCTCGGCACGTCCGCGAAAGCCGGCCTGCTTCGCCTGCTCGCGGACAAGTCCTTCGGCCGTACCGGCAGCCTGATGGTCAACGCGGCGGCGGCCGCATGCCGTGCCGGAGACGTCGATCTAAAAGCTTTTCGTTGCGCGCTCACTTTCGGCACCAGCACGATCAACCTCAAAGGCCGCCAAGCCGCCGAACTTTTCGCGACCCTCGCCGAGGCAGGCATACCAAGCGACGGCGCCGCCGGCACAATCTACGAGAGCGCCAAGAGCATTTCATGCAATCTCAACTTGACCGAACTCGGCGGACCAGGAACCGGCGACGGCGGCGGCGCCGGCTGCACCTACCAACCCAACTAGACTCTCCACGCCACGCTGATTGTCGCGGCGCCGATTTTTTTGCCGTTTGGTTTGGATTTCGCCGTCGGAAATTATACCAAATGGCATTCGTTTTCACTTATCCGCGTCATTGCGAGCGCAGCGAAGCTATCCATCTTTCGTGCCGGTTGCGAGAAAGATGGATTGCTTCGCTGCGCTCGCAATGACGTGGATAGGTCAAAGTCCATGTCCCTTGGTGTTAATGGTTCGAATCCTGGCATCACCGTCTCGTTATGCCGTTCGACGATGGCCCTGCCGGCATCAGCCAACTCGTTAGAAATAATATCCAGCTTGGATGAACCAGGACCTCGTTTTGCGGATCGGGACATCGGCGTTGTCAGGAGTTACGAATTCGTAACTTTTCGCTGGCCATCAAACATGCTGAAGAGAAATAATAAACTTCTTTTCAATTTCGGGCGCTAACAGAATCCTCGTGCTGTATGAGCAAGCGGCAAGCCTTCAACCACTTGGTCAATCAGGACATTTTTGTTGCATTATCCTAGTATTGATGAGACAGTGTTTTTGAACCTGGAGGGAGGAACACCTAATGTGGAGAGTCCTGGCTGTCATTATGCTGTTTTTGGCGGCATCCTCCGTGGCCAAGGCCCAGACGATCACGGACCCTGCGCAGATCGCCTCGCAGCTCAAATTCTGGGCACAGGATTCCGGTGACCCGGTCTATTACGGGGAAGTCAGAAATGTCGATCCGCGGACCATGCAGCCACTGGGAAACTATCAATGTCTGGCGCTCGCGTTCATCGACTATAAGGCTGGCGTATTCTATTACGCGCACAAGATGTGGTCGAAGTCGCCGGATGGATCCTGCCATTATGAAGATGTGACTTCGAGGAAGGTCGGCAACCATGGTGCTTGCGTCAAAGACTCCGATGCGGGCTTCGGCTTTGCGATCGGGACGGCCCGCATGACCAAGGCCAACATCGATTACCAGCACAGTATTTTCAGGACGATTGATACGAATACGCGCCAGGTCGGCGAAACAGCGTCATGCATCCCGCCGAAGGGCGCCGTAGCGGGCCTTTATTCCATCAAGATCGAGGATGGCCGCTTCAAGGTTATCACTACCCGGCCTTTGGACTACGAAGTGAGCATCGATGCTCAAGATCCCGACCATCCCCCGACGAAACCGGTTTTTTGATCGCCGGTTTTGATCTCTGATCATATGAGGCCGCCATGATGAGCTTTCTCGAAAGCTTCGATGAAGCCACCGATCCGGCTTCCCGCATGCAATTGTTTTTCGGCGCGTTGAGCGCGGACTGGCGCGCGCTGTTTGCCGAACTGCGTGAGACACGGCCAATCCTGGACCTGCCTCTCATGACGGTCGTCTCGCGCTGGGCGGACGTGGTGGATGTGTTGTCCCGCGGCGAGACCTTCCGCGTCACCTATGCCCCGCACATGGACCCGTCGGTCGGGCCATTCATGCTGGGCCGCGATGGCGCGGTGCAGAACTGGCGGGACAAATCAGCGATGCGCACGTTGTTGCGGTGGGATGACCTTCCCGCGATTCGCGCCATGGCCGGCGAGGTGGCGTCCGCCGCGCTGCGCGCCGCCACGCCAGGCGCCGCCGGTGTCTTCGACGTGGTCACGGCCGTTTCGCGGTTGGTCCCGCTGAAAATCGTGCAGCGAAGCCTTGGCTTTCCCGGCCCCGATGACGCGACGATGCTCGCCTGGTCACACGCCACGCAGGCGGACATGTTCCACAACCTCACCAATGATCCCGCCGTGCTGCAGGCCAACATCGCCGCCGGCCAGGCGATGCAGCATTGGGTCGCGGCGTTCGTGGAGGCGCGCCAGCCTTGGGCCGATGCCGCCGGTGACGACACCGTCTCGCGCCTGCTCCGCCTGACGGGAATGGGGCTCTCCGGGCTCGACCAACAGGGCGTTATCAGCAATATCTGCGGCCTGCTCGTCGGCGCGATCGAGACGACGTCCCAGGCCATCGTCAACGCGACGGAACAAATCCTGTTGAACCCCGCGCAAGCGGACCTCGCGACCAAGGCGGCGCAGGCCGGCGACAACAATGCGCTGGACGCCATCGTGTGGGAGGCACTGCGTTTCAACCCCATGACGACCTTCGTCGTGAGGATCGCGGCGGAACCCGCGGTGATCGCGCCGGGCTCCGACCATCAGGTCACGGTGCCGGCGGGGCGCGTGGTGGCGGCCGGTATCGGCTCGGCAATGTTCGACCCGGCCGTGTTCCCGGCTCCCGACGACTTCCAGAACCGTCCGCGAAACCTCTATCTGCACATGGGCTTCGGGTCGCATATCTGCCTTGGCCAGTACGTCGCCTACGAGATCATCCCGGAAACGATACGGCATATTTTGCTCGTCCCCGGCGTACATTTGCTGCCGCAGGGCGGCAGCGCCGTGGCCAACGCGGGCGGGCCGTTTGCTGAGTCCTTCAAACTCGGCTTTGGACCATCCTGATGCCGGTTCCTGAGCAGCAGCGCGACACCAGCCGTGACGGATTGCGCAACAAAATCGAAAATACCCTGCTCTCCGGCTTCCGGCCGTTTTGGGCGTTCGTCAACAAGACGCCGTGGCTGGCCCGGATCGCCAACGGGCTGATCGTCAACAATGCCGTACTCAAGGCGCCGTGCCGCCCCCTGGCGCTCAGCACGCAGGCGTCCTATCCGACCTGGGCGACATTGACCGACCGGACCTGGTTCAGCCGCTACCTGCCGCCCGCGCGCCAGGACAATCTGCCGCCGGTGGCGGACGTGGCCAGCTTGTTCAAGCTGCGCCCGGACCGGCCGCCGGTGCTGTCGGACCGCTCCACCCTGTTATTCCCGAGTTTCGCGCAGTGGTTTACCGACGGGTTCCTGATGACGGACCAGGACCGCCGCCGCACCCGGACAAACCATCAGATCGACCTGTCCCAGTTGTACGGGCTGAATGCGGCCGTCACGGCGGTGCTGCGGCGGCAAAGCGAATTGCCGGGTGAGAAAGGCAAGCTCAAAACAGTCACGTCGTCCACGGGTGAATGGGCCCCGCCGCTCTACGATGGTGCCGGCGTGCGGGACCCGGTATTCGCGCTGGCGCCAGAACCGACGCACCTGCCGGACAACTGGCCGATCGAAAAACGCGCGGCACTGTTCGCATTCGGCGGCGAGCGCGCCAACTCCACGTCCATCACCGCCGCCGTCAACACGCTGTTCCTGCGCGAGCACAACCGCCTGTGCACGATCCTGGAACGCAACAATCCCGGCTGGAACGATGAGCGCGTGTTTCAGACGGCGCGCAACATCAACATCGTCCTGCTCATCAAGGTCGTGGTCGAGGAATACATCAACCATATTTCACCCTACTGGATGAAGCTGCTCGCCGACCCGGCGCCGGCCCGCACCGCGAAATGGAACCGGGAAAACTGGATCCCGGTTGAGTTCAATTTGCTCTATCGCTGGCACAGCCTGGTGCCCGCGCGTGTGATGTGGGGCGGCGAATCCGTGGACCTGGCGGGGTTGCGGTTCGATAACCGGACGCTGCTGCGGGATGGTTTGGTCACGGCCTTCGCGGGCGCCAGCCAAACCCCGGCCTGGCGGATTGGACTGTTTAACACGACGCCGATGCTTGACGTGGTGGATGAGGCGTCGATCCAGCAGGGCCGCGACAACCATCTGGCGCGCTACAACGACTACCGGGCGCTCATGCAATATCCGAAAGTCACCAGGTTCGAGCAGATCAACGGTGATCCGCTTGTGGTCAGCGAGCTTCGCCGCGTTTACACCGACGTGGACCAGATCGAATTTTTCACGGGGCTGTTCGCCGAGGAATTGCCGGCGCGCTCGGCAGTGCCGCCGTTGATTGGCCGGATGGTCGCCGCGGACGCCTTCTCCCACGCGCTGACGAACCCGCTGCTTTCCCCGCACGTGTACAATCCGGAGACGTTCACGGCGGCCGGCATGGACGTGATTGAGAACACTTCTACGCTGGGCGACCTCTTGGCGCGCAATGACGTGGTGCCCGCCGGAGCGCGCATTTCCATGGAGGTCGAAGGGTATCGGCCGGTTGCTTAGGGAAGGAAGAAGTTACTTTTTTGAAAAAAAGTAACCAAAAAACTTTTGGCCGCTTCGCGCCGTGGCGTTGGCCCCCTGGAAGCCGTTAATCGCCTCCAGCGGAGGCGATTAACGGCTTCCAGGTGGCCAGCGCCCGGGCGCGAAGCGGCCAAAAGTTTTTGCGCGCTTTTTTCAAAAAGCGCTCTTCTTTGATACCAGCATAGGCTCGCTACTGAGACGGCGCGCTCCGGCCCGAAATCAACGCCTGAAAATCGGGGTTGATCACCAGCAGCTCATGCACCGCGCCCTCGATCGTGGTAAGTTGCTGGGGACTCAGCGACCAGTTGGTTGGGATCGCCTCCACCGCGGTCCGCAGCGCGGCCTGGCCGCCTTGCAACTGGTCGGGGTCGATATCAACATAATAAACCTGCGGCGGCGCCTGCCCATAAACCTGGGCGATTTGGGCCAGCGCGTGATTGAGATCGGAACTCAGCGCCGCGAAATTATCATCCAGGTTGCTGGTGTTGGCATCGAGCGGAATGCCCGTCACCGCATTGATCATACCAATCTCTCCCGGCGCCGCCGCCTGCTGGTAGAGGGGCGACTCCACGAAAGAGCGCGCCCGCACCGAAATCACCAGGATTTTCTTCGGCGGTTCAGGTTGATTGAACAGGTCCAAAATCGGCGCGTCCCTGTCCGGCGTGGTCATCACGCGCCCCAGCGTTGTCACCCCAAGATTATCCGCCAGCCCGCCGTCGAGCAGATGCACGTACCGCACATCGGTGCGCGCCGCCGCGCCGTGCTGCAAATCGTTCTCGTACAGCGCCTCCTCATACTGATCGAAATTGACAAACGGCCCCGCCGGGCTGCCCGCAAGATAGGCGCTCATCGAGCCGGTCTGCCGCGTCCCGGCGCAGTCCTTCGAAAAGTCCGCCAGCGTGACCGGGGAGAGCAGAATGGGAAACGCCGCGGAGGACGACACCGCGGTGGCGATCGGAAGACTCGCCAGATTCGAGCATAAATCATCAAAGCGTGACGGCCCGAAGGTAAAAATATCACCGGAAGCCATATCCGTCGCGTTCAGAAGAATGATCGGCCCTCCACTGGCCTGCAGGTCCGCGAATGTTTTGTGGTCAAACAACTCGGCGTCGAACACATCACGCTCGGCGTCCACCCGCCCCATCGCCCCCACCAGCAGCTTGGTATCCACCCAGGGGTTGAAGAGCTGGGATTCCATTTTCCACATATTATCCTGGGTCAGGAATTTACCGTAAAATGCCGGCAGCCCGGCCTTACCGTACAGACCGTAATACGCCGCCGTCACGCTGCCGCCTGAAACCGACGAAATAACCGCGACATCATCCAGCAGCGTGGCCCCCGAGCCATCCGGAATTTTGTACAGCTCCTGCAACGTATAATACGCCATGGCGGCTGCCCGCGTTCCGCCACCGGAAAACGCCAGCAACACCAGCGGCCGGTCCGCGTTCCAGGACAGCGGTTTGGGACCGGCATTCCGCTCCCCCGTCAGCAGCGGCTGGTTCTGAATTTCGATTTGCGGCGCGCAGCCGGCGAGTGCCGCCAGCAGGCCGCAAACAACCAGCAGCCGCGGGACGCTCATATCAGGCGGCCGAGAAGCTGACGGCACACGGCGTTACAACCGTCGTCGAGGCCAATGTCACGACATGGGATTCCGGGCTGGTCGGCCCGCCATCCAGTGTGACGGTATAAATCCCCGGCGCGATCAAGAGAATACGGTTCGTCACGCCCACCGGCTCGTCATTCGCCAGGACGCCGCGCGATCCAGAAAAACTAACGAGCAAGTATTGCAGTCCCATGTCC